>JAEEGL014689973.1_pt1 | contig 34080 bp, 29 predicted proteins | sample 9134231 | NCBI WGS metagenome assembly JAEEGL01 (sample SAMN16246548, study PRJNA631951) | gut metagenome | biome: gut microbiome; feature: rumen; material: fiber-attached | host: Bos | place: Iran: Karaj | collected 2018-10 | reverse complement strand
GATTTTGCAACAAAAACGAAACTTGGGTCGGAATCATCAAGGCATCGCCGCGATATCTTGTATTTTTCCACCAACGCGTCAAATTTTTCATTTTGTGTTTCGCTGTATTTAACACGGAAAAAACCAATCTTGCCGTCTGACAATGCAGATTCTAACTCTGTCAGATTTTTTACATCGTGAATCATTTTCTTGTTCCGTTCAGATGCCGCAACAAACATATCGCGTTGCATAGCACCCAACTTTTCCAACACGACATCGCCAAAATCGGCAACCGATATCGTTTCGCGCGATGATTTACCAATGTCACGACGTGTTAATGTGACCGTTCCGGTTTCAACCTCTCGCGAACCAATTTCGGCGCGCAGTGGTACACCGCGTTTAATCCATTTCCACATTTTATCGGGTGCGCGCATATCGGAATTATCAACCAACACGCGTATATTTTTGTCATGCAACTGTGATTCCAAATTTTTAACAAATTCATTCATTGCCGCCATATCTTCGTCACTGCGCGTGATTGGAATAATCACAACCTGGTATGGGGCAACGGCGGGTGGCAAAATCAAACCATCATCATCACTGTGTGTCATAATCAGTCCACCCATCATACGCGTTGATGTGCCCCACGATGTCGTCCATGCATAATTCAATTTGCCATCGGTCCCAAGATACTCTATACCGAACGATTTTGCAAAATGTTGTCCCAAGTCATGCGAAGTTCCCGCCTGAAGCGCTTTGCCGTCCTGCATAATTTCTTCAATTGTATATGTGTGGTCGGCACCGGCAAATCGTTCTTCGGGTGTTTTTTCCCCCATAATACATGGAATCGCCAAAACATCGCGCATATAGTCGCCATACACCCGATGCATTTTGCGTGCATCTTCGTTTGCATCTTCGTGGGTTGCGAACACATTATGACCTTCTTGCCAATTAAATTCCGATGTACGCAAGAACATACGTGGGCGCATTTCCCAACGCATAACATTTACCCACTGATTTAATTTCAATGGCAAATCACGATAAGAATGGACCCAACGTGCCATTGCTTCGCCAATAATCGTTTCCGATGTCGGGCGAATAATATATGGATCGGTTAATTTAGATTCTGGGTCTGGTTGCAGTTTACCATCTATCATTTTCAGACGATAATGTGTGACAACCGCTGCCTCTTTCGCAAATCCGGCGACATGTTCGGCCTCTTTATTAAAAAATTCAATCGGAATCAACAATGGGAAATTTGCATTCAGAACCCCAGCCGCCTTAATCCGTTTATCCATTTCATCGCGCATCAGTTCCCAAATTGCCCAACCATACGGCTTTATCGTCATACAACCACGCACAGGTGCATTTTCCGCCAAATCGGCGGCAACAATTACATTTTGATACCATTCACTGAAATTTTCATTACGCGTTGGTGTTATTGCTGTCTTCATTTTATATCCTTTGTTAATTCATGCCCCATATCATACATGTAAAAAAAGCATAAAACAAGTATTATAAAAAATGGGGCGTTTGCCCCATTTCCTATTTATGCGCCAACGTACATATTGTATCTTTTACTTTCGTCAGAAAATCTGATACACCAAATTGGTTTGGCATGTTGGATGTATCAAAATCGTTAACACGATATTTAACCTCTATCATATTTTCTTTTATGTTTTTGTCGGACACAATCAACCGAATTGGTGCGGCAATTAAATCAGCATCTGCGAATTTTTCACCGGCACGAATATCACGATTATCCAATATGGTTTCTATGCCATTTGCGACCAAATCATCGTGAATACGTTGTGCCAATTCTATCACGCGCATGTCTTTGCCATTAAGGCCAATTACATGTACCGCAAAAGGTGCCGTTTCCATATTCCACACAGGACCATTTTCATCAGAACTTTCTTCTAATATTGCCGCCATAACACGCGTGACACCAATTCCATAACAACCCATAATTGGGTGTTTTTGGGTGCCGTCCGCAGCCATATAGGTAAGATTCATAGATTCAGAATATTTCGTTCCCAGTTGGAATATGTTTCCAATTTCAACACCACGAACAATGCGCATCTTCTTGCCACATTTTGGACACACAGCGGTTTCGTTATCAACCAGTTCTTTGTTGCATTTGTATCCGCAATCATCGCAAAGAAAAATTGTATCTTCGCCCATTTCCGTTATAAGTTGAAATTCATGCGCGATTTTTCCACCCATATCGCCAGTTGACGATTCAACGGCAACAAAGTTTTTTAATCCGCAACGACGGAAAAGTTTGTTATACGCGTGCCAACAATATTCGTAGTATTTCTGTAAATCTTGCCATGTTTCATGAAACGAATACGCATCTTTCATAATGAATTCGCGTGTGCGAATCAAACCCGCACGCGCACGCAATTCGTCACGAAACTTGCCCTGGATTTGATAAACCATAAAAGGCATTTGACGATATGTTTCCAAAACACTTTTCACAAAATCAACCACGATTTCTTCGTGTGTTGGGTTTATCACATAATCTGTGCCGTTGCGACCCTTGAATTTCGCCAAACTGTCTATCGTGTCATAACGTCCACTTTCACGCCACAGGTCCGCACCGCTAACGACCGGCATTAAAATTTCCTGACCATCGATTGCGTTCATTTCTTGGCGTATAATTTCTTCTATATTTTTTACAACACGCCAACCAAGTGGTGATAGCGTATATCCACCTTGGAAAGTTTGATGAATATAACCACCCTTGATTGCGATTTTATGTCCACGTGTCATCGCGCCTGACACATCACCTATCAGACGTTTGACACACAAATTGTCTATTTTCATTTTGATTACCTTTTTTGAATTTCTGTATATTTATCTGAAATAATTTTGTGCATTTCTTGTGCTATTTGTTTTCTGTCCATACCCGCCAGCGGCGGCGGCGGCAACATATACACATTTACGGTAAATCCGCCCAAAACCATTACGTGAAAGATTTGACCAAATGCACTGCGTTCACGTGAACATTTTGGACCCTGGGTCTGTTTTGCATTATCAAAATATGCAAAGTGCTCTGCCAAGTCATTTTCACCAATTGGGGTACCATCATGAAAACAATACTGGACAACAACAGGTTGCACCGTGACATCGGTTCCTTCGGCGACATTGAACAGACTGCTTTTAAATTCTTTTACATATGCACCATTTGTGGTCGTACCTTCGGGGAAAATATACAGTGGATATGATATAGTTGATATCGCATGTTGCACCTGGGCCAGCGCATCCGCGGCATGTGACGGACGACGATCAACAAACACAACCCCAAATTTATTCGCAACCCAACCAACAATCGGCCACTTCCGAACATCATTTTTTGAAATAAAACTGCCCCCGAACATTACGGGATATGTCGCGATTTCAAACACCGATATATGATTTCCGGCAACCAACAATGGACGTTTTTTTGATATCTGGCCATGGCGAACAATCTTTATATTGGCCAACACCAATAATATTTTCATAAACACCGCCATATATTTTACCGCGATTTTACTGCGTGCAGGCAACAAAAACAATATCGGCAACTGAACCACGACCATAACCCAAAACGCCGTAAAACGCAGTGTACCCGTGATTGTGTTAAAGATATTTTGTTTACGAACCTGCGCCATATCTATCTATCCTCGTCCGTTTCATTACTGTCATCTATGAATTCGGCATCTGCCGCATCTTCGCGCAATAAAAATTCAAAAAACGCCCCCAGCATATTTAATGGCCCGGTTATCGGCAATAACATAATTTTGCCAAGTGTTTGCATTGGCCGCTTTTTCACATCCAAGTGTTCCAGTGCATTTTCACGTCCATAGAAGTGTTTTTGATATGCCGCATCCATATTTTTCGTCTGCATCATAACGAACACATCATATGTATTAAATGGTTTGTCAATAAAAACCCCCTGGCCAAATGTGGCACCCATACGCAAGTATCCCTTGATAAGGGGTGTCATTTGCTTTTTCGCGACATCTTCGTCAACGAATGCACGTGGCAATATATTCATCTTTGACATTCGTTGGTCGGCACCATCGGCAAAGTTTTCCGGTATCACGCGTGCACGCAGGCGCATTGGCGATAAGTGATTATAGTACAGATATGATATTGCCTGGGCCGATTCAACCGGTTTCTGGCCAACCCATGATGCAACACCAAATAAAACCGCAATCCGACGACGCAGGACATATTCGCTTAGCCCCGCCCAGAGCATACGCATCACCAGCGCATTTTCACGATACTGGGCCGCAACACATGCACGCGACATTTCCGCAATATTATCAGATGCCTTTTTAATTTTTGATATATTAAATTCGGTTTCGGTATAGAAACCACCCATCTTATCCGCCGCCTTTTTATCAATAATACGATATGTCCCAACAATTTTTCCATCATGAAACACCGCCATATATTCGGCATATTTATCAAATTCGTCAAATTCTTCGTGTAATTCCTGTTGTTCGGGTGTTGGGGTTGCGCCCTCTTCTGCAACAAAAACATCATATCGCAATTGGCGCACCATGCGACGTTCTTCTTTGTTCCGTGTAAGACGCACTTCAAAATCACGAACCTTGATAGCCATAAAATAACCTTTTGGTTTTCAGTACTATACAAAGAATATCAAACAATGCAAATTTTCGCAATCTTTTTATTTTTTTACCGGTGGCACCGATATTTACTTCAATTTTTCGGCTAATTCAGAAATTGCAATCGCATACCAGTTAGAATTATTCCACTTTTTAATGCGATAGAAATTTGGATAGGTCAAATATGCCGTCACCATCGGCATTGGCGCAACATCAACATCTGGATTATACTCATCGGATTCGGACGCATTCAAATTCGCAACATCCGCAACCAGACCCGCGACCATTTCACCCCGGGGAATCGGTGTACCATCGGAATTTACAACACCCATAGTCGCCCAATCATTCAATGATTTCTTGGTTTTACCATCAAGCAATGATTTATCAAAATTCACCGGTATCGCAACACGACGGGCAATCTTTTGGCGTTTATCCCACCCCAGTTTATTAAGGTAATTTCCCGCACTGGCCATTGCATCGCCGATACTGTCAATAATATCAACGCGTCCATCCGAATTTCCATCAACCCCATATGATGCCAATGTTGTTGGAATAAATTGGAAATGCCCCATTGCGCCCGCCCAACTGCCACGGATTTTATTTATATCAAGCCCATTTTTATCGGAAATTTTCATCAGCGCCAATAACTGGTCTGAAAAGAACTTTTCACGACGGCCGTCATATATCAGTGTAAAAAACGCGTCTACCAAACGATGACGAGATTTCACTTCGCCATAGTTTGACTCCATCCCCCAGAATGCCAAAATAATATGTGGTGGGACACCATAATCATTATCTATACGATTAAGCAGTGTTGGGTATTTCCCGCGCATTTGACGTCCACGTGAAACACGCGTAGAATTGACCGTTCGTCCAAGGTATTCATCCAGTGTTAATTTAAATTCAGACTGGTTTTTGTCACTTTTGACAATAGACGGTATAAATGCCGGATTTTTTAGTGTCGCATTTATAGTATCGTCTGATATGTTTTGGGTGGCGGCACGACTGCGAATATCTGACATCACCGCTTCCCAACGCGACATATCAAAATCGCCGGAATCTGCAAATGCAGTAATTGAACCAATTCCAAGAAAAATCACAGATGCAATAACGGAACAACGCATATTTTACCCCCGTTAAAATGCAAATTTCAAATTCAAATGGACACCAAATGATTGCCAGGTTGCATGTTTCAATGAATCACTGATATATTCGGTGTGCGCCGGAACATCTTCGGTTTCTGGGTACAACAACGGCTGGCCCGATGAATCAACAATTGGCAAACCGGTTGCCGGGTCAATAACTTCATGGAATATCAATTGGCCATTTTCATCGTAAACATAATCGGTATGACCGGCAATATAAAGTTGACCCGGGATATTACCAACATGGAATGTGTTCATATCAACCTTTAACGACAACCCCAGACGGGACGACAAACGCAGACTGTATTCCATTTCTGCGGTATACGAATATGCACCATTGCTGCCTTCATCCAAGAAACTTGGGTTTTGTTGCCAATCGGTTCGATTCGGCCAAATACCTTCGGACGAATATTTCGGCAAACTGACCTGGAAATAAAAGCGCAATTTGTCGGAAAATGTCATTTGTTTTTCTATTTCAAGTCCGAAATAAAAACCACTCCAGGTCGTATTATAAATGTGCGTCAACCCGCCAACTTTGATTGGCCCATCACCACCGATAATAACACATTCGCCATAATCAACACCCCATGGAATAATGCCCATATTTGGGTCATAGTCATTCATGGTTAATGTTGTCCCAAGGTCTGTTATATATCCATAAGTCGTTCCAACCTGGTCAACCAATTTAATATCTTCGGGACCCATACAAACCTGGTACCAATTATCTGGGGGGGCAATATCGGTTGGCATAGAAAAGAAATTTCCGTCTGCATCACCATATACATAATCACCTAAATTTGTCATCAACGGCAAATATATACCCGGATTTGGATACAGATGATCGGACATTTTCAAATCATGTTTAAAAATTTCATAGCCAATAACTGGTGAAATCTTCCACCCGGCAATATCCCATATATGATGTGCCCCCAGTCCCAAACGCAAATTCTGGGTTTTACCTGTTTGATTTCCCACAGACACCGTAAATATACCATCGGTCGGATTATTCCAATCATACGGTTCCAAATCATAATCCATTGACAGTCCGCCATGATCCATGTCGCCATACCTGTATTCACCAAATGCGAACAAATCAAATTTTCGCAGACCAAAATTATGACGCGCGCCAACCGTAAATTCGTTAAACATCATGTCATCCCATTCCAATACGGAATTTACACCGGTCTGGAATTCAAAATCTGCAAATCTGCGAGAATACCCACCATAAATATGTGTTCGCGGTTCTGATTCCACCGGCATCGCGACACCATTTGCGGTCATTGTTGATGCGTTGGCATATGTTATACCATCGGTAATTGAAACCGTTTCTTGAACACGCGGTAATTCGCGCTGGTAAGTATAAGAACGTGTGCCGACAACCTGTTTTGAACCAGATTGTCCGACATACTTGGTATAGCCTTGGTTTGCATAGTTGCCATAATTTTTCTGATTCGTTGTCGCATCAACAGATTTTTGATAATAAACCGGCACCCCTTCATTGGCGGCAAATACCCCACAATGAATCAACATTATCGGCAAAATTGAAATTAAACCCTTTCTCATTCCTTAAATCTTGACACATTATATCACAAAATTTATCTCAGAAAAAGCAATTTATCACTTGCCACTAAATAAAAGGGTTGTAATATTGTCCCAGTATGAAAAAAACACACAACATTTATATTCATGTGCCATTTTGTATTAAAAAGTGCAACTATTGCGCATTTTTTTCACATGCCTGCACAAATATTAACTGGGATGATTACGAAAATAAAATTATAAACGAAATCGGATATTGGGGTAAAAAACTTGAAAAAACGACTGTGCCAACAATATTTTTTGGTGGTGGGACACCGTCGCTGATGCCGGTCAAAACATTTGCACGAATAATATCAGAAATACGAAAAAATTTTAATGTGTCAGATAATGCGGAAATTACAATTGAATCAAATCCCAAAACACTGGATAATAATAAACTGACCGAATTTTGCGAAATTGGTATGAACCGCCTGTCAATTGGTGTACAATCATTTAATGATGAAAAATTAAAATTCCTTGGGCGAATTCATAATGCAAATGATGCAATGATTTTAATTGAAAATGCATCAAAACATAAAATTCGTGTTTCCTGCGACTTTATCTATGGACTGCCCGATGAAACCGTTGATGACGTAATTCACACATGCGAACAGATAAACCAGATTGGTATTACACACTGTTCAATGTATGAATTAACAATTGAACCAGACACTCCGTTTGGCACAATGAAACTGAATATGCCAGACAACGCGACAATGGCAACAATGTATACGGCGATTGGTGGGACACTGAATTTACCACGATACGAAGTGTCTAATTATGCCACCAATGGTTACGAATGCCGTCACAACCAAAATGTTTGGGATGGCGAACCATATATTGGGATTGGCACCGGTGCGGCGGGGCGAATATTTATGAATGGCACATGGTATGAACAAATGGGGGGCGGTGCATTATTTCAAGAAATATCGAACCATGACCGTGCCGTCGAACGCATTATAACCGGCATGCGAACAACGCGTGGCACCCGTATAGATTCTGATATTGAAAAAATATTAAATTTGGAATTTGCAAAATCACATCCGGATATGCTAGTGTTTCATGGCGACCGAATTTCAACGACCGATTCGGGAATATTAGTTCTGGACGATTTAATTGAAAAATTGGTGAAGTAAAATGCGACATACTTGGTTAAATATTTTGGGAATAATTGGTGTGTTTTTTATCACACTGGTTGCGATTTTTTACAAAGGGGGTAATACGATGAATATTGGTTTGCAAGTTGAAAACATTGACAGTTCTGTAAATCCGGCGGATGACTTTTTTGACTATGTGACACTGCGGTGGCGGCGCGCAAACCCAATACCCGATGACTATACACGGTATGGTGTGTTTGATATATTGCACGATACAAACCTGATGCGTGTTCGTGAAATTGCCGAAAATGACAGTGGTAAAATTGGCAAAATATATAAAATCGCAATGGACACAGTTAAATTAAATAGCGAAAAAACATCGCCTGTAAAAAAATATTTTGATGAAATAGATGCAATAAAAAGCAAATCTGAATTACCTGAATACATGGGAAAAATACATGGATATATTTCATCATTTTGGTCGGATGGCGTTGCATTGGATGAACGCGACAGCGAACACTATCTCTATAACATTGGTCAGGGTGGAATTGGTTTGTCACGTGATTACTATTTTGATGATGACGAACGAACCCGGCACATACGCAAAAAGTATGTTGAGTTTATTGCATCACAAATGAAAAATTTTGGATTAAAAAATGATGCAAAGAAAATTTTTGATTTAGAACATCGCATGGCAAAATCTTTTCATACCAAAGAGGTCTTGCGCGACCCACACGCAAACTATCATAAAATATCACGCGATAATTTTATGCACGACTATTCCGGATTTGATTGGAAAAAATATTTTGATGCGCGTGGTGCAAATGCCGCAGAATTTATCAATATTGGTCAACCAGACGCAATTCGCGAATCGATTGCGATAATAAACGATACCGATTTAGATTTGATAAAAACATATTTGAAATACCGTGTAATTCTTGCCGCAGACACCTTTGTTGATGATGCAACATACGATATATCATTTGATTTCTTTAATCGTGAAATGTCCGGACAAAAAGAAAAGAAACCACGTTGGAAACGCGCGGTTGGAATATTGGACGGAACAATTGGTGAAGAAATTGGTCGGTTATATATTGAAAAATACTTTCCGGCGGCGGCAAAAAAACGTATGGAAAAATTGGTAGAAAATTTGCGCCGTGCATATAAATTACGAATTGAAAATCTTGATTGGATGTCCGAAGAAACCAAAAAAAGTGCAATAAAAAAATTGAACGCATTTCGCGCAAAAATTGGTTATCCGAATAAATGGCGCGATTATTCCAAACTGAACATAGATGAACAAGAATCGTTATTTGAAAATATGATGCGCGTTGCAAAATTTGAAGATGATTTTTGGATGCAAAAAATAGGCAAAGAAAAAGACCCAGAAATTTGGTACATGAACGCACACGAAATAAATGCATACTATGACCCATCAACGAACGAGATTTGTTTCCCGGCGGGCATATTGCAATATCCATTCTTTGATATGAATGCAGATGATGCGTTTAACTATGGTGCGATTGGTGCAATTATCGGTCATGAAATGACGCATGGTTTTGACGATATGGGACGGCACTTTGATGAAAATGGCAATATGCGTGATTGGTGGACAGAATCAGATGCGCATGCGTTTGAATCGCGTGCCAGTGTTATGCGAAAATATTTTGATAACATATTGGTTGCACCAAATGTGCACGCAAACGGTGAATTTACACTGGGTGAAAATTTGGCCGACTATGGTGGTGTGACAATTGCATACACTGCATACAAAAAATTTGGCGATAAATGCGATACCGTTGTAAATTTAACACCGGACATGCGTTTCTTTATCGCATATGCCGGCGCATGGGCGGGTAATATTCGTCCCGAACAGGTATTGGTTCAAACAAAAACAGATGAACATTCATTAAATCGGTGGCGTGTAAATGGAATACTGCCACACATAGATGCATGGTATGACGCATTTAATGTAAAAGAAACGGACAAACTCTACATCGCGCCCGAAAAACGTACACGACTGTGGTAAAAATCGGGGTTTCATTATTTCTTGACTTCTGGTATAACGATTTCATCGTTATAGAACGACAAGAATTTCCGACCCGAACCGCAATAGAATTTTTCCAGCGAATCGTTATATTCACGCGTCGCCAAAACAAAACGTTCTTCAATATCGCTTTGTGCGCCTTGATATCCGGCGAACCCGCCCAATGCACCACCGACACCCGCGCCCTTTAATGTAGACCCAAGGCGCGCCTTGTTTGAAAAATCAACAACCCCACCGTCATCCGCATCCAGCATTATCGGCGAAAAATCGTCAATCGTATATTCGGTTATATCTGTTTTTTCCGCATTTTGTTCATCCGACTTTTTTGCGCTATCGCAATTATATGGATTACCCTTGGAATCACGCAGACATAATCTTGCGGATTTACCATTTGCCGACTTCCAGGTGTACCAATCGGCAATTTTTGTTCCAAATGTTGAATCACGAAATCCAACAATTACCGCCGGCGATGGGGCACCCGCACGTTTTGCAACATTCGCCGGATATATTGAACCGCCACTTGATTCATGCATGTTTATTTCATTATAACTGGAACTGCCGCAGGAATTATTATTGGAATCGCGACAAACATATGATGTTGCACGACCTTCTAAAACCATTGCAGTATTTTTTATCGCATTACCCGTCAATTCAGACAAACCGATAGATTTTCCATCTTTGCCACTAATAGATTTCAACACAAGTGAATTATCCCGTTTGCACTTTGTCTGGGTTTCTTCACAAACATAAATATCGCCACTGTTCACATCGTAAAATGCATTTGAAATTGTGTCTTTACTGGTCTTGATGACATTTCCCCACAGACATGATTTTTCAACACCATTATCATCACATTTTTCAACACGTAAAACCGATTCACCCGCCGCCGCCATATTTCCGACAACCGCACCCGCCGCCGCATTTACACCACTGTGCAGAATAACATCACCGGCAACCTTGCCTGAATACGTGCTTGCCGTCATCAGTGCCGCACCAAGCAACGCGCCTTCGGCGGTGGTTGTTAACTTTTCTGAATTCGTACCGAATAAACTGTCGTTGCCGGGGGCAGATTTACCAACCAGATTTCCACCAACACCACCGACCAGTGCCGCCGCCGCGATTTTTAATCCGGCCTTGTTCTTCTGTTCTTCGTTCATAACACGTATAACATCTTCACGGGTTGGACGATTGTCCGCCGGAAAAAATACGCGTGTAATATCAGGCAAATAAGATGATGACGGAAAATCTGATATATTGCAATTAAATGCATCACCTGCCGCCAATTTTCCACGTGCAACCGTTGTATATTCTGATGCACCATTTGCACCAATCGCACGCATTTCAACAACCGCCACGCATGTTGCCGGCCCCCCGGCACCACGTCCCAGGGTCGGTTTGTCCCAGATGAATTCGCCATCAGGATAAATCATTGCGCATTTATTCAGTGTTTCAATATCCGTCGGGGCACTATCGTCACCGTTGCGAATTTTGGCGGCGATATCTTTATTTGCAACTTGGATTGGTAATTTCGTTTCAACCGGAACATCGGGTTCGGCGATAGTATTATAATACTGTTGCTGAATCGCCATTGTATTTTTTGATGTTCCGGCATAGTTGCGTGATAAATTTCCAACACGAATACCGGCGCTTGCACCTGTATTTACAATCGCCCCCAGTAATAAATATATCCAGCAATTATTCCGTTTCATAACCGCCCCAAAAATTAAAACTGTAATCTTAACCGCGCGCCGACATCAATCATCGACACTCGTCCACTTTCATACCAGTTTGTATAATGGAAAACACTATCATAATCCGCCGGTGCTTCGCCAGTACCATCATTTAAGCCGGTTCCAGTTGATAACCATTCAATCTGAGACACAACAATACTGCCCGATGTTTTTACCCGACCCAGGTTTGCATAACGCGCAAAGAAATCCATCCGAATTCCACCCCCAAGGTCGGTTGTAATACCACCTTCAACCATGAATGCCAATTGTTCGTTTGTTCCACCATTATGATAGCCATATATATCAGAAATTCCGGTCAACAGCCCGGGTTTCCCAGTGGTTGTACTTAAATCATCAATATATTTATAGTATGTGTCATCATATACCACATAATCGGCAATGGTGTTCAATGATATACCAACACCGGCGCCAATATACGGACGCAACGAACCACCCGCAATATATCCGGTATATGAATCTAAATTGTAATAAATGTTCAACATCGTTGTGTTTGCGGTTATCGCGCCACCTTCAACCGATGCAGGTGTATTTCCGACATTACTATCGTCTGCCGCGGTTAAGACTTGATTTGGATAACTGAAACCGGAATAACGGGTGTATGAAAAATCAACACGAAAATCGTTGTTTATTGTGGCACCAACTGAAACCTGCAGCGGGATGACCGTATCAACCTGGTAATCTGCATTGGCAAATGCACCCGGTGCAGTATATGATTTCTTTTCACCAATATAATCGGCACGCATTGAACCGTCTATGTTCGCCATATATGCAGCAGAAAAACCGATATACAGCCCACTGTCCGCCAAACGATCATAGTCCGCCGGTTGGTAATACTGACGACCGGCCGCGGTTGCCGCCGAACCAACGCGTGGCAATGCACCGGTCACACGGGTTGGTTGCGCCGCAACCGCCGAATTTACCGTTAAAACCGTATTATTGGTTGCCGGTAATTGAACAACCCCGCCCCCATATCGAGAATCACGTGCATATTGCTGTTGATATTGTTGTTGATAGACCGGATAGGCGGCACCCGCACCGTTTGTTAAAAGTGCAGAAAAACATACAAGAACCGCAGAAACACTAACTTTTTTCATTCTCTTTCCATTATTCTCTTGCAGGTATTATACCATAAATTGAATACTAAAAAAAGCGTTTTGTGATAAATAAAAAACGGACCAGATTTGATCCGTTTTTATGTTTCGTAATTTATTTATTGTTTTAGAAAACAACATTCAAACGAACACCCGCCTCGGCCTTTATATCGGTTCCGTTTTGGCTATTCTTGTGCGAATGGTCAAATGTGTATTCACCGAACAACGCAATTTGGAAACGGTCGGTAATTTGGTTGGCAACAACCGCCGAAACTATATATTCGTCCCAACCATCGTCCATATCTTTTGTCATTGCCAGCAAAGTTGCCGCCGCCGTTTGATTAACCCCATCTGTATAAATAGATTTTACACCGTTGTCGGTATGTTCAACAAATCTGAAACCGCCACCAAACGACCAAGAATCATTTAATTGATAGAATGCATTTGTTCCAACGGTAATTTCATTGGTTGATTTCAGATTAACAGAAATTTCATCCGGAAAACCCATCGCAGACAATGCGGATGTATTAATTTTGTTATTATGATTGCCGAATGTTTGCAGATATTCTGCAAATAATGATGCCGTAAACCTGTGCCATGTTTTACCAACACGTGTCCCAAGAACCGCGCCCCAACGACCATTAGAAAAATTATTGTATTTAAAATCAATATGCCCATTGGTCAATTTTGCCGATCCCTTCATCGGGGTGATACCGGACAGATAGCCTTCGCCATATAAATCCCATACAAAATTATCCCATGTTTCAACAACACGATAGTTTAATCCGACACGACCACGATGCATACCCTTGCGTTCAATATCGTTGTTTTGTGTCCATCCAAGTGACGCATACGCACTTAATCTATCTGTAAACCCATAACCAAAATCTTCGGTAAAACGCCATACTGGGAATTCTGTTGCGCCTTCGCGCCCCTTTAACTTCATTGCATCGGTGTGATCCGCCTTTTTATACATCAACCCAAAACCTGTTTTAGATGCAAACTGTCCCGCGCGCGGTATAAACAATGGGTTTTCCATATTCGCCGCCATAGACGATGTTGCAACCATCGCAGATGTAATTGCCATACCTAAAAATTTTTTCATTGAAATATCCTTATGTTAGTATTTAACCACCAACCCCCATTATTGGCAAGATTGGTATCGTACCCCCACACCACCCATTATTGGCAACAGTGTCGTTTGAGAATACAACCCTAATATGATTACGCAATATTCAATCTGTGTCAAAACAATTTTAAATCTAAAATTTTATTCAATCTGTGTCAAAACAATTTTAAATCTAAAATTTTGTTGTAATACCGAACATAAAGTTCTAGTATACTCACCGTAATAAAGTTATAAAAAGGTGTTTCTGTATGCAGCCCGTGAAATTAAGCAGATTTGATAAACAAAAATTAGAAAAAGCATATATCCATTTGTATGATACACTGGTTCTGTCCTATACATCAAAAAATATGTCGCCCCAGGAATCTTGGTATCAGGCAACATCCAAAATGAAAGATATACTGGCAAAGCATAAAGGTGCCGATACAAAACTGGCTATGGATTACTTGATGGAATTTCATATTGCACACAAAGAAATTGAATCTGGCAATATGACAATTTTATCACAAAAAAATGAACATATTTGCACCAAAGACAAAAAGTCTGTGGCCGCAGATGTAAAATCGGCACTGGATGAATTTGAACGGATAATATTAATCATTGCACACCCGGATATATTAGTGACTATCAAGGCACCATCGCAAAGTTCTCCATATGTCGGTACTTTTTATGATTGGGCAAATGTATTACCCGACACCCAAATAGAATTATTAGAAAACGACCCGACCGAATTTGCACGTCAATATAGACGGTTTGCATTGTCACGCCACATAAAAGAGAAATAAAAGGAATATATATGGAATCTAATTTGTCCAAAGTTATGGCGATGGTTAACGGTCAAGACCGTAATGATTTTGATTGCAAAACCGTATCCATAGAAAACAGAACAAAGATAGATGATGCTATTGAATCTGTGTTCATTGGGAAAAGTATGTTAGTTTGGGTAAATGGTGGAAAACTAATTAATGCGTGGAATACCGCACTAGATAATTTACGTGACGAACTTTTCAGTATACCAAATACATCAAACGTGGTTGCATATCTGCGCCAGGCTGTCTTTAACCACCGCACTAACTGGAAACATAAGATGATGCAAAGCAACGAAAGAAATTCTATTGCATTATTTAAAAACAACACTGAAAAAGAAGAGTTAGTTGAACATGCGAACGCATTAATAAATACCGGGTTTAACACCATAAAGTATATAATTGAAAATTCATCTTGTGATAGCGCACATAAACAAAACAATGCAAATACGCATAAAATGGTACGAGAACTATCAATGACACGTGAACGCACATATGAACGGACACGCAAAAAATAAGATGTTTATTTACGTTTATATGCCAATACAAATGGCGAAAGTGACTTTAAGTATTCCGGCGCAATCCATTTGCACGGAATTTTTATTGAATTTCCCTGGCCTGCCGACATCTTTGGTTCGGTAATACACGTTTTTGCATTTATAACGCGTTCAACTTTTACCGTCGCATTTTTTTCAGAATGTGGCAGAATAAATATTATTTCATCACCGGTTTTAACTTCGTTACGAAGTTCCATTGTTATATATTCATCCGACACATCGGTAATAACACCGGCGGCATGAAAATCTGAAACCGAACGCGCCGAATCATAATTATGCGCATTACTTGGTACCGGACCATCAAAGAATGCCGTTGTGTATCCGCGTGATTCCAGTACATTCAACATTGTCATATATTTTGCCGAATCAAAATTTTCGGGGGCACGCGCATATTCATCCATTGCACAGCGATATGCGTGAACAACGCTGCCAACGTAATATTCACTGCGGTTGCGACCTTCTATCTTTAACGAATCGGGCCCAGACGCGATAACATCGGCAATTCGGGGCATCAAACACAAATCTTTGCTGTTCATAATATATGCACCATGTTCGTCTTCGGTTATCGGCATTTCTGTTCCCGATTCGCATTCGCGCAAGATAACATCATATTTCCATCGGCAAAGTTGCGCACACGCACCACGATTCGCCGGCCGTCCGGTTATAAAGTTTGACAGTAAGCAACGCCCCGAATATGCCATGCACATTGCACCATGAACAAAAATTTCTAATTTAATATCGGGACATTGTTTGCGGATACTAACAAATTCTTTATGCGAAACCTCGCGCGCAAGTACACACAGCGATGCACCGGCATTTTGCCAAAATTTAACCGATGCAGACGAACAAATATTCGCCTGGGTTGAAATATGAATCGGCATATTTGGATGATGCGCGCGCACCCACATTAAAACCCCGGCATCGGCCACAATCAACGCATCTGGATTCAAATAGTTTATTATTTCCGACACGCGTGGCATATTTACATATTCACTATCATGTGCAAATAAATTGAATGCCAAATAGACCTTTTTACCGGCGGCGTGTGCCAAATCTATACCCGTTTTAACCTCTTCGGTGGTAATTTTTGCCCGCGCGCGCATTGAAAAACCCGGCAATCCAGCATAAATGGCATCCGCGCCATAAAGAATCGCGGTTTTGAAAGCATCCAGTGTCCCCGCCGGCGCCAAAAGTTCTGGTAATTTTATCATGATTTTAATACTAGCCCCCAAAAGCCCATTTGCAAGATTTATTTTAAAAACTTGTAATTTTTACTTGCTTTACACGCGCGTCTATGTATAATTACACGGTGTCGCCAGTTTAGCTCAGCTGGTAGAGCATCTGATTTGTAAGAGTGCGGGCGGCTATAATTTTCAACAATTTCCAACGACCACCAACAAGATTTCCGCCATGTGTGGCTTTTTTTGTTTGTCCAAATTGTTGGGGATTATTGTGGATTGTTGAAAAAAATGTCCCTAATTTGTCCCTGAAACTGCGATGGTGTTTTGGCGGGTCTGTCTGTTGGCCTTTGGGTGGACATGCAAAAATTTTTTCTGGGCCAAACCAGGGACAATTAAATTCACATAAACATGATATTTTTCTTGATTTCAATACCCAAATAATTATAATACTATCCGTTGCCGGTTTAGCTCAGTTGGTAGAGCGGCTGATTTGTAATCAGTAGGTCATTGGTTCAAGTCCGATAACCGGCACCAGGATTTCTGCGGCTTTCCGCAGATTTTTTATTTTTTATAAAACACAAAAAATATCGTTTTGGGACATTTGGGACAATTCTGTTTTTATAACACAGGCACCCCTTAAAAAAGCATTCTTTTATCCTGTGCGTCTGATTCTAATCCGATGCACATAGGGGGGTGGGGGGCAAGATTGGGACAATTAGTTATTTATAGTTGATACCATATTTTTTTATTATATTTTTATATCCTTCCACGGAACATAAATTTTCTTTGCCGAAGTTTTCGACAAATATCATTACATTGAATTTTGCGATTTCTGCATCCAACACTGGTTCTGGTATATACGACATTGCTTGTTCTGGACGTTGCTGCCAATCTGTTATAATTTGCCTTCCTGATGTTTCCCAAAAATCGTGATTTTGTGACCATTTATACCATTTTGCATACTCTTTTAATTCGTTTGTATATTCCTTACCTAATGCCTTTTCACAATTTTCTATACCCTTTTCACTAACCCTATAAATTGGTTTTAGTATTTTTTCACGACAAACTTCTGGTGTGTCCGGATATCTTGGTGTTGGATAGACATCATCACATGCCTTATATTGGCTTTTTACTAATTTATAATACGTCAGAACGGCATGCCATGTTGTTTCGTCGGGAAATTGAGTATTTTCTGGCAAAAATCGTGCATGGTCTAAACCCACAAAAAATTCAGCCTCTTCTTTTGGACACTCTTGTTTACAAACACTCCTTTCATGCCATGGTTTTCGTGCACATTTTTTATCACAATATAATGTTGGTTCAGTTCCACTATATAAATTTAGAGTTTTTATTAAATCCTTTGATTGTTCCAAATCCATTTCATCCACGGCATACTTATTTTGTCCGTCAACACAAGCCGATAAAATAAAGCACATAGATACGATTAGTATTTTTTTCATTTTTAACCTCTTCGTTTTTTTATTCTACACAAGCGGCAACCGCATTTCGCATTTTTGTCATGATGCTAACGGTCATTTGTTGTTTTTCTTTGGTATTCGCCATCCAACCATAACCCGGAAAGAATTGCCCATAACTTTTTAATGCTTTGAATTCGGCTTCAGACAAATGCGACATATAATTATCAACCACACACAAACATTCGACTTCGCTTTTACCAAATGTTGATTGACAAGAATTTGTTAAATGCGCCAATTTGCTTAAATACAAAACATTATCTTGTTGCCATATGGCGGTACACAAAGCATCGACCCCTGCCTTTTCACTGGCCGCAACAAACCTTTCATTAAAGTTCGGATCGGCGCATTGGAAACTGCCTAAACCGTCAATGACTTTAGCAGCGGCTATAATGGTTTCGTCTGATTTTTGGTTTGAACAAAAATATGCACCCCAAAAACAAAAAGCATTGATATTATTATACCCGTCTGAATTAAGTGTCTTAACAAATGTCGGCATATTCCCAAGAACACATTTGCAAACATCCTGATGAAAAGCCCGAAAAGTTATTACACTTTTTACTAGTGGTGATTGTTGCTTTTTGTTTTCGTTTTGGTCACATGCACACAACACACATAGCAAGCCCAAAGCGCACAATAATTTTTTCATATTTCCCCTTTTTGTTAAATAAAATCGACCGCCAAAAGATTGACGGTCGGGGAGTTGATAAATCACCTTGTTAAGGATTTCGCGGGTTTCGGGTTGCCCCTATTGTATAACCACGACTCCCCGGCCATGCGGGGAAATCAACGGTGCGAAAAACACCGAGATAATAGATTACGATGCTTTCGCACCGAACAAGGTAGGCTTATCACAGCCCCGAACCCAATCTCTTGGATTCATTGAAAACTTTACAGAGAAACATGAAAAAAGTCAAAATATAAATTGTCTGCGATGGGTTATATGCCGGATATACGACATTCGCATTGTCGTGGCCGACGTCGCGATGTTTTGCGCTTTGGCTATTTCTACGCCACGAAACCATAAATCTGCATGTCGCGGCATTTGTCGTATTTTTATACTATCCGCCAATGGGTGGGGGGGATGTGTACATAAAGTATATTGTTAGATATAGACCCACGGTGGTCTGGTTACATGTAGGCCAGATTAATCGCAACCATAGGAATTATACTGTCCGTCCACACTGTGTATATAGCAAATATGGACGGACGGACAAACTAAACCCCAAGATAGGGATTAGCTTTTAGTTTTTGTATCATGCGGTCTTTTTCCAACTGTTCTACATTCTTGATGGATGGCGTTGATACAGGTTCATATATTTCCTGGTTGCTGCATGGTGTTATCGGTTCTTTGACTAATTCGGCGGCTTTGGTTTTACTGCACCCCAATACATCGCCAATTTCGCGCACTGTTTTGCCTTGTTGTTTCAATTCTTGTGCTTGGCGCCGCATATCAAAATCTTGTGATTTTTTCTGCATTGCCCCGGGGACATGGTCAGAAATTTGCCATATTAATCCGTCACCATTCGGGTTATCTACTAACCGTGCCTCGCAATCAGCAACCGCATCACCACAAATGCCACGCGATTTATCAAATACCATAATAAAACTTGCGCCATCTTTTTGGTTATGGTCCCTTGGCGTTCGCAATTTCAAAACAGAATCGACCATGTCCTGTTTTTTACTGGTGCCGCGATTATCGCCATTCTTGCCTGCATGGTCAATTATCAATACCGATTTACCACGGCGTTTTAGGTCTATTAACCATCGTTGCATTGGCGCCCAACTTTCCGCTTCGTTTTCCCTGCCATAACTGCATAACACGGACAAATTATCCAAAATCACCAAATCCGCATTATCCAACATTTTCGTGATGGCTTTTTGTCCTTCTTGAACGCCAAGGTTGGGCAAAGGGATGGATTGCAAATCATTTGTTAAAATTTGCAAATTATCATTTGCACCATCACGAATACCCAAACCTATGGCCAATGCGTTCAATCGTTCTTTTAATTCAACCGCCGACATTTCACCATCAACATACACAACACGATACGATTTGGATATGTTGAAATTCATAACATTTTTGCCCGATGCGACCCCAAGCGCGATGGTTAGGCCAACAAATGTTTTGCCCAAACCGCGCGAGGCATACAACATGCACACGGATTTTTCAGGTATAAATGGAAAAACGATCCATTCTCGTTTTGGTAATTCTGTGGCCATCAATTCCCGCATGGTCACAATGCGATATTTGGGTGTATCTGTCGTTTTATCCGGCGCACCAACATTTTTATCTTGCACCAGCGCATTTTGTTGATTATCATTCAATTGTGTTTCTAGAGAATCCGCGACATTTGTTGCGGGTTCTTTCTTTATATTCTGTTCGTTATCTGCCATTTCTACCTCCTTTGGGTGGCATACCGGTTGACGACGGGTTTGTCGCCACCCAATCGAAAAATTTTTGTTCATCAATAAATATTCGACCACCAATTCGATTAAATACATTCATTTGTTTCATACCATTATATTCCGCATGAAATATCCAATCCCGCACAGCGCCTATTGAAAAAGCAGGATGTTTTTTAACCAACTGCATCGGTGTTAGATAATGCGGAAAATTATTTTTGAGTGTTTCCATTATAAAACTCCTATTTTTTATATGAACACCATGTTCATATTTATACCGTTAGTTATGACGGGCAAAAAGGATTTTGTAAAATGCAAGCGGTTTGCTTGCATTTTTTGTTCAATACCAATACAGACAAGGGCTACAGCCGAAAAAATTTATTCAAAAATCGATAGTTAAATCGAATCGATTTGTATTCAATAAATATAAAAAATTGTCACTTTTTGCCAATCACGGATATGAGCGCAGATTTTTTCTTTTGCGCATTTTGTGTTGCCAATTTTACAAGTTCTTTGATAACATCGGATATCATAATATATTGTGTGCGTTCCATTTCCGGGTGCAATATAATTTCGTCCACCAAATAAAATACACTGGCAGCATACAGTTGCTCTGGCATAGCATCGAATGCATTGTTAAACCACCTACGACGTTGGGTCAGAATTCTTTGTGGCGGTGCCGGATATATCACATTCATTTTCAATAGGATTTTTTTCTGTTTCTTGCGTAATTTTTCTGTTAGTGTATTTTTTCGTTTCGTAGGTTGCCCCGGCACCCGGCGTTTATATTTTCCTCTTGTTTGTTCATCGCGTTCCGACATTTGTGCGTTTATCGCCAATTGCAATATATGCGATAATTCGCTTGGCGCAATTTTTAATAATGGATCATACGGTTTTGGTTCACCATATATAGCGATAAAATCTTCTATATCTTTCTTGGTTGGCGCAGTTATACAGTTTTTATCTTCAGCAGATTGTTCTGTATAATTGTCGGATGAAAGGCTAGTATCGGCAGCATGCGGCATTTCAACCATTATCTCTGGTTTGGCATTTGGAATAATATCAGATTTTGTAATTAACCCAAACACGGTGTGCATTAAATCTTCAATACGCCGTTTTTGATGTGGTGTAAGGTTTATGGTCATCCAATTTGTGACCCGTTCATTTTCAAAAATAACATTATATGCTTTCAATATGGCGACATCAAAACCGCAACTTGTGAATTCAGGGTGTTTTGTCGATATAGTGGCATAATTGTCGGTTAATATACTTCTGCGATCCATCTATGTTTGTCCATCTTCTGTGCCGAAAATTTTGGCGTTCATATTGGCGACCACTGTGGCCTTGTGTTGGTCTGATATATGCGCATAGCGTTGCACCATCTGCAAACTTTTGTGTCCAAGGACATTTGCAACCTCACCTGTGCTTGCACCGTTCATTATCAAATAACTTGCACATGTGTGGCGCAAATCATGAAACCGAAAGTCATGCACACCAGCATCCAATAATGCTTTGTCCCATGCGCGCCTAATATCGCATGGTCCACTATTCGTTTCGTTCGGAAACACCCAAGTATCCGACAAACGGTTATCATATAATTTTTTTAAAAGTTCAAGCGCAAGTCCGCTTATTGCCAATCCGCGCCTGTCACCATTTTTTGTTTTTTCAAGAATCGCCCAACCTGCATCCAAATCAACCTTGTCCCATGTTAAACTTAACATTTCCGTTTTTCTTGCCCCGGTCGATATTGCCAAAACAACCAAAGGATATAACAGTTTATTCTTTGAATTCTTTATTGCATCCAATAAACGGATTCTTTCATCATCTGATAAAAACCTAACACGCCCTTGTGGTTCGCGTCTGCGCTGGACTTTGATTGCCGGATTGTTTTCCAACCAATTAAGGGTCTTTATTGCATAGGACAATGCCATACTTAACACCGCCAAATAACGGTTTATTGTTGACGGGCTTTTAGGGCGACCATTATTGGTTATTTGTGCAATTTCATCTAATTTGGTTGCGATGGTGCCATGGTCTATATCTGCCAAGGCCATATTACCTATTTTGTCGCGCCAAACCATAATTTGGGCGATAAAAGTTTTACCGGAATGCATATTGTCGGATTTTATGTGTTCTATATACTTGTCCGCCAATTCATTAAATGTGTGACGTTTGGCCTGCAAATTATAATGCCCCGCAAGGATTTCGGCCTCGGTCTTGGTCGCCCACGCCTTACCATCTGTTTTTGATTTGAATGTGGCGGTGGTGCTTATGCCCTTGACCCGGACGCGAAAACGATAAGACACACCATTCTTTGTTTGGCGCTTTTCATAACTTTCCATTTTTTTGCCCTTTTTATTTCAATCCATTTTAAATCAATCATAAACACATGTCAAACGAATCATCAGATATATAATCAGATACACACAATAATAAAACGCTACTAAAATCAATATGATAAAATTGTCCCCAAAATAAAAAAGGACATTTTTAGGACAAATTATGGACAAAACATAATAAAAAACTCTCTTTTATTGCGGACAATAATCGAATAACATTGTGGGCAAAATTTGTTGTATTTTGTCGAATTTTGTTGAAAAAAATGTCCCAAAATTGTCCCAAAATATAAATTGATATTGATAATAAACTTATAATGCCCTGAAAACACGGTGCTTTTTATGGTATAAATTATTATGTGAATCTGATTTGTAATCAGAGGGTCGTTGGTTCAAGTCCGACAACTGGCACCAGAATTAAAAAAACGGAATCAAACGATTCCGTTTTTTTATTCATTATTTTGCTTTGCACGGTTTTGTTCGTGCTTTTCAACCGCGTTTGCGACCGTTTCAATCTGCAACAGTTGATTTTCCAATGCAGACCGTTCTGAATTTTTATATCCGGTTTCTTCGTTTGGTTTCGATTCCGGTTTTTTCGCATCAGAATTTTCAGATTTTGTTTTTTCGCCGTCAACCACCCGCGGATTTATCAGGTTATCAAATATCTTTTTTGCCTCGTGCGTACCATCAACATCACGTTTCAATAATCTGTTTTCCGGTCCCGGGATAAACCATTGGTCTAATTTAACCGCGGTCATCTGCATAATTGGACGCGTACGCGCATCGGCAATCCAATGTGGCATACGCGGATAGTCGGAAAAATACCACAACGCAATCCAATATGCGATACCCATAACAACCACACCACGAACGATACCAAATATAACCCCCAATGTTCGGTCGGTGACATTCATCACACTGTCCTGAATTCGATCACGCAGTTTCTGGTTAAATATACCCACAACCAGCAATATCACAAAGAACACGATGAAATATGATGCCACCAATGTTCCAACCGTTGATTCGGCAAGGCCGAACCAGGACTGTAATAATTTATCCAACCACGGTGATGCAAATCGTGCAGAAATCGCCGCAACAACCCATGATAATGTCGCGACCGTTTCATAAATTCCGCCACGAACCGTTGCCCATATTGTGGACAGCAGTAATATGCCGATATAGATATAATCCATCCATGTCAAGTCAAACATGATTTCCATCCATTATTTTGTTTTACGCGTTAACACAAACCCCAGTCCACCAAGCAACACAACCAGTATTAAATATAATACCCAATTACCACCTGATGTTTTGCTAGCATTTTTTTTAGTTTTTTTTTGCGCATCTTCATCTGCAACTTTTGCGATTTCGCGATCAACAATTGCCGATGCGCGTTCAGAATGGTTATTGCGAAATTCATCTGCATTTTTTTCCATTGCCAATTTATTCTCCGCCGCTGCCGATTTTGCCGCATCATCCAAGTCAACCTCTATCGCGGCACGGACATCGCCCTGCATGGCATCGCCATAACCCTGGAAGCATTTGTCACCAATAACCAAAACCGGAACACCACCAGATTCATATTCACACTTTTTTAATGCGGCCATAAAATCATCACGATTTACCGATTCCATCACATTAACCTTGGTCACATTCAAGTTTTCATATTCATATATCAAATTGTTAGAAATAAATTCCAACGCATGATGACAATGCGGACATGTCGGCGAATAGTAAATTGTTATATCGGCCGCAACCGCATTTCCAATAAACATCACACCCGCAAGCGCGCCTAAAACAGATGATTTTTTCATTTTTTCTCCTTTTATTTTAATCTGATTATAGAAATAACAACGCATATCGTGCAAGTGATTTTTAACAAAAAATAAACTATTTTTCCTATGGCGACAAAAATATTATTATATAAAATAGAAAAAGCCAAAGGAGAAAGACAATGTTCCACCTGAACGATTTTCCGTTACCGTTTCGTGAAACAGATTTGGTTCCATATATGTCTGTTGAAACGGTACAATTTCATTATGGGAAACACCTTGCGACATATATTGCAAATTTAAATAAACTGATTGCAGATACAAAATATGCCGATATGGATTTGCGTGAAATTATTATAAATTCGGCGCGCGATGAAAACGCACAAAAAATATTTAATAACGCGGCCCAAATTTTTAATCACGAATTCTTTTTTAATTGTTTGGGACGCGGTGGCAACACTATGGTTCCAGATTTAATATCTGATGCATTTGGTGGCGCGGCCGAATTCAAAGAAAAATTCAAATCTGTTGCCGGCGATGTATTTGGTTCGGGATGGGTTTGGTTGACATACGATAATGATAAATTTGAAATTATCGCCACCAAAAATGCAGATACGCCAATTGCACATGGTAAAAGGCCGGTTCTTGCGTTGGATTTATGGGAACATGCATACTATCTTGACTATCAAAATCGGCGCAGTGATTTTGTTGATGCATTCCTGGACAGTTTAATAGATTGGAATTTTGTTGTCAGCAACCTGGATGTATAAAGAACGCGGTTTTATCCGCATTCTTTTATTCTGCGGCACTGATTAAGCGCACATCATCAAATTCTGGATACCGATTAAATATTGATTGTGCACGTGGACAGAGTGATAAAATCTTTTTATGTGTACGTCGTGCAAAATCTGCGACACACTGAACCAAGTTTCGACAAAGTTCGGTGTCACGAAAATTATCATCGATAGTTGTTGATTCAATAATAATACGATTTGCGCCAATGGTGACAATATCTATTTCGCCGATTTTATGACCATGGTATTTCGCACAAAAACCATTACCATTTTGTAAACGTTCATATTCTATATCTGTCGGCATTATTGTTTTCCCTATATATAACAATAGCACAATCAGATATCATCTTAAATATGAATGTTTGCCAATGGGCGGGTATGTTTTCCCCCATGCACTAAATTTTTGCAAAATTCTTTTGGATAATACGTGCGCTGCGTCGCAATGCCGAAGATTCAGTTGCCGACATTTTGGGGTTCAGTGTCGTTATAACTCCATCGGCACCAACAACACGTGGCAACGACATGGCAACAATGTTATGCCCCGTACCCGAAACCGTTGACACCGTCAATATCCGATGTTCATCATTTATTATACACTTCATCAAATCTGCAACCGCGGCACCGATTCCGTCCCATGTTGCACCACGACCACGAATAATTTCATATGCCGCATTACGAACACGATATTCAATTGTCTCGCGCACTGTGGTGGTCAATGGGACCTTTACCTGATGACAAAAATCATCCAGCCCCAGTCCACCAACGGTGATGGACGACCAATCGATAACACTGCTGTCGCCATGTTCACCGATGACATAGGAATGAATCGATTGCGGGGACACCCCCAGTCCACGCGCCAATATCGTACGCAGGCGCGCCGTATCCAACATGGTGCCCGTACCAATAACACGTGCCGGTGGCAAATTAGACAATTTCTGGGCCAACATAACCATAACATCCAACGGGTTTGTGACCAGAATTAAAATAACGCGTTTTGGGTCAACATTTGCCATAACGCGTGGCACAATATCACGAACCACTTCGGCATTATTCTGCAGCAAATCAGTACGCGTTTCGCCCGGTTTTTGATTTGCGCCGGCGGCGATTATCACAATATCAGAACCGCGAATTCCGCGATAATTTGCAACTGCATTTATTTTCACATCAAATCCAAATGTTGCCGCATGCCCAAGGTCTTCGGCGGCGGCGCGTGCGCGGATACTGTCGCGGTCGAACAAGACAATTTCGTGAACAAGCCCTGTGTTCTTCACGGCGGTTGCAACCGCTGAACCAACCGAACCAACACCAATAATTGCTATCTTCATATATCTCTCCTGTGTTCAGGTTATTATAGCATATTTTGGTAATTGGTGTAAATGTTTAATGAATAAATGCCTGCTATTTCTTTGCAACGCGTTTGCGGAATTCTGTACTTGGGCGAAATGTTGTGACGCGTCGCGCCGTGACGATTGCCGTTTCACCAGTTTTTGGATTGCGGGCAATACGTGCAGATTTGTCCAGAATTTTGAATGTTCCAAAACCGGCAAATTTAACTTCTTCGCCGTTAATCAATGCTTCACAAATTTCATCAAAAATTAAATCAACCAATTTTCCGGCTTGTGCTCCTGTGAAACCGAATTTATCACGTAATTTATTTGCCAAATCATTTCTTGTTATTGTTGCCATTTTTTACACCCTTATTAATGTTGCGCCCCATGTCAGTCCACTGCCAAATGCAGGATACAGAACAAGTTGCCCATGTTTAATTATATTGTTGTCAAATGCGTATGCCAGCGCCAGCGCACCAGATGCGCCACTGGTATTCGCATGTTTATCTACGGTTATTAAAATTTTTTCCATCGGAAATCCCAAACGCGCCGCACACGACTGAATAATACGAATATTCGCCTGGTGTGGCACAATCCAATCAATATCATTCTGGGTTATGCCGGCATGTTCCATAATATAACGCGCTGCATCCGGCATCAGCGATACCGCCATTTTATATGTTTCGGGACCATTCATAATTATTCGGTGGTCAGGTGAACCGTGCAACATATCAAACATTTTACCATTTGACATAACAACTGTGTCAATAATCCCCGAATAACTTGATGACGAATGTTCAAAAATTAGTGCGCCTGCACCATCACCGAACAGAACCGCCGTTGAACGATCGGTCATATCAATAAACCGCGACATTTTTTCAGCACCAATTATCATAATACGTTCATGCATACCCGCCGAAAAAAATCCACGTGCACAGTGCAACGCATAAATAAAACCCGTACATGCACCGCGCACATCAAACGCAGGTATATTTTTCGTTGCCCCAAGACGACCCATAACCTGAACCGCGACCGATGGGAAATCCAATTCTGGTGTAGTTGTCGCAACAATAATCATATCAATATCATCTATACCAATATTTGCATTTTTTAATGCGGCACGCGCGGCATTTGTTGCCATATCCACAACTGTTTCATTTTCTGCGGCCATATGCCGTTCATGAATCCCGGTACGCGAAACAATCCATTCATCGGTCGTATCCATCATACGTTCAAAATCCGCGTTGGTCATAACGCGGGCGGGCAAATACGAACCATATCCAATCAGTTTATTTCCCATACAAAAATCCCCCTGATGGTGCCTGTATATTATACAGGTTTTAATATAACTTGCAATATGAAAATCTGGGATTAAAATTAATATCGTGTCCCCATAGTTCAATTGGATAGAACAAGTTCCTCCTAAGAATTAGATGCTGGTTCGATTCCGGCTGGGGATACCAAGAAATAAAAAAAATGGATACAAATTATGAAAAATCGTGCGGTTAAAATTGGAATTATTGCAGGATTGTTACCACACCTGTTTTGTTGTGTGTTGCCGGTTGTGTTGGGATTGGTTGGTATGATTGCACCCGATATCGCCGATCACGAGATAATTCCGGAAAGTGCCGAAATTTGGCTGTTTATATTTTCGGGTTTAATGTTGATATTATCGTGGTTGATGTATTTCAGTAGTCATGATTGCAAATGTGAACACTGTGATGCAACGCACCACCATCGCACCCAGCGAATAATTTTGATTATAATAACCATTGTGACCATCGCCGGTATAGCAATGCATTTAATATTTCATCATTAGGTTCATAATTTATAAACGGGGCAATGCCCCGTTTTACTTTATTCTGGAACACAACTGTTGCCTGATTTAACATAACCATCTGCACATTTCCAACTGTCATAGTATGTGTTATTACCTTCTAAGTGAAAAGTATCTAGCAAGGGATCACCTGTGACAGGACAATCGGTTCTGGCGGCATTACGACACCAACCCGCAAAAACCTTGTGTGTTTGCCCGGCATAACGTGGACGACACCAACTTGATAGTATTACTTCATCATCACATTGGTAATTCCAACATTTGTGTCGCATGGGACTGCCTATACCACCGGTTAATGAGTCAACTTCATTTTGATCATAAATATAGGTAATTGGTTTTATAGTCCCCTGACAACGACATAATTTGAACCCATCCATCTTGTACCCATCTGTACAACTATACTTTGCGTAATATACAGGACCAAACGTTAGTGACCCATCACACTGATTCCATTCTGCGTCTTTGCACCATCCTGTAAATTGACGATGGTAACTGTCATCCCATGTCATTTCACAATTCGCCAAATTAGATATATTTGCATTATACCAATCTTTTCCACATCCACTAATCAGACAATTTTTAAATTTTCCATTACGTTGTGGTGCACCATCAATTTCATAATCTGCTAACCTTAATTGGTATCTTGCAACATTTTCCGGACAACTTCCGTTATTACCCGCACGCCATTGTCCAATCATATTTAAAAAGTTTGCATTTGCGATTGGAAATTGTATAAAACTTTTATTATCCCATGTTGTTGTTGGCCAATACGCCCCGATTGGACTGGCATATTGTGCACGCCAACCAACAAAATTTGGTGTATCGCCTGGGATAGAACAATAATCTGAAACATCTTCAAGGTCAAACCATTCATCGGGTCTGATATTGCTGACTGTGGTCGCGATTGTCCCTTGTTTATAAGTATTTTTATTGCAATAATATTTTATTGTTCGTAACGAACTGCTGTTTTCTAATTTCGGGTTCCACGCACACATTCCATTCAGACTATCCCATTTACCATTGGCGCCACTACATGCCGATTCACTGCGACAACCGGATAAATCGGTTCCCGCCTCACAGTTATAAGTAAGAACCGTTTCGCACCCCGCTGAATTTGGATATTGTGCACAATGATAATCTGGATTAGAACTTGATACACTGTAACATTGGTTGTTACCCGATAATACACTTGTTCCTTTGCGACATTTCCATTTTGCATAAAATATTTGCGGTCCACGTGCCGTCGCCGGTATTTTTATTGTTCCGTCACTTGCCATTGTACATGATGAACGCAATGTATTATCGGCACACCAACTTTGAAAGACGCTGGCGGTGCGGGTGGGCAAACATGTTATTGTTGTTTCCTGACCGGCAAAATACCGAGAATCGCAAGACGGTTTGTCACCGGCACCGTCAATATTATAAACCCATGTAATGCTGTATTCACATTTAGCCTCGGCATCAAACCAAACACCGCCATTATTATTGCATATTTCTTGTTCGGTCTGGGTGGCACCGACACATGTATTATCGATGTTACAATCATGTGTTGGCCAAATACTGTTATTATTAGATGCGACAAAACTTCGCGATGCGCACATACTATTGTCAACATCCCAAACACCGTTGTGAGTCGAACAAGATGTTTCGGTATTACATCCCCAAAGGGTTGAATTGGTACATATAGGGTCGAACGTTGCATCACTAGGCGTACTACTACAACGTCCGGTTGATGAATTATATGTCGTACCACGTGGACATACTTCAAGTGCATAGAACACGATTTCACCACGCGCGTTTGCCGGTATTTGCATTGACCCCGACGTATCATTACTGCATGTACTGTTTTTGGACGGATCTAAACACCAACCCACAAACATGGGATATGTATATTTATTAATACGACAATGCACAAAATTATTGTCGCGCCCCCCAATATAATATGTGTCGTGTTGCGAAATATCCGAACACCCCGGGCCATTCCAATAAATTCTGTATTTACAATTTGCCCCGTCCCAAATACCATTTGTGACCCGACATTCTGATTCGCTTATCTGCTGGCCTGATTGTGCAGTTTGGTCTTTTACACATTTATAATTTTCTGCGTGATATCCACGGTCACACTTTAATTTTGCATAAAAACTTTTATCACCAGATGCATTCCACGGTATCGTAATTCGCACGCGTCCAACACATCCCGACACACAATCGCCTGCATCACTCCAACAAGAATTGATAAGATTTGGATCTTCACACCATGCCTCGACACTTCCGTTTTTTATTCCCGTATAGGTTTTAAACAAACCAATATAACTAGCATTACCACTGCCCTCGTTCCAATTCGGATTACGTTTGTATTTATGGACCTCCAGTGGGGCGGGATAATTTTCGCCACCATAAAAATATATATTCCACGGTCCATAAATTTGATCTGTTTCGCTATCTGTGACCGCGGTTTGATTTGCGGTACCATTGCCCGCCAATATATTCGCAGCATCTGGATTGACATTTCCATTTGCATCAATAATCTGAACCCCATCAACATAATATCCGCTGTTTGCACCTTGATTTACAACATTTGATACCTGGACACCACCTGTATAGCAACCACTTGTTGGTGCAACACTATATAACCCAGGGCATTGACCATTAGCCTCGTAATATAATGTGATATTATCATCGGCCAACGACACAACCGAAACAAACAACAAAATAAAAGATAAAATATATTTCATAATAAACCCCTTATTATGGTTGCATATCAAATGGTGCCAAATTTATTGATTCGGGCCCCGTTGCCACCTGTTTGCACACCGCGGAAACAGTTGATATATTTGTATTACATGATACCGATGTGCCCACATTTGCCGTTGTGCTTCGCGTACCACCGTTAATATTCCATGATGAAAATGTGTACTTTTGTGCAGAATCAATACAATCAGGATGTGGTTCTGGCAATGTATAACTTTGCCCGGCATAACACGTGTCGGTATGAACACACGACGACACACTACCACACGCGCTGTAATCAAATGTTATACTTATTTGTTTCGGCGCACAGGTCGCATTAAGTATGACATTTTGATTTATATTCAGAGCATTGTTTTCGTTCAATTTACCGTCCGCGCCAATAATCTGTCCATCGTTATAATAGTATCCATCAAAAGTATTATCTTCTCCACATGAATCATTTGATAAGTGTGTAAACTTCTCACCAGTACAACTTTGTTCTTTGTAACAGCCCTTACATTCCCCAATTTCGCTTCGCTGGCAATATATTTTGATACCGGTTTCCGCTAATGTAAGTGTTATCCAATTACTACTATTATCTGTTTGGCACGAAATATTCGCGCCTGTTCCGACTGTAGCGGCATTACTCGGACACGTTGATTCATACTTAACACTTCCATCATTACCAATAGTCAGACTACAATAGTTGGAATTAACACAATCCCGGGCCCAGGCAGGATAAAACGATGCATTGGGTAAAATACTTCCGTGCATTTTCCCACCATTATCGATATATTGCGACGCAAAACCATTTACATCGTTTGATACATCAGGTTGCTTATCGGTGGCCCAACCACGTAATGTATAGCCGTTCTTGTCCGCGGTCGGTTTAACACCAGCGCTTGAACAACAACCACTACCTGGGTTGTTATTACACCATAATTTGTTGGTGCACACATTATTGACATCGTAATAATATGATGACGAACTTGTGCTTGCAGATTCAGCAAATGCCGCCGTTATAGGACACACCAACACACATAACAAAACACTTGTATAAAACCTCATTGAAAAGCCTTTCCTTCCTTTTAAAAAGTCTAGCATTATCCGCGCAAATGACGCAAGTAAAAAATCGGTAAAAGATATGGTGTCAATATGACAACATATTTTATTGTTGCCATTTCGCCCTAAATGTTATGTTATATGGCCAACTGTATGGAACTGACCGGCCGGGGCTATATTGCTGCGCGACCCCATCATTGGATGGCGTTGATGTGGTACGTCCACCCTCTGAACTACTGGATTGAGACATAGTCCAACCTTGAAATTGAAGTCCGTTTGCTGAGTTCGTGCATATATCACCAGATTTGACAACAAAATTTGCCCCCGCACGGACGTTTTGTGTTGCAACGACTTCTTCGGTTGTTGAATCACAAATATAACTTATCGTGTATTCCGGATCTGGGAAAGACAACCCAAATACCCAGTTTTTAATATCCTCTGGATTTGGGGTATTGGTCGAATACCCATTTACCGACATACATGTGACAATTGTCGGACGACACGCGTTTATCGCGATATTCGCCGACATTGAATTGGATGAAACCGCAGATGCCGTTGATGGATAATTATTCTGGCTTAAACACGATGTCACATCCGCAACACAACTGTCCGCATAGTCAGACAATATCTGGTCTTGCTTTGCCTTTATCTGAATCAGCGCACGTGATAAATATTGTTTTATGACATCATTCTGCGGATTATATTGCGCGTTGGTGACATCGCCCGTATATGTGTAATCTTGACATTTATTCAAAACCGATATACACATACCGAAATTGCGCGTGTTATTAACATAGCCAATTTTATTTTGCAGGAATATCGCCATATTTGTACTGGGGGTTGATGCCGCATTCGCAGTCACCGTTTGTTCAATATAGTTTGCCAATGTATCACTCGGCCCAGATCCCCATGCATTACCCGCGCCCTCTGAACATTGTGCGCCCGGCATATCCCAGGTACGGTAAAGGTTTACCGCGCATACATCACTCGTCATTACACTAGATGTCGTTGTGTCCGTTGGGTCTATCGCATGACCGGGTTGACTGCCCAATACTATTGCGCCATTTACTATATAACGACCCGTCGGATCAAGGCAGTTCTCGTAATCCGTACCACATACAAACTCGTCCTGCATACAGCTGTCTAACGCATTTATGCATCCACGCATATCGTATACATTCTTTTGTTGCGATACCAATAACCGTGCCTTTTGCAATACACTCTTTGCATTACGTATCGTTGATACCATCTGGTCATTCGCATCGCTCAGACTGCGTTCATACAATATACACTCTTTATCTATCTGTAAATCATAACTGTTCGTTATCAGATTCGCATCTACCCCCTGGTTCGTACAACTCTT
>JAEEGL016523154.1_pt1 | contig 34081 bp, 26 predicted proteins | sample 9134231 | NCBI WGS metagenome assembly JAEEGL01 (sample SAMN16246548, study PRJNA631951) | gut metagenome | biome: gut microbiome; feature: rumen; material: fiber-attached | host: Bos | place: Iran: Karaj | collected 2018-10 | reverse complement strand
TATCCTGAAGCTAATATAATTGCTATTGATTATGATCCAGGGGCTAGTCACTCAAACCAAATTAATAGAATTAAATTAATGCTTACAGTAGCTAAAGAAAATCAAGCAAATAAAGAAAAAAAGAAGAGCAAGTAATAATTTGCTTTTCTTTTTATTTATGATAGACTAAAGAAGTAAAGAGGGATTCTTATGGGATTTAATTTTAAAAAGAAATTTGGTCAAAACTTCTTAAAAGATAAAGGAGTTATACAAGATATAGTTAATAGTATTAATCCAAATGAAGATGATTTAGTTATAGAAATTGGTCCAGGTGGAGGAGCTTTAACGGAATATTTAGTTGAGAAAAATAGTTATTATATAGCATATGAAATAGATACAGATACTAAAGAGTATTTAGATAAATATAATAGTGATAAAGTTAAGATATTATATAAAGATTTCTTAAAGAGTAATGTATTAGAGGATATTAAAGATATTAGTTTTAATAATTTATATATTATTGGTAATTTACCATATTATATTACTACGCCGATAATTACTAAGATTATTGAGGATAATATAAATGCTAAAGAGTGTGTATTTATGGTTCAAAAAGAAGTCGCAGATCGATTTAGTGCTAAAGTTAATACTAAAGATTATGGTAGTATTACAGTATTTTTAAATTATTTTTATGATATAAAGAAATTATTTATTGTTTCTAAGAATAAATTTTATCCAGTACCAGGGGTAGATAGTGCAGTAATTAAGTTAGTAAGAAAAGAAAATTTATTAGAGGTAGATTTTGATAAGTTTAATAAATTAGTTAAGAATGCTTTTCAATTTAAGAGAAAGAACTTAAGAAATAATTTAAGTAATTATGATAAAGAAAAGATAGAAAAGATATTAAATAAGTATAATTATAGTTTAAATGATCGTGCAGAAAATTTAAGTTATGAGATATTCGTAGATATTACAAATAATCTATAATTTGACTTATTTATATATTATATATATAATAATCCCTTGAAAAAAGGGATGTTTTTTTATGAAGAGAATAAATAAAAAAGATTTTATTTATTGCTTGTTGTTGATTGTATCATTTATCTTTTTTGTAGGATTATTAACATCTACAAAGTTTTTGTATGGGTCAAATGTGGATTGGGTTAGTCAACATATAGCATTCCCAGATTATTTTAGATCTTTATATTATGAAACTAAGAATTTATTTCCTGATTTTGCTTTTAATATAGGATCAGGACAAAATATATATAATTTTAGTTATTATGGTTTATATAATCCAATAGTATTAATATCTTATTTATTACCAAGTGTTAATATGGTTGATTATATGATTATTTCAACAATAGTATGTTGTATTGTTAGTGCAATATTATTATATGGTTGGTTAAGAAAAAAGGGTAATAGTGAGTTAGTATCTTTTGCTGGGGCATTTATGTTCTTGTTCTCATCAGCAATTACCTTCCACTCACATAGACACGTAATGTTTATAAATTATATGCCATTCTTAATGTTAGGATTATATGGTGTAGATTTAAAATTACATAAAAAGAAAAGTTGGTTAATGATATTAAGTATATATTTAATGATATTAACTAGTTATTATTTTAGTATTGGTGGATTATTGTGTTTAGGTTTATATGGTATATATGAATATATTAGTTTAAATAAAGAATATAAGTTTAAAGAAGTAATTAAAGATGGTTTATCTTTTGCTTATCCATTTATATTAGGTATTATATGTAGTGCGGTATTAATTATTCCAACATTTATGACGTTAATCGGAGGTAGATCAGATCCAACAGTAACGATTGCTTGGCATGAATTATTTATACCTTTATTTAATTATCAGTTTTATTTATATGATCCATATGGTGTAGGATTAACAGCTATATTTATAATAGGTTTAATATATTTTATTAAGAGTAATAAAAAAGAAAACAAATATTTAGGATGGGTATTATTAATATCATTATTATTTGGTATATTTGTTTATTTATTAAATGGTGGTATGTATATTGAAGCTAAAGTATTAATACCTTTAATACCATTATGTATATTAGTAATTACGTATTTTATTAATTTATTAATAGATAATAAAATAAGAATCAAGAAATTATTATTTTATATGATTATGATATTAATAATGGTAGTTATATCTTCAGGATTAATAGATAAAGTATATATGTTAATTGGTGATTTCTTAATAATATTGTTTGCTATAGGAATATATAAATTATCTAATAAGAAAGTATTATTAGTTATTCCTTTATTAATATTTAGTTTTATTGTAGCTTATGGAAATAGTTTAACAGATAACTTAGTATTAAAAAAAGATTATCAAAAGAATTATGATAATACTAAGGAAGTAGTAGATAAGATAACTAAAGAAGATAATAGTTTATATCGTATTAATACTTATTTAGGTATGGATACTGATAATAATATATATGGAAATATAAATAATAATATGGTTACAGTATATTCTTCGTTAAGTAATTTAGAATATAATGAATTTTATTATGATGAATTTAATAATAATATGCAAAGTAGAAATAGAGCTATTACTTCGAATACATCTAATTTATTATTTAATATATTTAGTGGAAATAAATATATGGTTACTAAGTCCAAGACTAATTGGATTGGATATGAATATGTAGATAAAGTAGGTAATTATTATGTTTATAAGAATGAGAATGTATTACCATTATTTTATGTTAATTATAATATGGTAAGTGAAGAAGAATATAATAAGTTAGAGTATCCATATAATTTAGATGTCTTAGTAAATAATGTCGTTGTACCTGGTAAAGGTAATATAGAAATAAAACATAGTATTGTTGAAAAAAAGATAGATTTAAACAAATTTGATTTAAATGGATTAGAAGTAACAAATAATTATGGATTATATAAGATTGATGTTCATGGTAAAGATAAGAAGATTTATTATAATTTAGATGAAGATGAAAAGAATAAAATAATAATTGTTAGATTTATAGTAGATGGAACAAATTATGATAAAGATTTAAAAATAAAGATTAATGGAAATAATAATAAATTAACTAAACAAGGATGGAAATATCATAATGGTAATAATATATTTGATTATGTAATTAGTGTTAAAAATTTAGATCGATTAACTATTACATTAAATAATGGTCATTATGAGATACATGATATTAAATTATATACTTTAGATTATGATAAAGTAATAGCTAATAATATAGATGAATTACATATATCTAAGAAGACAGATAATTTAATACGTGGTGAAGTACAAGTTAAACAAGATGGTTATTTCGTGACATCTATACCATATGATGAAGGATTCGTAGCTGGTATTGATGGGTGGGAAGTGCCAATAGAAAAAGTTAATGGTTGTTATGTAGGATTCCCAATAACTAAAGGATATCATCAAATAATATTAAAGTATAATGCACCATATAAAGATATTAGTTATATTATTAGTGTATTAGGTATTTGTATATCTGCGATAGTAGTAACAATTGAAAGGAAGAAATAATTCTTCCTTTTAATATTGTCTAATATCAATAAAATAATTGCTTTTTCCAATAAATATGTATTATAATTAATTTATAATAGGAAGGTGATTAAAGTGGAAATAACAAGAGTAGATGTTCGTCCAATGAAAAATCCTAATAATCCAAAAATGAGAGCGTTTGTCTCAATTACTTTTGATGATGAATTTGCTGTATGCGATATTAGGCTACTTCAACATGAGAATGGAGATTATTTTTTGGCTTTTCCAAATAAACAAATAACTCCAGGTAATTATAAAGATACTGCTCATCCAGTTAATCAAGCAACTCGTGATAGATTTACCGATGTAGTTGTTAAAAAGTATTTTGAAAAACTAGAAGAAGAAGAAAAAGTGGAAGATTCACAAGAGTGAGTCTTTTCTTTTGTTTACGTTTTTGTAGTGTACAAAGTGAGTAAAGCATATGAAAAAGTCGTGTTAAGTATAAACTCTTTTACAAATTGTTGATATAATGATTATAGGAGAGTTTTTAGCATGAAAAAATATAGGAAAAGAATGTTAATATATTGTTGTGCTTTACTAGGTATGCTAGCCATACTTGGTTTTTCATGCTATCAATCTTGGAACCAGATAGTTCAGAATAAAAAGGAAGTTAAATTATTGCAAGAACAATATGAACAATTATTGACTAATGAGAGTGATTTGGAGAGTAATTTAGCTAAGTTAAAAGATCCAGAATATGTTGCCCAATATGCAAGAGAGAAGTATTTCTATTCGCGAGATGGAGAAATAATTATTGATATGGTTGACAAAGATGAAAACAAGAGCAAGTAAAACACCTGCTCTTTTTATGTTAATATTTACGATTATAGCTGTAAAAAATTAACGTTTTTGAGTTGTAAACGATTACTCTGGACTAAACAAATGATATACCCCTAAAAACCAACGTTTTTACGGCAGATTGGACACTTTATATAATAAAGTGTTTTTATTTTGAACATTTTTTTAAAAAAAAGCCTGTAAAAATGTAAATTAACCGGTTTTTAGGGTTTTTTATGCTTGATATAATTTTAGTGTAAGAAAATAGTAGTTTTATATTCTATTGATTACTAAATATTTTTTATAGAGGATGGAGGTGCAAAGATATGAAGAAAGGTAATAAGAGATTATTAGTTTTAGCTGCATTACTTTTATTAATTGCTGTTGGAACATCAACTTATGCAATTTATAAATCTAGTGCTGAAGGAACTGCTTCTGCAAGTACTGCTAACTGGGTAGTTAAAGTTAATAATGCTGATACTGTAGCAACTAACACTTTTACTTTAGACCAAGTTAACTGGGGAACTAATGCAAATGTTGCTTCTGGAAAAATCGCTCCAGGAAGTACTGGTACTGTAACTATTACTTTAGATGCTACTGGTACAGAAGTTGCTTTAAATTATACAGCAACTGTTGGAACTATTAAAGAAGGCAATGTTGCATTAAGTACAGATAGAATTACAGCTTCACTTGATGGCAATGCTGAAGGAACTATTGGTTTAAGTGATGCTAAAACTAAAACTATTACTTTAACAATTACTTGGTTAGGTGCAGCTGATGATGATGCAGAAGAAGTTGCTGCTGACTTAGCATTACGTGCTAAAAACATTACTATTCCAGTAACTGTAACAGCTACTCAAAAACTAAGCTAGAAACTTAAGGATAATACGTAGGTATTATTCTTTCGTTTAAGATCTATAAATCTTTTATAGGTCTTAAAGGGAAGATTAATATGGAAAAAGAAAACAAGGAAAACAACAAAGATTATAAGAGAACTAGAGATAGAATTATTATGATAATATTAATCATTATCATTATTTTGTTGTTGCTTCATAGTTGTTTAAGTAATAGAGGTGGAGGAAACCCAAAGAATCCATCAGGTAATGTTGATGTATTTGAGATAGATTGTAAGACTGGTAATTGTTCTTCGACTACTAAGTCTACGACAACTAGTACAAGTAGTACTAGTACAACAAGTACAACAACAATAGATGTTAGTCCGGAAACAGATGATACAACAACGACTACAACATCAAGTTCAACTTCTTCGGTTACTACAGGAAGGCCTACAAAGACTACAAAGACAACAAAGAAGAAAACAACGGGGAAGAGTACAAGCACAACAACAACTACGACTACGACAACAACGACAACAACAACTAGTACAACAAAGAATAATAGTAATGATGTAGATATTATCGATACTTATAGAAAATGGAGTAGTATTAATGATTTAAATATATTTTCTAATCCTATATATAATAATGAAAGTATAATTGCTCCCGAATCTAGTAATATTTATCAATTTATAGTTGAGAATAATACAACATTCAGAGTTAGTTATAGTCTTACGTTTATTGAAACTAATAACTTTAATATTAATATGAGATATAAATTAAAAGAGAATAATACTTATTTAGTAAGTGAGTATTCAAGATATGATGTGTTAAATACTTCTGGTAAAACATTAAATCCAGGAGAGAGAGCAACATATTATTTAGATTGGAAATGGGTAAGTAGTGATAATGATACTGCAATAGGAGCTAATCCAGAAGCTAATTATGGATTACAAATTAGAATTGAGGCTGAGCAAATTGATTAGTAAAGTAGTTGGTATTGTAGGGAACGTTTTACTTACAGGAATAATATTAGTTTTAGGAGTAATATTAATATTAAAATTTTCGAATGTATTAGAATTATATAAAGTTGAAACAGGTTCTATGAGAGATGGAATAATGGTTGGTGATTATATATTAGTTCAAAGAGTAGATGATTACCGAGAAGGAGATATTGTTACTTATAGAAAAACAGATGGTTTTGTAACTCATAGAATAATAAGAATAGAAAATGAAGAAATAGTAACAAAAGGTGATGCTAATAATACAGAAGATGAACCTATTAAGAAAGATGATATAGTAGGAAAAGTAGTATATAAGAGTGGTTTATTAAACTTTATTATTAGATATAAATTTACGTTAGTAAGTTTAGCATTATCCTTATATTTATTAAGTATATATTTTGGAAAAGAAGAATCAAAAGAAGAAAAGAAAGAGGAAGAAGCTCTAGCATAGAAAGGATGAGAAGATATGAAAAGAAAAATATCTTCACTCATAATTATATTTTGTTTATGTATACTGCTGATATCGGGTACATTTGCTTTATATAAGAGTAGTAGTAGTGCTTTGATGGAAGTTCAATTAGCTGATTGGAGTGTATCGTTAGTTAATACAGAACAATCAGATAATATTGAAATAATATCGGGTGTTAGTAATAATGAATATCTTATAAAAGTAAAGAGTTTATCAGATGTTACAGTTAAGTATTCTGTATTATTAAGTAATTTACCTGATGACGTTAAAGCTTGTATAGGTGATGTGTGTTATACAGAAGATAATAATACTATATCTTTTACGGATGTAGGAGTTATTGGAGTTAATGATTCAGAAAAAACAAAAGAGCATACGTTAATATTTAGTGCTCCGATTGGAACAACTGAGGTTGATAATCAAGAAGTAAATATAGATGTTAAATTTGAACAAGTATTATAGAAAGTGAGGTGTTAATATGAAAAAGCGATATCGCTTAAAGAAAAAAGTTAAAATATTCTTAGTAATATTTGCTTTAGTGTTGGCTTTTTCGTTAATAATACCTCAAACTTGGGCTAAATTTGCGCAAAGTATAAATAAAAAAATAAGAGTAAGTATATCTACTTCAAGATATACAATAGTATTTAATGGTAATGGTTCTACGAGTGGTTCAACTGCTTCAGTAGAATGCATTTATGGACAAGATTGTGATTTAACTCTTAATGGATTTGTTAGAGATGGTTATGAATTTATTGGATGGGCTACTAGTCCAAATGGAGAAGTAGTATATGATGATGAAGATACAGTTAATAGTTTAGTATTAAGTGGTAATTATGATTTATATGCTAAATGGATAGGTATATTAAATGTAACAGAAACTGATTATATTGGTATATATGATGGTCAACCACATACATTTACTATTAATGGTGATGGTGGAACAATAATGTATGGAGCTACACAAGGAAATTATGTAACTACAACACAACCAACAGTTACAGAAGTTGGTAGTTATTTAACATATTACCAAGTAACTAAAGAAGGTTATAGAACAGTTGAAGGTATAGCTCGTATATTTATTGGAGCAGTTACTTTAAACGATACAACATATTTTACAACATTGCATGCAGCAGTAGATGCTGTTAATCCATCTGGTAGTTCAAATATTAAAGTATATAAAGATTTATCAGAAGGAGCATTTAATTTTACAAATTTAGGAAGTACAGTAATAAATTTACAAAATCATACATTAAGTTATGATGAAAGTGCACAAGATAATTATTTTATAAGTAATGAAGATACTGTAGTATTTACAAATGGTTCAATAGAATCTAGTATACCTACGATTAGAAATAAAAATAATGCAGTATTCCAATTACTTAATGTAGATGTTACAAGTACTGGTGGTACTGCTATAGTTAATGATTTTGCTTTTTATACATATGGTGGTAATTTTGAAAGTACGAGTGCTTCGACAATAGTTAATAATGGAACTTATATTATTGATTCTTATAATAATAGTGGTTCTACAGAATTAGGTATAGTAACTAATAGTGTTGATGATTGTTCAGCAATAGTTAATAATGGACAATTAACTTTAAATGGTGCAAGAGTTTATAGTAATAATTATAATGCAATAGTAAATAGATCAGGAAAAACAATAATAGATGGTGATTCTGAAGTTATTGCAGATAGTTCTTCAGGATCAGATATTTATCCAGCTATAGTAAATAGTGGCGGAGAAATACAACTTGATGATGGAACTGTCAGTGGGGGGAAAATAGCAATTTATAGTACGGCTGCGAATGGTGTAGTAACTGTTAATGGTGGAACTATAAGTGGTGGTGATAGAGAAGCAATTTTTATGTCTGCAGGAGAATTGAATATAAGTGGTACTCCAGTTATTGAAACACAATCAGCATCACATCATGCTATATTCTTAAATAACGAAAATCCATCGGATACTGTAAGTTTAACTATGAATGGTGGAACAGTAGAGGGACAATATGGTGCTATATTGATGGAAGGAACAGCATCAGCATTAATAGAAAGTGGTACTTTTATTGGTCATAATTATAGTACAATTACTATTTTAGATTCAGCGACTGTAGAAATTACAGATGTTGATGTTTCTAGTGAGAATAGTACTGGTATTGCTTGTGTAGGTAGTGGCCATTTACAAATAAATGGTGGAACAGTGCTATCTAATAGCAATGCTTTATATAATAATGGTTGTGTTATGGATGTTAGTAGTGGTTCTTATACAAGTACTAGCTCTAACGCAGTATTTATTGAAGCAGGTCAAACAAACTTTGAAGGTGATGCATTAGCTCATTCATCATATTTTGAAAAACCAGCAATTGGTGTTGAAGGTGGAATCTTTAATATGAGTGGTGGAACTGCTGAATCAATTTATGGGGCAATTAAAGTTAAGACTGGTGGTACAGCTAATATAACTGATGGTACTTTAAAAATACTTAGTGGAGCTGCTCAACCATATTCAGTTGTTCAAAACGAAGGAGTTACAACACTTTCCGGTGCTGAATTAATAAATCCATTAACATCATCAATGATAGATAATGAAGGAACTATAACAATTGAAAATATAGAAATAACACATAGTTTAGGTGAAGTATTAAATAATGAAAGTGGTACTGCGACTATTAGAAATTCAGCAGTATTAGTAGGTTTAGGTAATAATAAACCAACTGTAGATAATAAAGCAGGTGCTACGTTAATAGCATCTGGTGGAACAATTACTTCGACTGATAGTAATGCAATAGTTAATAAGGGTGTTGCTCAATTAGGCAATAGTTTAACTGTTGAATCAACGAATGTAGCAGCAATACAAAATGCTGCGAGTGGTGTAATGACATTAACTGGTACTACAGTTAATAGTACAAGTAATTCATTAGTTAACTTAGGTGAAGTAACTATTACATCAACAAGTCATTTAAGTTCAACCGGATCTAGTAAGCCAACATTTGTAAATTATAATGGTGGTACAGCTACAGTTGAAAGTGGAACGATAGATAGTCAATCTTATGCTATTTGGAACCAAGATGGTGGAGAATTATCTGTTGAAGGTGGAAATATTAGTAGTTCGGCAAGTTTTGCTTTATATAATCAAGGTGAAGCTACTTTAGATGGTGGTTCATTCTCAAGTATAGGAAGTAATGTAATTAGCAATTTCAATGTATTGAATATGAATACAGGTACATCAGTTACATCACAAGATTCAACATATCCAGCAGTAGCAAATAATAGTGGAGGAACATTAGTTGTTAATGGAGCATCAATTGATGCTACAGCTACAGCATTGCTAGTAAAAGGTAATTCAGTAGCTACTGTTACAAGTGGAACACTTCATAGTGATGAATCGGCAGCTATAGATGTTGAAGGTGATGGAGATGTTACAATAAATGGTGGAACATTAACGAGTGATGAAGTAGCATTGTATGTTATGGCTAATGGACATGCTTTAGTAACAAATGGACAATTATCAAGTTCATCAGGAAATGCAATAAATGATAAAGGTACGGTAGAAATAACTGGACCAGTTAATATAAGTTCACAATCTACGACTAGTACAGTAATTAATGTTGCATCTACAGGACAATTAACTATGAGTAATGGAACAATTACTGCGACAAATAATAACGGAATTATAAATAGTGGTTCTACAACAATAACTGGAGGTACTCTAATAGGAAGTGCTAATGGTTATCCAGTTGTTCAAAATCATGGAACATTATCTGTTTCTGGTGGAAGTATTTCATCAGAAACATCTAATGGTATAGTAAATGTTGGTACTGCAAGTATTTCAGGAACAGCAAATATTGCTACGACTGGTTCTCATCCAGCGGTAGCAATAACAGATGGAACATTAACAATGTCAGGTGGAAGAGTAACAAGTGAATCTTATTCAGTGTATGCTCTTGATACAGGTAAATTTAATATGACAGGTGGTACTGTTGATGGTGCATGTACTTATGCATTATATGTAATTAGTGAAGCAACAGTATCAGGTGGAACAATTAAGAATACTAATGGCTTAGCTGTAAGAAGCGATGGTACTACAAATATTACAGGTGGTACTATTGATGGTTCAGCAAATGCAATTAATGTTCTAGGTGGAACAACAACAATTTCTGGAACAGCTGTTGTAACTGCTCGTGGATCTTCAAGTCCAGCAGTTATTGCTCAAAGTGGCGGAACAGTTAATGTTGGTGGTTCAGCATCTATAACTGGTATATCTTATGGATTATGGGTTCAATCAGGTGGTACTGGTAAAGTTACAGGTGGAACAATTTATAGCTCTGCAGCACTTGGTGCATATAACCAAGGAACAATTACTATTTCTGGTGGTTCTATATCAAGTACAGAAGATGCTGGATTCTATAATGCTGGTACTGCAACAATATCAGGTGGAACAATAGAAAGTTCTGGAACATACTCATTCTATAATGCTAGTGGAACAACTACTATGACAGCTGGTACAATAATTCAACGTTCTGGACAAGCAGCTTATGTTGGAACTGGAAGTACATTCACAGTGAATGGTGGTAGTGTAACAGGTGCTACAAATGCAGCATTAGTATATGGAACATTAAATGTTGGTGGAACAGCCAATATTACAGGCCAAGGTTCAACAAGTCCAGCCGTAATAGCAATGAATGGTGGACGTGTAAATGTATCTGGTGGAAATATAACGGGTGCATCTTACGGATTATGGGTTCAATCAGGTGGTATTGGTAGTGTAACAGGTGGTATTGTTAATAGTACGGGTTCCCATGGTGTATATAACTCTGGTACAGTAACTATTTCATCAAATGCTGATGTAAGAAGTTCTGGATTAGCTGGATTATATAATGCGTCATCTGCGACTATATCTGGTGGTAAAGTATCTAGTTCGGGTGATGTTGCAGTTAACCAAGCTGGTGGAACGCTTAATATAGCAGGTGGAACAATAGAAAGTTCAGCATCTGCTGGATTATATACAACAGCTGGAACAATTAGTATTAATGGTGGAGCTGTAATTAGATCAACAGCTACAGGAAGTATTCCAGCATACTATATTAATGGTGGTACACATACTATTCGTACATGTACTGTCGAAGGTCCATATGGATTGTATGTTGCCGGTGGAAGCCCAACACTTGACTTATATCCTGGTGCAGTATTCAAAGCATCAGTTGGAACTCCAACAACATATGGTAGCGGATCAACTAACATTCATGGTGGTTCATCTACATCATCTAGTGGTGGATGGACTATAACAACTATTACATAATAAAAAGCATCTAATAGATGCTTTTTTTATGTCAAATTATTTAATAAACTTGCTTAATATATAAATATATGCTAATATTTATTTACATTTAATTGGGGTCGCATTTGGTTTCGACAGATTATTGTCTTGACTTGGCTGCAGGTGGTTCGCTATCCTAAATAGCAAACTTAAATATTAATTGACAACAATTATAACAATATGACTCTAGCTTTCGCCTAATCGCGAATGAGTCGCTGATATGATTATCGCTTATAGTAATTATATTGGTTCATATATGTAAGATATGCTTTATGTAGTGCTTATATGCATACTGTGAGAATTTAATAAGATAGTAAGTATTAGTTAGTCAAAGACTTTTGTACTTATGAAATTTATACTTTTGACTAAACCTGTAGATGCCATTTATAAGAGTAATTTGGACAGCGGTTCAAATCCGCTCGGCTCCACCATTTGATAAATAAAAGAATCTAGTTGCTAGGTTCTTTTTTATTTAGATTAATAATTCATATGGTATATTCTTTTTCTTTAACAATAAGAAAATAATGTATGTTGATGTAGCTAGTTAAGGAGAAAAAAACTACTTTCGTTGGAAAGTAGTTTTATTCTTTTTCAATAGTATATGATTTTTTACCAAAGATAGATACTTTTTTGTATGCATAATATTTTTCACTTGAATTTATTTCATAACGAGGTTCTTTTGTATGTTCTTTATTTTCGTATACATAACGATCATCTGTTGTACAGTTTGAATCTTCTTCGCTTAAAATATCAGTAACTTCATTCTTAGTAATATTAGAATATATATTGATGATGTGTTCATAATCGGTATCTGATGAATTGTCTTTTTCAAAAGTAATAGCAATTAAGTTTTTATTATCGTCTTGATATATATAATAATTGTGTCTTTGACAGCCAAATGCGGCTTCATCTTTATACTTTGTTTGAACATCTATTTGTTTCATACTATCTGATATGATTTTTTGTTTAATAAGAGCTTTAATAATTAGGTCACGGTCTTTTTCGTTGCTTTCACATCCTGTTACATATAATAAACTAATACAACAAATAATACATAATAATATAAACTTCTTTTTCATATTTGCCTCCTAGTATAATTATAGCATTGGATTATATTTGTAGGTGTAAATAAGATAATTAGATACTTTCTTTTGACATATATGTCTTTTATAATTAAAGTGGTAATATATGGATAGAATATAAGGGATGATTATATGGATAATGATTATTTTGGAAAAACTAATTTTTATACAGAATTAAAAATGATTGTCGATAAAGAAACAGTTAATCCCCAAGAAATATTTAATATTAAAGGATTAATGAATAGAAAAGATTATGATAGTTTATTTGCTAATGATAGAGATAATTTAAAGAGTTTTTTTATAGAAATAATGAAAAAAGATTATCGTATATTAGATGAGATATATGAAATGTGTAAGAATATTCCATCTAAAGGAGTATTTAAGAAAACAGCATTAGATTATGTTAAAGACATGCCTATTTTAGGAGATAAGAATGTTGCATTAGCATTAGTTCAATTAAACGGATATAGTATTAGTTACTTACCTAATAAAATAGCTCGTGATTTAGACATAATTAAGGCCTCTAGAGAGTCGTTTATGCATGTTGGAGTATATATAGATGAAGAAGATATAGAAGTCTTTGATATGTTCGATAATAAGTCTAGTATATATAGATATTTTTATAGATCAAGAACAGAATATCCATATCCAACATTTTTACCAGAATATGATTTAGAAAAGAAGATTAAAACAACAATATTAGAATTCTTAGATTATTTAATTAATTATAAAGTATTATATAACAAAGATATGGCTTTTAATTTATGGGGAGTAACTACTCAGAATTTAGTACAAAATAATAACTATAATAGTTTTGTATTATGTAATTCAACTATATGTGGTATTCCTTTAGTATCATTTGTTAGTTATTTAATTGGAGATATAGATACACAATATGTGTTTAGATTACATCAAGCTCCTGGAGTACCAGTTAAATTAACTAAGAAAGAAGAAACGAAAATAAAGAAAATAATAAATAGATTAATGGAAAGACACGAAATATTTATGGGTATTATTAATAAAATATATCAACGTATAGAAGATCATTTATTACCTAGTGATTTTATTCCTACATCACATAATGTATTAATGATATTAAGTGATGCCTATAGACAAGGAGAAAAACAATTCGTAGAATCATTAATGGAAATATATGGAAGAATATATTCTTTTAGTGCTGTAGTAATGGATGATAAATTAATTACTATTGATGAATTAAATAGAATTAGAGAAAGTATGTAAGCATTGTTTTTTTAGTTTAATAGTGGTAAGATTTGTTTGTAATCTTATTGCCCAATCGCCAAGTGGTAAGGCAGCGGACTCTGACTCCGCCATTCCGTAGGTTCGAATCCTACTTGGGTAACCATGGTATGAGACTCCTTTATGGGAGTTTTTTAATTGCTAAAACACTATAAAAAGGTTTATAATTAAAGTGGGTGGTTATGATGGAAAAGAAACTATGGATTATCAGCGCAATAGTATTAATCGTATTATTCGGAGGTTTTATTCTTTATCGAACTAGTTTAAAGAATGGAATGCAATATGTAGCCAAAGATAATATATTAGAAATAGTAAAAAAGAATAGTTATTCATTAGTTCATACGGGAGAAAAGACTAAAGAAATCGAAGATAATTTGAAAGATGTAGCAAAAGAATATCATATGTCTTACTACTATACTGATGCCTCTATTGATGAATTGAATAAAATAATTGATGGATATGAGGGATTAAGAGTTACAAATGAAAAACAATATATTCTTTTCTTAAAAGATAAACCAGTATTTATTTTTGATGATATGGCAACAAATGAAATGGTTAGACAATATTTAAATAAATATTTATTAAATATTATTCCTGATTATGAAAGAAAATATAAAGTATTAAATAAAGCACAAGATTATATTGATAAAGTAAATAGTAAAGAATATACAATTGCAGTATTTGGATATGAATCTTGTAGTTATTGTGGTTTATATTTACCAGTTATTAATAAAATAGCAGGTGATTATAATTTAGATATATATTATTTTGATTCAGAAAACTATGATGAAAATGAATTGAAAAAGATTAAAGAATTAGATTTAACTATACCTGCAGAATGTACATTAAATGGAAAAGATGCAGAGTTTAGTGGATCTTACCCTAAACCTATGACTATTATAACTAGAAAAGGTAAACTTGAAGGTTGTATAAGAGGTTATGTAACAGAAGAAACAGTATTAAATAAATTAAGAGAATTTAAGATTGTTAAATAAAGGAGTTGTTGTATATGAGACATGAAGCATATCCAATGTTAAAACAATATTTGGATAAATATCCAGGTGGAGTAGTATGGAAAAGATTAAAGAAACACTGTGAGATTATAGATAAACATTTAAATCCTAATGAAACATTAGAGTTTATATTTGCAGGACAACTAGATAATGATAATTTTAGTTTCTTTAATACTGGAGTAGTAGCAGTTACTAATCAAAGATTATTAGTAGCTCAAAATAGATTTATTATTCCAGGATATGTATTTAGTTCAATTACTCCAGATTTATATAATGATTTAAAAATTGAAGCTAGATTATTCTGGGGATTAGCTACGATTGATACAATGAAAGAAAAAGTATATGTATCTAATTTACCTAAATCAGGTTTAATGGAAATTGAAACAAAAGTAACTATGTTTATGCAAGAGGCTAAAAAGGCCTATGCTAAGAGAGAAAAGGAGAATGACTAGTTCTTCTTTTTTAAGAGGTGAATATGAAGAAATTAATTGGTTTTATAGTAGTATTATTACTTATTATTTTTATATTTGTTAAAGTTATTAATAATGCAAAAGATTATAGTTTAGAATATGAATTAAATGGATATAAAGTATTAGAAAAGTATAATAAAAAGAATAAATTGTATTCATTTAATATTAGTAAAGATGATTATAATTTTTATTTTATATATGAAGGTAAGTATAGTAATAATCGTAAGATAATAGACAGTATTAAAGTTACTAATAATGAAGAAGAAGATATAGTGTGTGGAAGTATTAAGGTTAGAGGTAATGAATTACGTACTCAATGTATTAAAGATTATGAATATATCGATAATAGTTTGTTAGAGGAATATACTGATAAAACAGAATATATAAAAGAAACAAATAATGTTAAGATGTATAGTGATAAATATGATTATTATATATGGGATAATAAGGGAATTATTAGTATTAAAGATGAAAATAAATATAATTTCTTAGATGATGAAGCATATAATAATTATTTATCATATCAAATAGGTAATTATATATTGTTCGCTGATTATGATAATCAAAGAACTATTAATAAGTTTTATATATTTGATAAAGAAAAAAATAAAGTAGAAGAGTGGAAATTAAAGACAGATATATACTTAGATTCTTACTTTATGGGAGATTATGAAGGATATGTATATTTATTTGATAGAAAAGAAAAAGTAGAATATAAGATAGATGTTAAGAAGAAAAAAATAAGTAAAGTAAGTAATAAAGATGGGGGTATAGTATATGAAGGAGAATGGAAAGATTATCCTTTAGAGAAACTAGTATATAATGATTATTTATTTAATGGTATTAATAATTATAAGTATAGTATTGAAGATAATAAATTATATTTAACTTTATATGATAGTAATTATCATATAAGAGTGTTTGATGGAGATATTATAGATATTATTAAAGTTAAAGGAGATAGAGTATATTTCTTATCGGGAGATAAATTATATGCCTTTGATTTTGAGAATGGATTAGAATTATTATTATCTAGTTTTGAATGGAATTTCTCTTACAAAAATAAGTTATTCATTTTTGAATAACTTTTTTATTTGGAATAAGGAAGATACTACATTTATTTGTGATTATATGATATAATTATTATTATAATAAGGAGGGTAATGCAATATGATTCTTAAGAAACCATATGCTTTCTTAATTAAGCACTTTAGAATGCTACATTTGATTCTATTTGCTTGTTTAGGATATGTGTTGTTTAACTTAAACATATTAAGACAGTTCTTTTCTGGATTATATGCAACTTCAACATATTATTATGAAGATGCAACGTCATATTCAGACCCATGGCTATATTATATACCATTAATAATAATGGCTATGTCAGCAATTATCTTCTTATTGTTAAAGAAAAAGAATAAACCATTTGGATTATACTTAATTACATTAATATATGGTGGAGTATTATTCTTTGGTTATATGTATTTAAATTTTGCATTAGATCAAGTAGCAAAGACTTCACAAACGTTGGATACTATTGGGTTGTTCCGTGATATTACAATATTAGTAATGGCACCTTCGGTAGTATTATCAGGATATTGTTTTATTCGTGGTATTGGATTTGATGTTAAAAAGTTTAACTTTAGTAGAGATATTAAAGAGTTAGAGATTGTAGACCAAGACTCAGCAGAGTATGAAGTTATGATTGGTCAAAACACTTATATTTATAAGAGAAATATAAGAAGAATATTAAGAGAATTAAAATATTATGTTTTAGAAAATAAAATACCAATTGTTGTTATAGTAGGTTTAACTACGATAGGATTATCAGTATTTGGATTTAGATATTATAATAAAAATGTTAAGAAAGTAGAAAAAACTTATGCTGAACAAATCGGAGGTATATTTTACCAAGTAAATGATGCGTTTGTAACAAAGTTTGATTTTAGAGGTAGAGAAGTAAAAGAGAATAGTAAGTATGTTATAGTTAATCTTTTAGTTAAAAATAATAATTCTCGAGGAGAGAGTTTAAACTTACAAGGTATTCAGTTAGGTATAGGAAATGGATTGTATTATAATCCAGTAACTACGAAGAATACTCAATTTATTGATTTAGGTATACCTTATGCATATGGTGAAGAAATACCTGCTGGTAAGACAATAGATGGACTTACATTAGCATTTGAATTACCTGGAGAAACAATTATTAAGAAAGTAAATAATTTCTCATTAAGAATAAGATCTAATTTATCAGAGAGAAATAATGATATATTCGGAGTATATAAATACTTTGATGTAGCTGCGAGAAGTATTGATACAGATAAAATAGATGAAATAGTATGTTTAAATCAACAATTTGCCTTTGATGATGGAGAGGTTAATCATAATCATGCTAATATTGTTATAAATAAAGTAGATACAGATGATACATTATCTTATGACTTTGTTAAATGTACTTCGGATGAAAATGGTGGATGTACAGTTATTACTATGCCAATATCAGTACATAAGGGACAAGATAGAACTGATAAAAAGATAATGGGATTAGATTATTCAATGGATATATCTAATGATTCATATTTTATTAGAAATTTGAATTCTCAAGGAGCATTCTTTAGTAAATATGTGTATTTAAAATCACGTAAAACTAAGTCGATTGAGTATGTTGAGGTTGCACAAGAAGAGTATGGTAAAATATACTTAGTCGTAGATCAATTAAATGAGTTAGATAAATTATATTTTGGGTTTAGAAATCATACTTATGTAGTATATCTTGAAGAAGATAATGATATTTGTAAGGTAGAAAAAAACACTTGATTTGATTATAGCGTTTTGTTATAATCAATCTTGTATGGGGCTTTAGCCAAGCGGTAAGGCAAGGGACTGCAACTCCCTGAGCACCGGTTCAAATCCGGTAGGCCCCTCCATTATAAAAAGAACAACCATTGTGGTTGTTTTTTTGTGTTATAATATAGGTGGTGATGATATGAAATTTTGTGGTAATTGCGGTAAAGAATTGGTCGAAGGGGCACCATTTTGTCCAGGATGTGGTGCAAGAGTTAATAATCCAGGCGAAGTACCAGTTCAACCAATGCCTAATCAAGGTGAAAGAAATTGTTTAATAAAGGTTACTAGATTAAGTAAAACTATGGGGTTTGCTATTACTTTTGAATTGTTTATTGATGGTTATGATATGGGAACATTAACTAATGGAAAAACAATAGATACTTATGTTACTCCAGGAACTCATACTGTCGTAATTAAATCTTTGGAGAAAGATTATACGAATACAATAACTTTAGGTAATGGACAACCTATGAATGTTGAGATTAGTTTACAAGTAGCTATGGGTTTAATCGCTGGTACACCTAAAATTAAGGATATTAGATATTATTAAAATAAAAACACTTCTTAGGAAGTGTTTTATTTTAAGTGTAATTTCTTTTCGCCGATAAGAGTATATTCATTGATTGAATTACGTTTATTGTTGATTATTTCTGTAGTTTCATCAATAAGATCACTAATTCGTTTAATATCGTCTTCGGTGTATTCTCCTAGTATTAGTTTTACAATACAGATATCGGCAATATTATCGGCTAGTCTTCTTAAAGGACTAGTTACGTGAGAGTAGAAATCGATTCCTAAACCTTCATGACCTTTATTATTTCTGGTATAAAAGGCTCTTGGGAACATATTCTTAATTAAATCAATATTTTTTACTATTTTATCAGTATATCTTTGAGCTCGTAGACCATTTTGTAGTTTAGTTAATCGATCTAGATCATCTTGATTAACTACATGACAACGATAGATAAATGGTAAGTCTCTATCATTAAATAATTTAGCGGTTTGATAATTAGTATATATCATAGCATTAGCTATAACTGTTTCAGAACCATATACTGGAGGTTTGCCATTTAAATGAACATATTGATACATAGTATCTTCATTATATATTTGAGCTAATATAGAACTTATTTTATTAAATAAAATAATAGATTCTTGAAGTTCTTGGTCATCACAACCATGCTTTAATATTTCATCAAATCTTTCATATGTTAGATTTTGTTTAATATTACATACTTCTTTTTTTATTTGGAAGTCTAATAATTCACCAGATAATTCATCAATATCAAAATAATAACTAATACATTGAGTATTTTTTCCTTCGTTTAAAGACATTAAATCACCAGATAGATTCAATGGGAATAAAGGAATACAACCATCACCTATATAAATAGAGGTAGTTCTACGTTTAGCTTCATCCATAAGGATAGAATCTTCAGGAATATAACCTAAAGGATAAGCTATATGAACACCTAGATGATATATACCATTTTCTAAAGATATAGATAAAGCATCATCTATTTCTTTAGCATCTTCGCCATCAAAGGTATATATAGTTTTTTTGATGGGTTGTCCTTTTTGATTTTGATTATTTATATATATTGTTGAGGCTTCAAGTTCATGGGCTTCTTTGAAAGTTTGATGTATTTCATATTTATAATCTAAATATCGATCGGTTTCGGGATAAGATATACCTAACATAGTATTGGTAATATCATTAATAAAGAAGGATAACTTTTCTTTATGGCGATTATCATCATAATTTTTAGATTGAGCAAAAGATTTAATCTTTTCTAATAATACTTTCTTAGTATTATCATCTATTTTAACTTTTTTACTCTCCATTATTATTTTAATAACTTTACCATAATATATAACATCGTCTAGAGGACCTAAATTAGGCATTTCTAGATACTTTTCTAATCCGTTAAGGTATTTATCTAAGACCATTTCAATTAATGGTATACCTTCGTTATTTGTGCAATTAACAATATGTGGGAAAGTCTCACAGGCATGTTCAAAGAATTTAATATATTTTAAGTCAAATATAATATATTGAATAAATGCTTCTTTGTTAGGATCATAATCAGTTGGATTATTGTAATAGATACGTAACATAGCATTTTCCATATTATTTATTAGTGCTTTTAAATCTTTATAATTCTTATAAGAATTAACAGTCCATTCTTGTAGTTTAGAATGTAAGATATTTTTAATTATATTATGAATATAAGTAAATTTATCATATAAAAGAGATTGGAGATTATTATCTCCTTCAAGAAATTTAGTTAAAATATCGAACATATTATTTAAGTATGAAATATCATAGTGTTTAGAATAATCAAAATCTAACATTTCATGTTCTAACAAATCAGCCATAACAACAGCTGCTTTTGTTTTCTTAAGTTTTAATAGTTCAGAAGTTTTCCCTTGTTTTAATAATGATTTTATTCTTTGTTCGTATAGCATGATGAATCTCCTTTAATAGTTTTATATTATATAATAAAAGAATTAATAAATATAGTAATAATTTGACAAAAATCACCTTAATTATATATAATCTACTTTGTGGAGAGATTATTATGAAGACATGTATTGTTATTTATAATCCTAATAGTGGCCATACCTTAAAGAAAAAGAATATACCAATATATAAAAAATTAATTGAAAAATATGGATATTCAGTTACTTTTATGGGTACACAATATAAAGGTCATGCTAGAGAAATCGTAAGTCATATTGGTTACGTTGATTTAGTTATGTCTATGGGTGGAGACGGTACATTTAATGAAGTTGTTCATGGTAATCTTCAGAGAAAAACAAGATTAATAATGGCGCATATTCCAGTAGGTACAACAAATGATGTTGGAGTTATGTTTGGATATGGACAAGATATAGTTAAAAATATTAAATTATGTTTAGGTGGAGTAGTTAAAGAGATGGATATTCCATTAATAAATGGAAGACCATTTGTTTATGTAGCGGGTTTTGGTAAGTTTATGACCATACCATATTCAACACCTAGAGACTTAAAGAAGAAATATGGTCATTTAGCATATTTATTATGTGGAGCTAGAGACTTTTTTGATGTAACTAAAAACTATCAATTAACTTATAAAGTTAATGGAGAAGAAAAAACGGGTTTATATTCTTTAGTTATTATTAGTTCAGCAAATAGAATAGCTGGTTTTAGTGGATTTTATAAAGATATTAAATTAGATGATGATACATTTGAAGTATTAATGTGTACTTATACAAGAAGAATAGATATTATCAGAGCATTTGCCCAATTAGTAACATCAGATGCATCTAAAGTAGATGGATTTGAGTCTTATAGAACTAACGAGTTAAAGATTCATTTTGTTAAGAAAATGCGTAAGTCTTGGTGTATTGATGGGGAAGAACTAGAAATACATGTTAATGATTATACAATTAAAAATGAAAGAAATGTTAAGATATTACTGCCTAAGAAGAATATCGAAAAACTATTCTTAAACAAATAAAAAAAGAGAAATTATTTTCTCTTTTTATTTTTTGTTAATTTATTATTTTTTATTGGTTTCTTTTTATCTTTTTTCTTAGGTTTTGGTAAGTGGGTTTTAATAAATGTACTTATTTGTTTACCTTTGAAATGAGCAATAAGAATACCAATAGCGGTTGTAATACTTATAGCTAATCCAGGAACAAAATATGGTATTTTATATTCGAATACAATATCATGAGTTCCATCTGGACAATCAAATGTAAGAAGAGCATCACCTAAAGCATAAGTTTTAGTTTCTTTACCATCAACATATACATGCCATCCTTCATCATATGGAATAGATGTATAAACTACTTGATTTGGTTCTACAGTAATATAACCTTTGATTTTACTTTCTTTGAAACTTTCGATGAATAATTTACCACCATATAATTTAACATATGCTTCATTCCATACATCATGATCTATTTGATATAGTAAATAACCTATTGTGTAATAATTATTATAACCAATATAGATATCTAAGTTTTCATCATCAGAATAGATATTGATAATCTTTTCTTCATCATAGTCTTCGACATAATTATAATTAACTATATCATGGATACCGGATTCATTTACTAAATCTTCATATTCAGAATTATTATAGTATAAACATTCACCAATAATGATGAAATCAATAGTATAATCACGAGCATAGAAATATGAGTTATCATGATTATTTTTATAAGAATATTTCATAACAGTACGATTACCATCAGTCCATATTTCTTCTTTACTATTTAATTCGGCTGGATGTAATACATCACCAATACCAGATGCTAATTTAATAAAATCATTTTGGATTTGGAATGGATTATCAGTTTCGAAATTCCAATTTAATGTATCGAAGTTAACAGCAAATCCTAAGCCGATATCATATAAGAATCTATTGGCAGTTTCATATTCACCTTGATATACTTCATCATAACGATTATAGTCATTTCTTTGACCAATAAAGTATTTAATATCGAACATTAAATCATATATTGGTGTAGCTTGGACATAGAAATAACTATTTATTTGATTACCAGGCATTCCTAAACGATGTTGAAGCTTAGCCATTGATTCATAAGCCATACTTGAGAAAGTAGTCATACCATAATAGTTATACCAAGAACTATCATTTAAAGTCATCATTTGGGTATTTTCAATACGATAGAATTTATCTTCGTCTTGATCTTTGACAGCTTTTAGTATTTCTTCGGTTGATTTATAGTCTTCGTAGAAACCTGGAAGATGTTGAGTAATATTCCAATTATTATTGAGCATTACTAAACAATCAATCATAGCTACGAGTACTAATCCATAATGGAATATTTTATATTTATTATCTAAGTAATGATCTGCGACATAGAACATAAAATATAATGTTAATAATATCATATTAATATATATTAAATTAGTTGATAAATCATGCCAATTATCTTCGGATATTGCAAATAGCACTGCCATTATGAATAAATAACCTACGACCATAATTGGGAATTCAATTTCTTTAATATGTTTAATACTATATGAACCTATGAGTATGAGTACAAACGAATAGATAAATGAATATCTATATGGTAAATCATTTGGTACATGCATAGCGTGTAAGAAATAATCTAATTGTGGGTTAAAGAAGGCAAAGATGAAGAAGCCTAACAATAATCCATAACATATTTTAACTTTTAGAGGTATTTTTAAATTTAATATAAAGGCTAATAATAAAGCGACAGATAAAATACCACATGATACGTTTGGATTAGTTATTTCATCACTAGCGAATACTGTTACATCAACACCAGTTAAGTGACCTTTAAGATAATCAATAACTTCAAAATCATAATATTGAGATGTTGGCCATTCACCACCAGTAGCACTAATACTAGTCATAGATTTAAACATTGGTATAAGTAAGAAGGCACCTAAAGCACCAGCAGCTATAGAACAAATACCAAATTGGATACCACGTTTAAATATAAATATAATAGTTTGTTTAAGTGATTTAACAAATTCACCTTTTTTAAATTTAATATGTGATTGTAATATTAAATAGATAATAAAATATACAACAGAGAATACACATATCATAAAGCCGACGAAGTAGTTAGCTAAGATAGTGAGGGCGAGGATGAGAGTATAGAACTTCCATTTACCTTCGTCAATTAAGTATTCAATACCTAAGGTAACTAATGGTAAGAATACTAATCCATCTAACCACATAATATTCCAGTAATAAGCTGTAAAATAAGCACCAAAGGCATATAATAAACCTAATGGGATAAAATATAATTCTTGTGATTTATGTTTCTTAGTTAAGAAATATACCATAGATACAGCAGCACTTATAGCTTTTAAACCAATTACTACACCATATGACATAATAAGATCAGTTCGCCTAAAGAAGAACATAATAATATTAAATGGACTAGATAAATAGTTTAAGAAATTTCTAAAGAATGGTAATCCCATCCCCATACTAAAGGAGTATGTGAAATTAGCTAAACCGTGAACTCGGTCATATAATTCTGCTAACATAGGTCCATATTGGTGATAGAAATCGACACATAATAATGAGTGTTCACCAAAAGGAGCTACTTTATTAATTATATATGTTATTAAAACAACGATAACAGCTATAATAAATGTCTTTATATATATATTTAATGTTAAGGTTTTATTAAGGCATTTTTTAAAAAAATTACCAATTCTTTTCATCTTTAACCACCTATAAGTATTATACATTAAAATAGTAATTGACAAAAGAAGAAAATGCTTTTTTGTTTGACTTGCAAAATTGGGCTTTTTGGTGTAAAATCTAGTAGTTATTTTGAAAGGGAGGCAAATGTGATATGGATAAAATTATTAATATTGCCGTAGTTGCACACGTTGATGCTGGTAAAAGTACTCTAGTAGATGCGTTATTACAACAAAATGGAGTTTTTTCAGAAAGAGATGAAATCGTAGATTGTGTTATGGACTCTGATGATATTGAAAGAGAAAGAGGAATAACAATCTATTCAAAGAATTGTGCAATTAGATATAAAGATTACAAAATAAATATAGTAGATACACCTGGTCATGCTGATTTTAGTTCAGAAGTAGAAAGAGTAATTAAAACAGTAGATACAGTTGTATTAATTGTTGATGCAGCTGAAGGTCCTATGCCTCAGACTAGATTTGTATTAAAGAAAGCTTTAGAGCAAAATCTTAAACCAATATTATTTATTAATAAAATAGATAAGAAAGATGCTAGAATTGATGAAGTCGTAGATTTAACATTTGATTTATTTATTGATTTAGATGCTACAGATGAACAATTAGATTTCCCTATAGTATATGGTATAGCTAAACAAGGTATTGCTAGATTAGATCCTAATGATCAAGGGGAAGATTCTATTAAACCATTATTAGATACTATATTAGAACAAGTTAAACCATATGAAGGTAATGAAAATGATGATTTACAATTACAAGTTAGTACTTTAGCTTATGATGATTATATTGGTAGATTAGGTATAGGTAGAGTAACTAAAGGTAAGATTAAAGCAGGAGAACAAGTTACTTTAGTTAAAAATGATGGTACAGAAACTTCATTTAAGATTACTAAGTTATATGTTAATGAAGGCTTAAATAAAGTAGAAAAGAAAGAAGCATATTATGGTGATATAGTAACTGTTGCTGGATGTGCTCATATTTCTATTGGTGATACAATATGTGAATTTGGTAAACCAAATCCATTAGATCCAATTGTTATTGAAGAACCAACATTATCTATGAATTTCTTAGTTAATAATGGACCATTTGCTGGTAGATCAGGTAAATTCTTAACTACTAGACATATTAAAGAAAGATTAGATAGAGAATTAGAATCTAATGTAGGTTTAAAGGTAGAACCAATCGAAGGATCTGATGGTTATAAAGTATCTGGAAGAGGAGAATTACATTTATCTATCTTACTTGAAAATATGCGTAGAGAAGGATATGAATTATGTGTATCTAAACCACAAGTATTATTTAAAGAAGTAGATGGAGTTAAATGTGAACCATTTGAGAAAGTAATTATTAATACACCTAATGATTATGCTTCGACAGTTATTAGTGATTTACAAGAAAGAAAAGCTATATTAGAGAGTATGATTACAAGTAATGATAATTATACGCATTTAACTTTTAGCGCTCCGACAAGAGGTTTAATTGGTTATAGATCAGCATTTATAACTAATACTAAAGGTGAAGGTGTTATGGTTAGATCATTTGAAGGTTATAAACCATATGCAGGAGATATGAATACACGTAAGAATGGTGTATTAGTATCTATGGAAAGTGGTAAATCTTTAGGATTCTCATTATTTAACTTACAAGATAGAGGGCAAATGTGTATTGGTCCGGCGACTGATGTATATGTTGGTATGATTGTAGGTATTCATAATAGAGATAATGATTTAAATGTTAATCCGTGTAAGAATAAACAATTAACTAATACAAGAGCATCAGGTAGTGACGAAGCAATTGCTTTAGTTAGACCAAGAACATTTAATCTAGAAGAAGCTTTAGAGTTTATTGCCGATGATGAGTATGTTGAAGTAACTCCAGATGATATAAGACTTAGAAAAGCTATACTAGATCCTGATGAAAGATTTAGACAAAATAGAAAATAAAAAAAGACTCAAGTAATACTTGAGTTTTTTTAATGGAATTTAGCAAATTCATCTTCGATGAAACTTGTTTTCATTAATTTACGATGAGTCCAATCATTACAAATTAAATCTAATTCACCAATAAATTCATATAATGTTGGATGAAATTTTAATTTAAAATGATTTAAACCATAATATTTACTATTAGTACTAAAATCATATGTTACACCATTCATATCACAATAATTGAAATATGGTTTATATCTTTCAAATATAGCATGATATAAGTAATGGTTTGGATTTAGTTTCTTAAATTCATTATTATATCCGGAGGCAAAGACAATAATTCTATTAAAGTGTTTAATAACTAAAGCACCGGCAATAATAGCACTAGGATTTTTCTTTAATCCTTCGGTAGCATTAATTACATCTTCTTTATAAGCTTGTAGTCTTTTATCGGAGTTTATTTTTTGATTATATATTTTAGGATTTCTAAAGAATAATTCATTTAAGTAGTCATTACGCTCTTGTTCTTGAATAAATATTTCTTGAGTACGAGCAATATATTGTTGGTAATCTACATGGATAAATACTAAATCAATAGAATTATCTTTACTAAAGACATTATATATATCACGGAAGTATGCTAGTGGTTTTTGAGTCTTATTTTTAATCATTTCATAGAATACTTCGATATCTTTTGCTTCACCGACTGTTAGTCTTAAACCTTTTGTCATTGACTTACGAATCTTTTTTCTGAAAGGTCGGGAAATAGAATTAATATTATATGATTTAAGATCGATATAGGCAGTAATTTTAGGTTCTATTAAATCAAATTCTTGTAATTCAGTACGACGTTTAATATTCCATTTTTTGAAATCATCAATCATTGCCGTATTATTACTATAACCCATACGGAAACCATGTTCTTTATCACTTCTTCCGATAATTATTTCAGGATTAAATTTAATTAAAAAGAAGCCTTTTCTCTTATAGAATTTTCTTATATCGTGAATAAAACTTTTAGTTAATTCTTTATTAGAATAATCGATTAAAAAACCCTTAGGAGCATAGCCATAATAATTATGTCCTTGTAGTCTTTTAGTTAGAATAAGAGAAGCTGCTTTAACTTGATTATTATCATCTATATAACCAATAAAGTCATATGTGAAGCCATAATTGGTCATAACTATAGCATACTTTGATGTTTGGCAATAGTTAGTAAATGGATGATATTTAGCGTATTCATCAAATTGAGGTTGAGTTAATTCCACAATCTTCATATAGCCACTCCCTTATTATCTTATATTATAGCATAAAAAAACCATTAAAATAAGATTTAATGGAATTTTGCAAACTCATCTTCGATAAAACTAGTTTTAATAAGCTTTTGGAATGTAAAATCATTACATACTAGATCAAATTCTCCGATAAATTCATATATTGTTGGATTGAATTTTAATTTGAATTGATTTAAGCCATAATAAGCACTTTTTTCAGTGAAATTACCTGTAACACCATTCATATCACAATAATCGAAATATGGCTTATATCTCTCGAATATAGCATGATATAAGTAATGGTTAGGACTTAATTTCTTAAATTCATTATTATATCCAGAAGCAAAGATAGTAATACGATTAAAGTGTTTAATAACTAAAGCTCCGGCGATAATATCACTTGGTCTTTTCTTTAATCCTTCGGTAGCTCTAATGACATCTTCTTTATATGCTTGAAGAAGTTTATCAGAGTTTATTTTTTGACTATATACTTTAGGATTTTGTAAGAATTGAAGATTTAAACGATCATTCTTTTCTTGTTCAGTATCATATATTTGTCTACTTTTAGCTAAGTATTGTTGATAATCTACCTCAATAAATACTAAGTCTATTGAATTATCTTTACTAAAGACATTATAGAAATCTCTAAAATATGATATTGGTCGTTTAGTTTTACCTTTCATCATATTATATAGTATATCGACATCTTTGGCATCACCGACTGTTAGTCTTAAACCTTTTGTCATAGCCTTCCTAATCTTTTTTCTGAAAGGTCGAGTAATACTTTTTAGACTATAATTTTTTAGATTAATAAGAGCGGTCATTTTAGGTTCTAATAAATCAAATTCTTGAAGTTCAATACGTCTTTTTATATTCATACGTTTTAAATCATCTATAATAGTTACATTACCAGAATATCCCATTTGGAAATTATGTTGTCTATCAGTTCTTCCTAAGATAACTTCTGGATTGAATTTAATTAAAACAAAGTCTTGTCTCTTATAGAATTTTCTTAAATCATTTATAAAGTTTTTAGTTAATTCACGATCTAGATAGTTAACTAAGAAACCTTTAGGAGCATAACCATAATGATTACGTCCTTGGAGTCTTTTGGTTAAGATTAAAGAGGCAGCTTTAATAACATTATTATCATCTATATAACCGATATAGTCATAACTATAACCATAGTTAGTCATAATTAAAGCATACTTTGATGTTTGACAATAGTTAGTTAATTGGTTATATCTAGCATACTCATCAAATTGTGCTGGTGTAAGTTCAACTATTTTCATAACAGGCCTCCTTTTTATCTATTTAACATATAGATTATATCATAAACTGGGTTTATAATATAGATGTTAAAAATCTATATTAAATGATAATAGCAATAATTTGCTTGAAATACAATAGTTTTTATGTTAAAGTATTAGGGAATTGAGAGATAGGTGATTTTATGGAAACAGCATTAGTTGTTATATCTGTATTATTAATAGCATTAGTTTTAATGCAAAGTAGTAAAGCCCAAGATGGTGGACAAATTATTTCAGGTGGAAATGCTGAATTATTTAGAAATGTAAAAGAGCGTGGATCTGAAAAAGTATTAACAATTATAACATTTATTTTAGGTGTTGCATTCTTTGCTATTGCGTTATATTTGAATTTACAATAAAAGGTGCGAGTGATGCACTTTTTTTAATGTTTGATTTTTTATTATGATATAATTAAGGTGGTGAGAAATCATGAAGAATGAGGTTATTAGTTTATTAAATAAAAAGTTTGATGCGTTATCAATTCAAGAAATATTTGATGAGTTAGGGTTAACTACGTCTGCGGAAATGTCGGAGTTAATCGAAGTATTAGGTGAATTAGTAAATAGTTATGCAGTATATGAGACTAAGAAATCAAAATATATACTTTATGAACATTGTCCTAATTTTAAAAAGGGTGTTATTCAATTAAGTAAAACAGGTAGTGGTTTCTTATTACAAAATGGAAAAGATATTCATATTGCCAGAGATATGCTTAATTATGCTTTAGATGGAGATATAGTTGTAGCTGAAATTATTGGTGGAGATGAAGATCATCCGGAAGGTAAAGTAATTAAGATATTAAAGAGAAGTAAATATAATATCGTAGGTACAATTAAGAGTAATAATGGTGAATTGTATTTTGAACCTAATGATCCTAAGATGAGTAGAGTTCATATAGCAATTGATTATAATGAAATTAAGAAATGCGTTGAAGGAGAAGTTGTAGTAGTAAGTATCGTAAGTGATAATGGTAAGAATAACTTCTTTGGAAGAATAAGTACTAAACTTGGACATAAAGATGATCCGGGAATGGATATTAAAGTAATTGCTGCTAATTACGATATATACGATGAATTCCCTTATGAAGCTATGGATCAAGCCAATAGTTCGCCAGATGAAGTGGTTAAAGAAGATTGGTCTGAAGGAAGAGTAGACTTAAGAGAATTAAATATGTTTACTATCGATGGGGATGATACAAAAGATATCGATGATGGTATAGCATTAGAATATAAAGATGGTTATTACTATTTAGATGTATGTATTATGGATGTTGGTCATTATGTACCTATAGATAGTCCATTAGACAAAGAAGCATTTAAAAGGGGTACATCAAGTTATTTAGCTGATTCAGTTATACCAATGTTACCACATAAATTATCTAATGGAATTTGTTCATTAAATCCGGGCGTAGAGAGATGTGTTATTGCTTGTAGAATGAAATTTGATGGTAATGGTAAGTTATGTGATACAAAGATTGAACCAGCGGTAGTTAAATCAAGAAAGAAAATGACATATAAGTGTGTTAATGAAATATTAGAACATGATAATGTACCTGAAGGATATGAAGAATATGCCGATACGTTAAAGAAAATGAATGATTTAGCACATATATTAAGAGATAAATTAGTAAAAAGAGGTTATGTAGATTTTAATCTAGACGAACCTAAAATTATATGTGATGAAACAGGTAAAGCTATAGATGTTAAACGTCGTGATATGGGTGAAGGAGAAAAACTTATTGAGATGTTTATGATAGCTGCCAATGAAGCAGTTGCTGAGTATGTTACGGCAATGGAATTACCATTTATTTATCGTATTCACGATGAACCTAGAGAAGAAAGATTACAAGCATTTATTAGATTCTGTGGACAATTAGGACATCCAATTAAAGGAAAATATGAAAATATTACCCCAAAAGGATTCCAAAAATTACTTGCACAAATTGAAGCACCAATTAATGGTAAAACAGAACAAGAAGCTGCTGATGAAAGTTATATATTAAGAGGTCAAGCTTTAAGAAGTATGGCAAAAGCAATATATAGTCATGATAATATGGGACATTTTGGTATTGGTAGTAGATGTTATTGTCATTTCACTAGTCCAATAAGAAGATATCCAGACTTAATGGTTAATAGAATATTACATGCTTTCTTATTTAATGAATATGATGAGAAAACAATTAAATATTTTGAAAATGCTTTACCAGCAATAGCTGATCAATGTTCAAAGAGAGAACAAGCCGCAGTTAATGCTGAACGTGATGTAGATAAGATGAAGATGGCTGAATTAATGGAAGACCATATAGGTGAAGAATTTGATGGTATTATTACAACAGTAAGTAATAGTGGATTCTTTGTAGAATTACCTAATTTAATAGATGGTTTTGTACCATTAACGTCATTAGCAGATGATTATTATGAAGCTGATATAGATAATCAAAGAGTTGTACCTAAGAGTGGTGGACACGGTTATCGTGTTGGTGAAAGAGTAAGAGTTCAAGTATTAGCAGCATCTAAAGCTAATTCAACGATTGATTTTGGTATTGTTAAGAATTTAAGAAAAGATTATACAACTAGAGCTGGGGATTTTGATAGTTTCAAAGGAAAAACAAAAGTATTAGAAAAGAAAAAAGGTAAGAAAAGAAAATGGTAGAACTTAATAATAAAAAGGCCTATTATGACTATTTTGTTCTTAAAGAAATAGAATGTGGTATTGAACTTACAGGTACAGAGATTAAGTCAGTACGTAAGGGAAGTGCTAATTTAAAAGATACTTTTGCAAGAATTAAAAATGGAGAAGTATTTGTGATTAATATGTATATTGCTAAGTATGATGAAGGTAATAGATTTAATCATGATGAAAGAAGAAGTAGAAAATTACTTTTACATAAGAATGAAATATTAAGACTTGAGGAAGATGTAAGAATAAGTGGTAATACATTAGTTCCTTTAAAGTTATATTTTAAGGGTAATAAAGCTAAAATATTACTAGGAGTATGTAAGGGTAAGAAAACTTATGATAAACGCGAAACTATTAAAGAAAGAGACTTATCTAGAGAAACAAAACATGTTTATTAACATGTTTTTTTTATTGAAGACAAAAGGTGACAAAATATACATAGATTATTTGTTATAGTAGGTCTTACTTAAAAGAAGGAGGTGCGTTATGATAGGTACTGTTAAGTGGTTTAATAATGAAAAAGGTTACGGATTTATTACAACAGATAATAAAGAAGATATCTTTGTACATTATTCAGCAATTATGGAAAAAGGGTTTAAAACACTTAATGAAGGACAAGTAGTTAAGTTCCGTTTAGTAGAAACTATTAAAGGATTACAAGCCCAAGAAGTTTATTATCAACCTGTTAGTGTTTTAGTGTAAAAATTGTTTTTTTTAACGGCTCTTATGGTATAATAATATTAGGAAGGTGATGCTATGAATTATAATATTCGTGGTGACAAAGTTGAAGTAACTGAGTCAATTAAAAGTTATGTAGAGGAGAAGTTAGCTCGTCTTGCTAAGTATTTTAAAGATCCTAGCTCGATAACAGCTTATGTTCTTATTAAACTTCGTAATGGTAAAGAAATTATTGAAGTAACAATACCAACAGACAAGTATACATTAAGAGCTGAAGTTAAAGACGATGATCTATATGCAGCAATTGACAGTGTTATTGATGTATTGGAAAGACAAATCCGCAAGAACAAGACTAAATTAACTAGACATAGAACAGAAAGTAGTCCAATTCTTTTCCATTATGAAGATGATAAAGAAGAGGAAGAAGAAAAAACAGGGGAAATTGTAAGGGAGAAAGTAATTGATACTAAACCAATGAGTCCAGAAGAAGCTGTACTTCAAATGGAACTTGTTGGACATGATTTCTATCTATTTAAAAATGCTAATACAGATAGTGTTTCTCTAGTATATAAGAGAAAAGATGGAAATTATGGTTTAATTAGTTCAAGATAATACAATAAAGGGCGTTTAAAACGCTCTTTTTACTTGACTTTATGTTGATAAATCTATAAAATAGTGTTTTGTGGAATATTATTTGAACTGTTTTTGTCGTGTTTATTAAAATTTAATAAATATTTAATGAAAAAAGGGATTTATAAGACAATATTTCGATTATTTTTTATATAAAATGTGATACAATAATACATATGGAGGTTTATTATGGGATTATTAAGAAGATTAATTGATACTGAATATAAAGAATTGAAAAGATTCGAAAAAATAGCTGATAAGATTGTAGCCTTAGAAGATGAGTATGGAGCTATGTCTGATGAAGAATTAGCAGGTACTACGGATAAGTTAAAAGAATTATTAGCTAATGGTAAGACTATTAATGATGAAGAAGTAATGGTTCCTGCTTTTGCAGCGATTAGAGAAGTAGCTTGGAGAAAGATTGGTGAAAAACCATTCTATGTTCAATTATTAGGTGGTTTAGCAATTCACTATGGTAACATTGCTGAGTTAAAAACTGGTGAAGGTAAAACATTAACTACTATTTTACCAGCATATTTAAATGCTTTAACAGGTAAAGGAGTACATGTTGTTACAGTTAATGAATACTTAACACAACGTAATGCTGAATGGATGAGACCTATTTATGAATTCTTAGGTATATCTGTTGGTGTTAATTTAAGAGATATGACTCCTGAACAAAAGAGAGAAGCATATAATTGTGATATTACTTATTCAACTAATAATGAAGTTGGTTTCGATTACTTAAG
>JAEEGL015454183.1_pt1 | contig 34081 bp, 32 predicted proteins | sample 9134231 | NCBI WGS metagenome assembly JAEEGL01 (sample SAMN16246548, study PRJNA631951) | gut metagenome | biome: gut microbiome; feature: rumen; material: fiber-attached | host: Bos | place: Iran: Karaj | collected 2018-10 | reverse complement strand
TACTGTGCTTTCGGTCCGTCCAGAAAGATCAGATCGTAAGGTCCGTTCAGACGCTCGAGCCAGTCTGCCGCATCTCCTTCCAGCACGGCGGCAGCGGCACCGTTTTCTTTCAGAAGCCGGCGGGCTATCTCGGCCCGTTCCGGATCCAGTTCGATGCTGTCGATCCGTGCTCCGGGGAAAGCAAGCGACATCGCAAGGGCGGAGTAGCCGATCCCGGCGCCGATCTCCAGGATCCTTTCCGGCCGCTTGAGCCGGATCAGCGTCTTCAAAAAAGAGAGGCTGTCCGGGCGGATGATCGGGACACCGCGGGATATAGCCTCTTCTCTCAGCCGGCTGAGAGGATCTTCGGGACCGACAGCCTGAAGAAAGATTTCAAGATCTTCCTGCTTCATTTTCCCGGTCCCTCTGCCAGTATGAACAGAATCGTTTCGATGCTCTGGGAAGTATTGAGCACATAAGTGCCCGGCAGCAGATCATATCCGTAGATCGCCGCCTGAACGTAGAAGACTGTGGCGTTCCGGACCAGTCCCATGTTGGCAAGCATGCTTCCGATGCTCTGTTTTGACATACCGGTCAGGATCGTTACTTCTTTGTCCGTCCCGGGCGCTTCTTCGACCGGCCCCGTCGTAAAGACCGAGTAGCCGAAATCATAGGCGGCTTTGGTGCCGTAGAACAGAGCGAAGACGAACACTGCGACGATCGCCAGCTTGATCAGGAAATTGCCGACATGGAACATGACGCCCAGAAACTGAGGATCCTCCCGCAGTCCCGATTCGTCCGCTCCCTTTCTGCTCAAATCATACCTCCATGATGATCGGGATGATCATGGGAGAACGCCGCATGCGCTTCCACAGGAAATCGCTCAGATCATCCTTCATCTCTGTTTTGATGCGCGTCCAGTCCGTGAGCCCGCGGCTCTGGCAGCTGGTGATGGTCCCGTAGGCAACTTCATGCGCCTCATCCATCAGTTCCTCGGATTCCCGAACATAGACGGAGCCGCGCGTAATGATATCCGGTCCGGCCAGCCGCTGTCCGGGCACGTGCTCAAATACCGAGACCAGAATAATGATGCCGTGCTGAGCCAGCAGCTGTCTGTCGCGCAGCACGATATTCCCTACGTCGCCGACGCCGAGACCGTCCACGAGGATGCGGCCGTTCGGGACCTTGTCCACGACGAAGGCGCTTTCCTCATCCATCTCCAGTACGTCTCCGGCTTCCAGCAGGAAAATGTTTTCATGCGGTATTCCGAGCTCGGCCGCAATGCCGGCCTGCGCGGTGCGGTGACGGTATTCGCCGTGAAGAGGAACGGCATATTTCGGCTTGACCAGGGAATAGATCAGTTTGATCTCTTCCTGACAGGCGTGCCCCGATACGTGCACGTCCTGGAAGATCACCTTGGCTCCCTGCGCCGTCAGATCATTGATGACTTTGGACACCGCCTTCTCGTTTCCGGGGATCGGCGTCGAACTCAGGATGATCACGTCCGTCGGGTCGATCGTGACCTTCCTGTGGATGCTGGCGGCCATTCGGGGAAGGGATGCCATCGCTTCTCCCTGCGAGCCGGTCGTGATCAGGACCAGCTTTTCCTTCGGATAATTGTGGATCTCTTCCAGAGAGATCATCGTTCCTTCGGGTATATCGATATAACCGACCTCGGAAGCAGTGCCGAGGACACGGATCATGCTTCTTCCGTCTACGGCGACCTTCCTTCCGTATCGTACGGCAGCGTTGATGATCTGCTGAACGCGGTCGATATTGGAGGCAAAGGTCGCCACGATGATGCGGCTGTTCGCGTTTTCGTCGAAGATCGCCTGGATCGTTTTTCCGACGGTCCGCTCCGACATCGTAAAGCCCTCCCGCAGCGCGTTGGTGCTGTCGCAGAGAAGAGCCAGGACTCCCTTCTGCCCCAGCTCGGCAAAGCGGGCGAGATTGATCGGATCACCGAACACCGGGGTATAATCCACTTTAAAATCACCCGTATGAACGACGGTGCCGACCGGACAGCTGATCGCGAACGCGGCAGCGTCGGCAATACTGTGATTGGTCCGGATATATTCTACTTTAAAATTGCCGGCCGTCACGGTCTGACCGTAGCGTACGATCTTGCGTTTGGCCATGTTTTCAAGGCCCAGCTCTTCCAGTTTCCCGTCGATCAGGGCCATCGTCAGTTTGGTACCGTAGATCGGTACGTTGATCTTGCGGATGATATACGGAAGGGCACCGATGTGATCCTCATGCCCGTGCGTGATGAAAAAGCCGCGCACACGTTCGATATTGTCTTCCAGATAAGTAACATCGGGAATCACAAGGTCGATCCCGAGCATATCGTCACTCGGAAAAGCCAGTCCGCAGTCAACTACAATGATATCTTCCTCGTATTCGAATGCCGTGATATTCATACCGATCTGATCAAGTCCGCCCAGCGGTATGATCCGAAGTTTTCCCATTCAATGTCTCCTTTTAGTATTCGATATCCACGTCTTCCATCTGTTCTCCGAAGATGCCGGCCAGATTTTCCAGAAGAGCTTCGTCGTCCACAATCCGGTAAACGGCCTCCGCCGCCCCTTCCGCAGTGAGCTCTTCCAGGATATAACAGTCTCCGTCGCCATCCTCCACGTCTGTCACAAGCAGGTATTCCTTTCCTGCCAGACGGGTGCTGTCCAGCACGAACAGCTCCAGATCTTCCGAATCACCGTGCAGAATTATCTTTTCCAAGACGGGCCTCCTTTTCCATATAACTGCGCAGGATCAGGGAAGCAGCCATCTGATCGATGACTTTCTTCCAGTCTTTCGGCGGCTTTCCCGTTTCCCGCAGGATCTCTTCCGCTTCCAGCGTCGACAGTCTCTCGTCTTCATATACGACCGGCAGGCCGGTGCGCGCGGCGACTTTTTCGCCGAAGGCACGGGCCAGAACCGCCCGTTCGCCTTCTGAGTCGTTCATGTTCAGCGGCAGGCCGACGACGATCTTCTGAATGTCATACTGGCGGCAGAGCTCCGCGATCCTTGCCAGTGTTCTGCGCAGTTTGTCTTCTTCCTTCCTGCAGATCGTTTCCAGCGGCTGAGCCGTCCATCCCATGGGATCGCTGACGGCGGTCCCCACGGTACGGGCTCCGTAATCCAGTCCCAGGATCCGCATTATTTCTCGATCACTTCCCTGATATACGTTTTCAGCAGGACTTCGAGAATATCGTCTCTCTCCACCTGTGAGATCAGGTAGCGGGCATTGGCATAGCTGGTGATGTAGGTGGGATCACCGGACATGATATATCCCACGATCTGACTCACCGGGTCATAGCCTTTCGTCTGCAGCGCTTTGTACACGGCTTCGAGGATCTCGTCCACCCGCGAAGTCTGCTGCAGCAGTTCGATGCTTTTCGTGCTCTTTAATTCTGACATACTTAACCTCCCGATATTAAGTGACAGAGTTCATCAGTTGCCGCGGTATCTCTTCCAGTAATTGTTCAGCAGAATGTCCGCATCTTCTCCCAGATAGTGAAATACATCGCATTTGTCCAGCGTTTCCTGAGACGGGAATATGCTTTCGTCTTCCAGATATTCTTTGTCCAGAAGGGCGATGGATGCCGTGTTGGGGATCGGATATCCCAGTTCGTCAAAGGTCTTCAGACCGCTTTCCGCCCGGAGCATGAAGTCGATGAACTGCTCGGCCGCGCTGACGTTCTTCGCGTTCTTGGGGATTACGAAGCAGTCGAACCAGACGTTGGTGCCTTCCTCCGGAATGCAGAAGGCCAGATCCGCATTCTTTTCCGTGCAGTACAGGTATTCTCCGGAATAGATCATCCCGATGCCCGCGTTCCGTTCGATCAGCTCGTCGCGGGCTTCATCGTTTTTCCAGCTCTGGACGATGGGCTTCTGCTCCATCAGAAGATCCAGCGCCTTCTGGAGCTCATCCTCTTTGGTCGTGTTCATATCCAGTCCGAGGATCATCTCCGCGACCATGAAGGTGTCCCGGACGGAATTCTGCATGACGATGCCGTACTTCTGGAATTCCGGATTCCAGAGATCCTTCCAGGAGGTGATGCTTCCCTCGGGGATCATGGTCGTATTGTAAAGGATCCCGACCGTGCCCCAGGTGTACGGAACGGAATACTTGTTGCCCGGATCCGCAGCGGCCAGCTTGGCCATGTAGTTTTTGTCCAGATTGCCGTAGTTCTTCAGATTCGCGGTATTTAACGGCTGAAGAAGGTCGTTTTTGATCATTTTTTCTATCGTATAGTCTCCGGCGATGATCAGGTCATACTGCACCTGGCCGCCTGCTACGATAACGTACATGTCTTCATTCGTGTCGAAGGTGTCCTGACGGACCCGGATCCCGGTCTCCTTTTCAAACTCTTTCAGGAGATCTTCGCTCATATAATCGCCGTAATTGTAAAGCTTCAGAACATTCTCCTGCTTGGAGCCGCAGCCGGTCAGAAGACAGGCAAAAAGGCAGAGAGAAACGAGTGCCATTGCGATACGAGATACTTTCATAGTCAGGATCCTCCTTTTGCTGTTTTGTCCGCCGTTCTGTTCCCGAGGAAATACCGGATCAGCAGAACGATCAGAACGATGAGAAAAATGATGGTGCTGAGAGCACACATGCTGGCGCGGATCCCCCTCTTCTGCTGCGAATAGATCAGCGTGGAAAGGGTATTGATGCCGGCGCCGCGGGTAAAATAGGTGATCACGAAATCATCCACCGACATCGTGAAGCTCATGAGAAAACCGGTGGCCACGCCGGGCATGATATCCGGCAGGACGACCGAGAAGAAGGCTCTCACGGGTCCGGCTCCCAGATCGCGGGCTGCTTCATAGGTACTGGTCCCGGTCTGCCTGAGCTTGGGCAGCACGTTCAGGATCACGTACGGCAGGCAGAAGCAGATATGCGAGAACAGGATGGTCCCGAGTCCCAGGGAGATGCCGAACAGGGCAAATGCCATCATCAGGCTGACAGCCGTCACGATCTCCGCGTTGACGAGCGGGATGTTGGTCAGCTGCAGTACGGCGGCACGCTGACGCCGGCTGTATGCCATGATGCCGACGCTCGCCGCGACGCCGACAACGGTGGCGATCACCGCTGAAAGGACGGCGATCACGAGCGTGTTGATCAGTGCATCCAGAATATCCTGATTCTGAAAGATCTCCCCGAACCACCGGAGCGTAAAGCCGTACCATACGCCGGAAGTCCTTTCGTTGTCGTTGAAGGACATCACGATCAGGGTCAGGATCGGCAAATACAGGAACAGGAAGATCAGACCGATATACAGGGTCCTGCCGAGCTTTTTCATACGACCGTGCCCTCCCCGTTCTTATCGAATTTGTTGAGCAGAGCCATGCTGATCAGGATGAATACCATCATGACCATCGACAGACCGGAGCCGACGTTGCGGCTTCCGCCCCGCAGGAACTCGCCCTCGATGATATTGCCGATCAGCGAGATATTGCCGCCGCCCAGGATCTCCGAGATCGCGAAGGTCGTCATGGACGGAACGAAGGTCATGGTGATCCCGCTGATGATGCCCGGCATGCTGAGCGGCAGCAGCACGTCCTTCATGACCCGGAAGGGCGAAGCGCCCAGATCGTAGGCCGCCTCGATCAGGCTGTTGTCGATCTTGATCATCACGTTGTAGATCGGAAGGATCATAAAGGGCAGGAAATCGTATACCATGCCCAGAACGACCGCGTAGGGCGTATTGATGATATTCAGACCGTTTTTGAAGCCGAGCGCCGCGAGGACCGTATTGATCACGCCTGTCTTCTGCAGGAGGATCTTCCAGGCGATCGTCCGAAGCAGAAAATTCATCCACATGGGAAGGATCAGCAGGAAGATGATGAAGCCTTTTTTCTGCCCGCCGGTCTTTCGAAGCAGCAGACCGAGCGGGAAGGCCAGCAGCAGGCAGATCACCGTGCAGGCAAACGCCAGCAGCAGGGAAAGGCCGAGCGGCTTCAGGTGGACGGGATCCGCGATGGAAGCCAGGTTCGCAAGAGTGAAGCGTCCGTTCTTATCCACCAGCGCATAATACAGGATCGCCATCAGGGGGATCACGGTACCGCAGAGGATGAATCCCAGATACGGTCCGGACAGCCATTTGTTTTTCTTAGACATCCAGAACCACAGCCTCCTCATCCTCCGAAGCGGGCTTGTTCATGATCTGAATATTGAACGGATCCACCCGCAGGCTGACCTCTTTGCCGACAGGCTGCATAACGGTGCTCTGCACGAGCCATTCAAAACCGCCGGCCATGACTTCCATTTCGTAGTGAACGCCCTTGAAGATCAGGTGCGTTACGACGCCGTCCAGCTCTCCGCGTCCGGGTTCATCCAGAATGACGTCCTCAGGCCGGATCACGACGTCAACCGGTTTGTTGACACCGAAGCCGGTATCCACGCAGGGGAAATTGACGCCGCAGATGCGGACGAGTTTATCGTGAACCATGACGCTGTCTATAATATTGCTGTCGCCGATAAACGTCGCAACGAAAGCGTTCTCGGGCTCGTTGTAGATGTTTTCCGGCGAGCCCATCTGCTGGATGTAGCCCTGGTTCATCACGACGATCGTATCCGACATGGTCAGGGCTTCTTCCTGATCGTGCGTGACATAGATAAAGGTGATGCCGAGTTCGTTTTTCAGGCGGATCAGCTCATACTGCATGTCCTGGCGAAGCTTCAGATCCAGGGCGCCGAGCGGCTCATCCAGCAGCAGGACTTTCGGTTCGTTCACGATCGCGCGGGCGATCGCGATCCGCTGCTGCTGACCGCCGGACAGCGAAGTGATATCGCGGGAAATGAACTCCTGCATATTGACGAGCTTCAGCGCATATTCGATTTTTGATTTGATATATTCCTGCGATTTTCCGCTGATCTTCAGACCGTACGCGATATTTTCGCTGACGGACATATGGGGGAACAGCGCATATTTCTGGAACACGGTGTTCAGATGTCTTTTATTCGGCGGAAGATTCGTGATATCACGACCCTCAAACAGAACCTTGCCCGTATCCGGTGTCGTGAAGCCGCCGATGATGCGGAGCGTTGTCGTTTTGCCGCAGCCGGAGGGACCAAGGAGCGTCATAAAGGTGTTCTCCTTGATTTCCAGATTCAGATCATCCAGAACCATCTGCCCGTCAAAAGACTTGGAGATGTTTTTGAGTTCCAGAATGTTTGCCATTGCCTTCCTCCTTTCTTTGTCAACAAGGTCTTACAGACCGGTCAGTGCCTCCTTAATCTCTACCGCAATCGTCTCATTGCGTGCAATAATCAGAATGGTATCGTCTCCGGCCAGCGTTCCCGCAATGCCGTCCCAGTTCAGCTTGTCCATCGTGGCGCAGAGAGCCTGTGCCATACCGGGGATCGTATGAATGATCACCATATTCGTGGTCTGATCCGTACTTGTAACAACATTCCGGTACATGTTGACCATTGTGTCATTCGCTTTCAGTTTTTCTTTCTCGGCCGGCAGTGCATAATACCGGTTTCCGACCGAACCGACCTTGATCAGACGCAGATCCTGTATATCCCGGGATACCGTAGACTGGGTGGCCTCGATCCCCATGGCGCGCAGACGGGAAGCCAACTCTTCCTGAGTGGAGATCTTCTCATTGGTTATGACCCGCTTAACGAGTTCTCTTCTCTTTTTTGTGTTGTAACTCTCGCTCATATTCACACCTCTTCAAACATTCTCTGCACTGAATTCTATCAGTTCAGACAGGCCCTGCGGCGGCGCCGCAGAGAGCTTAATCTGTCTGGCGGATTCCGGCCCTTCGTTCAGTATTCTGCGGACGGTTTCCAGGGCCAGAAGCGGATAATTATTCGTCCGGCTCAGATGCCCCAGAATAACCTGCCGCAGTCTGGGATTGCATATTTTCAGGAGCAGTTCCGCAGCGGCTTCGTTGGACAGATGACCGCCCGCTCCGTCGATACGCATCTTCAGCGGATAGGGATACGGCCCGGTTTCCAGCATCTGCCGGTTGTGATTGGCTTCCAGCAGCAGGGCATTGAGTCCTTTCAGCGAAGCGATCAGTTCATCGGTCAGACAGCCCAGGTCAGTAACTACCGCAAAGTGGATTCCCTCCGCATCTCCGCGGTAAGCGACCGGTTCAAGACTGTCGTGGCTGACCGGAAGGGAGGTGATCTCAACATCCCCAATCCGGAGTTTTTCCCCTGCCGAAAACAGATGAAAGTTTTCTTTGGGGATGCGATAAAATAGTTTCTGTCGGGACAGTCCCTCAAAGGTTCCGCCCGTCGTATAGACCGGAAGACCGGTTCTCTTTAAAATGACCGGGAGTCCCAGGGTGTGATCGCTGTGCTCATGGGTCAGAAGCAGGGCCGTCAGGCCTTCCGGATCTTCATCCAGCTGCTTCAGCTGATCACAGAGAGCTTTGTAGGACAGGCCGGCATCGATGAGCAGCGCGGTCCTGCCGCAGCGGACAAAGACGGCATTTCCTTCGCTTCCGCTTGCCAGGGAGGCCATCCGAAAATTCATGTTTTCCGTTCGATCCCCCATGCCTTCAGAATATTCTCCAGGGAAACGGCCGCTTCCTCCGGCGTTCCGTCGTTGAAAACCGCTTCATCGGCAAAACGGCGGAACGCTTTTTCGGACATCTGCGCGTGCATGATAGCCCGTGATTTTTCCTCGCTGTATCCCCGTGTCTGCGCCAGCCGGCTGATGCGGGTTTCCTCAGAGGCATAGATATACAGGACTCTGTCGCATATCCGTCTGAAACGGGCTTCGCGCGGGATGGCGGACTCGTATACGATCAGGCCGTTGTCTGTTTCCCGTATCCGTCTTAAGACTTCCCGGTATGTGGCGGGATGAAGGATCCTGTTGACGGCAAGGCGCTTTTCTTCACTTCCGAAGATCATGCGGCTCATTTTCCCTTTGTCGATCCGTCCGTCCGGATCCAACACTTCCTCTCCGAGCAGTGCAACGACGTCGTGAAAGGATCCGCCGTCGGGTTCGATCAGTTCGTTGCAGACGCGGTCAGCCTGCAGGACCAGAGCGCCGTAACTGTTCTGAAGCAGGCCCAGAATAAGACTCTTTCCGGCTCCGACACCGCCGGTGACCCCGAGAACCGTTTTACCTTCAAACCCCGAAGGACGGCGTTTTTTATTGTCAGCCGAAAGAACAGCCGCTTTCTGCACCTTTGTTCCTCCCGTTCTACCAGTTAATGGAGTTCAGTACCGTATCTTTCTTCTCGATCGGGTAAGTTTCTTTCAGCCTGTCGTACAGTTTGGAATAAGCTTCCGAACGCAGCGACTCTTCCACCTCTGAGACCCAGCTCACATTGGAACCGACGAAATACACAATATGCGAACCGTAAGTGGTATCTACGATTCCGCTGTCGCCCGCCTTGCGGGACGTATCAAAACACCAGTCTTCAAATTCCTGTACCATCTGTCCTTTATAGATATCGGTGTACAGACCGCCGGAAGAAGCGTTTCCGTCTTCCGAATGCTGCGCACAGAGTTCTATAAAACGGTCTTCCGATGCGCCGCTCTTGAGCCATTCCTGATAAACAAGATCTGCCGCGGCACGGGCTTCAGAAGCCGTAGCGTATTTGCCGTTATAAGTCGTGAGCTTAAACAGGATATGTCTCACATCTTTGGTCTCGGATTCGTCCCGGTAAGGCGCCTGAGCCAGGAAATTCGCGTAAGGCGCCTGCGTATTGGAGTTTTCAAGCAAATAGACGGTTCCTTCTTTTGCTTCATCGCTGAAAGCCCAGCGCATAAACTCGGTATCGGTATAGGGATAACCGTTTCGGAACGCAGTCGACAGCTTTGATGCGACATAGGCTTCGATTCCGCCAGCCGTTTCGATCTCTTCCGCGGTTTTCACCCTGGAGAAATAGTGCGCCAGAGCTGTCTTGTATTCGTCCAGGTTCGTCACCTGCCGCATCTCTTCCCGGGCCTCTTCCACTGCTTCAGCCGGAAGATTTTCTCCGTCGCCGAGGTCGACCGAATAATAGTCCACAATCGCATACTTGGTCAGATTATCCTGATATTCCTTCTCGAGTTCTTCGGCGGTGTAGACTTTGTCTTCCAATTCCGCCTGATAACTCTTCTGTCCCAGACGGATCTTCTTCAGAACGGATTCCACGTATTTCCAGCTGATATTGGTGCCGTACATCTGCTCCAGACAGGTGTCGATTGACCAGCCGTAGGAAAGCGCTTCGTCTTCCAGCGACTTTTTCTGCCCGGCAATAAATTCTTCATCGCTCTGATCCAGTTTCAGTCCGGCTTCTTCGGAAGCCTCGCAGAACAAAAGATAGTTTTCGGCGTAGCTGACCGCTTCTTCCATGAAGACATCAAACCAGGAGTCACCGGAAGAATCCCAGGTGAATATCTGTTCCTTTAACGATTTTTTCATATCCACGCCGTAGCTGGACAGGATACTGCTGTACTGATTGTATACGATCGTAAACAGATAAACCATCTCTCCTTTGGAGAAGGAGAAGTGTTCGGACGAAACGGCAGCCTGATCCATTTCGCCGGTCTGTATATACAGTAAGGCCGCTGTGGAAGAAGGAGCAACCGAAGAGGTGTTTTCCTTCCCGCAGGCTGCAAGCTGAAGAATCAGGCTAAACAGCAGAACTATGGCTAAAATCCTCTTGATCATTCTGCATTACTCCAAGAAATCTTTGATTTTACGGCTGCGGATCGGGTTGCGCAGTTTGCGCAGGGCTTTCGCTTCGATCTGGCGGATGCGCTCCCGGGTGACATCGAACTCGCGTCCGACTTCCTCCAGCGTACGGGGATGTCCGTCTTCCAGGCCAAAGCGGCGGATGATCACCTGTTTTTCACGATCCTTGAGATCGTTCAGCAGCTCGTCGATCTGCTCCCTCAGCATAACCGCATCGATGTTTTCCTCAGGGGTAACTCCTTTATAATCCGCAACGAAATCCCCCAGATTTGAGTCATCTTCTTCTCCGATCGGGGTTTCCAGGCTGGCCGGTTCACGGGCGATCTGCATGATTTCCATGACTCGCTCCTGGCTCATTTCGAGCGCTTCGGACAGTTCCGCAATAGACGGTTCGTAGCCCAGCTCCAGTGTCAGCTTCCGCTGCATCTTGGACATTTTATTGATCGTTTCGACCATATGGACCGGAACGCGGATCGTCCTGGCCTGATCTGCCAGAGCGCGGGTCACGGACTGCCTGATCCACCATGTCGCATAGGTGGAAAGCTTATATCCTTTGGTATGATCGAATTTCTCCACACCCTTGATCAGACCGAGATTTCCTTCCTGGACCAGGTCCAGAAAGCTCATCCCCCGGCCGGTATAACGTTTGGCGATGCTGACGACCAGCCGCAGGTTCGCTTCAATAAGTCTGTCTTTGGCGGCCTGATCTCCCTGGGATTTCCGGATAGCGAGATCCAGTTCTTCATCCGCTGTCAGCAGAGGAACCATGCCGATTTCTTTCAGATACATCCGGACCGGATCCTCGGTGCCGATCCCGTTTAAAAGATCACTGTTATCCAGATCCAGTTCGATATTTTCGCTTTCGTCATCGTCTACCGGAATAAAATCGTCTTCGTCCATGGACAGATTGTCGACCGGATTCAGATCGTCCGTCATGACGCGGAGCACATCAATCTTTTTATGCTCCAGCTGGTTGTAGATCTCGTCCAGCTCCGACGGAGAAAGGTACATATCGGTAAAAGCATCGTTGATGTCGCTGACTTCCAGTACATTGCCCTTGCTGCGGGCTGTCTGGATCAGTCTTTCCATACAATGATTGAACTGTTCTCTTTCCATATCAATTCTCCTTCATCTGAATTGGCGACGGAGCCTGTTTTTCATCGTTTCGGACAGGTTTGATCCGCGTCAGAATTATATAAAATGCAGCTACGAATACCGCCATCATGGCAAGTGTAAACAGGATAAAATCCCTCTCATGATCTGCCTCGTACAAGAAGTCCAGAATACCGCCGTCCGTCAGGACCACCGAAATGATATTGGCCCCGATATGAATCGCGGCAGGAGCCGCCAGATGGTGATATCGCTCGTATACGAAAGCCAGCAGCAGACCGATGCAGAATGCATATATTCCCTGCAGCAGGTTGCCGTGGAAAACCGCAAAAATGAAGGCGGAAGCCGGAATGGCAAAACGGGCTTCGGTGGACCAGCGGAGTCGGCGGTAGATCAGGCCGCGGAAAATCAGTTCCTCGGTAATCGGAGTAAGGATGCCTACCGCAATGATCTCCAGCCAGAAGGAGCCCGAGTACAGGATCTCGGCCGTATCTTCGAAACTGTCGCTCAGCAGATCGTACAGACCGCTGTACATCAGCACGTGATTTAAGATCACGCAGGCGGAAACACCGGTTAGCAGCGGCCAGATATAAGTGACCGGTGGCAGCTTCTCCCAGATCTCAGCCTTCATGTTGAGTCTGATTTCCTTCTTTCTGTCCATGCGCATGAACAGGATCAGAAGCGGAATCGTCAGCAGGCAGATGACAACCGAAAGCGGGATATAGTCTGCGTAAATCTTCTCCAGCATCTGATTGGTGTACGAAATGATGTTTTCGATCGACCCGAAAGCCAGCGGATTCGTCACCATAAGGAAAAACGCGTAGCAGCCCATCACGAGCGTACTGATTCCTTCATACAGAAGCCAGGGATACAGCAGTATCCATACCCTCTTAAAATATCCGATTGGAAGCCAGTCCTGTCTTCCGACCCACCTGATCATAGCGCCTCCAGTATTGTGGACAGATTCTCCTCTGCACACAGAAATACATGCTACTTTATACTATAAAGCGGCCGGAATTACAAGACTAAATCTGTTAAAATTTGTGAATATTCTGTAAAATATGCAGTCCACAAACTGCTCTTTACGTTTCGTACTTTTTGAGCCCTGCTTCAAAGCGCCACGCATCGCGGCACATATCTTCGAGGGTTTTTTCGGCCTTCCAGTTCAGCTGCTTTTCGGCTTTATCCGTTTTGGCAAAACTGAAAGCCAGATCACCGGGTCTTCTGGGAGCAATTTCGTAAGGAATCGTCAGTCCGTTCGCTTTTTCAAATGCCTTGACGACTTCCAGCACGCTGCTTCCGTGGCCGGTTCCCAGATTGAACACTTCCGCTCCGGTATGTGTTTCCGCATAACGCAGCGCAGCCACGTGTCCCCTGGCCAGATCCATCACGTGGATATAATCACGCACGCCGGTCCCGTCGGGGGTTTCGTAATCGTTTCCGTAAACATTCAGATGATCCCTGATACCGGAGGCAACCTGCGTAATATACGGCATCAGATTGTTGGGGATCCCGCTCGGCTTTTCGCCTATCAGTCCGCTTTCATGCGCACCGACAGGGTTAAAATACCGAAGAAGCACAACGGAAAGACCCGCATCGGCACGGGAGGCATCCCTCAGGATCTGCTCTATCATATATTTGGTCCAGCCGTAGGGATTCGTGCATCCGCCGGTCGGCATTTCTTCATCAAAGGGCGGCTCCGAAGCGCCGTACACCGTGGCAGAAGAACTGAATATAAAACGGGACGTTCCGTAACGGCGCATCGTCTCCAGCACAGTCAGGGCGCTGTCAAGATTGTTTCGGTAATATTCAAGCGGTTTTGCGACAGACTCTCCCACCGCTTTATAGCCGGCAAAATGAATGACCGCGCTGATCGGCTGTTCGGAGAACATGGCCGTCACGGCTGCCGCATCGCACACATCGATTTCGTAAAAGAGCGGGCGCTTCCCGCAGATCCGCTCGATACGGTCAATCATATCGCGGCTGCTGTTGTAAAGATTGTCCGCGATCACCACTTCATATCCCTGCGTAAGCAGTTCTATCGCTGTATGGGCGCCGATATATCCGGTACCGCCGGTCAGCAGGATTTTATCCATTCTCCTCTCCTTTCATGGCAGCCCTGCGAAGCGTTACGCCGTACCAGCTGATCCCGATCGCGGCATTCATCCAGGGATTAAAATAGGTCGCCACGAGGAAACAGAATAAGCCGATCAGGATCAGAAGCTCTTCCGGATCCTCTTTCAGCTTCTTTCTCTTCCGGACGGTGAGCCACAGGATATAGACCACCGGAATCATATACAGGATCAGGCCTATTATTCCGCAGCGGGCGATCATATCATGGTAAAAATATTCGTCGATTGTGTCCCGGTAGGAACTGGTCGCGCCGAGGCCGTGACCGATCACAGGGGATTCGGCGATCAGTTCCTCCAGCCCTGCGAGGGTCATATCGCGTGTTTCTTCAGATGTCTTTGTGATCTCGTCAAAGTCGACAGCCAGGGAATCGTCCCAGGTATGCGGCAGAGGCAGAATCGCCTGCAGATCCTTCCGGAAGCAGCGGGCCATCGCATACTGAAAACTTCCCTGCCTTAAGACGAGATCGCTGACAGTGGTAACGGCCAGGAAGGAAATCAAAAGGACAAAGGTCCGAAACAGAACCTTCCTGGCGGGGAAGCAGACAAGCAGCCAGACAAACGCCAGGATCAGGCCCAGTGCAAGGCTCAGGTACATGCTGCGGGTATAGGTGTAAAACAGACCTGACAGGTTCAGAAGAAACAGGGCCGACGGGGCAAACTTCAGCTTATCCGTCTTCATGATCCGTCCGAACAGGATCAGGGAGGCGATCGTCATATACATGGAACTGCGGCAGAAAACACGGACCGCATTGTATTCGCAGGACAGGATCGTGCCCCAGCTTGCCTCCCAGATATATTCAACGAAGGTTGGAAGATAGTCCGGGATAATCTGAGAAAACAGGATGTTGAAGAACACGATTATGACCGCCTGCAGAGAAGCCCCGGCGATAATGAAGGAAAACAGTTTTTTCAGATCGTTCCGGTCAGTGATCAGTACCTGCAGGAGCGGGATCAGTCCCAGCCAGGCAAATCCTTTGACATCGATTGACCATACCAGCGGATTGTTTTCGGCTTTAAGGCCCCGAACCGCTTCAAAAGCAATCCAGACAAGAAATATGAGCACCAGATAGTTGACCGGATTCTTCAGCTGGCGCCGTATGTCCATAAAGAAAAGAGGCAGACTGAAGACGAGCATCAGCAAAACGAGAATCATGCGCGGACTGATCCATCCGACGGAAATATACCGTCCGGAACCAGTGCAGGCCAGATCGAAAAACAGCAGACATGCGAAAAACAGCCCGTATTTTTTCAGGACTGCGGTCAGCTGCTGTCTGGATATCTTCTGCTCTTTCATGGATGAGGCCCCTTTCCGGACCGATTTGAATTATTATAAAGCTTCCGTCCTCTTTTTGCAAGCCTTTGACAAAAGCCTTCCGATACAGCATAATACAGACAGGAAAGAAGGAGGAATGGATATGGGGCGGGAACGTCTGGATAAAGTCCTGTCGGAGGCGGCCGGCTGCTCCCGGAAAGAAGCAGCCGCCTATATACGGGGAGGAAAAGTTTCGGTCGGGGAAAAGATATTGCGCGATCCGTCCGCCAAGATCGATCCCGGATCGGATGAACTGCGGCTGAACGGACAGGTAAAAAGACTGCTCCGGAACGTAGTCTATATGCTGAACAAACCGGAAGGTATCTTGACTGCGACCGAAGATCCTTCAGAAAAAACCGTTCTGGATCTGATTCGTCCCGAAGACCGACCGAAGAGCCTTTTCCCCGCCGGACGTCTGGACAAAGACGTTACCGGACTGGTTCTTCTGACGGACGACGGGATTTACTGCCACCGGATCATTTCTCCGCGGTCCCGGATCTACAAAATATACGAAGCCCTTGTGGAAGGACTGCCGGATGAAAGCGATCTTCTCGCTGTCCGGAACGGACTGGTTCTGCCGGACGGTGAGACCTGTCTTCCGGGTATTCTCACTGTAACGGAAGCCGGAAAACAAAGCCTCTGCCGCCTTATGATCTGTGAAGGAAAATATCACCAGGTCAAACGCATGATGGCCGCTCTCGGCAAGCCGGTCCTTCGCCTGAAAAGAATCGCCGTCGGCGGTCTTTTTCTGGATCCCGCTCTGTCTCCGGGAGAATACAGGGCTCTAAGCACCGAGGAATGCGAACTTGTTTTCCGCGGAGAAGATCCGTTTGCCAAATGAAGATCCCGTTGATCACCCTGCGGAATCACAGGTTCTTCCGCAGAAATTCCAGGGCATTTCGCCAGTAAAGATTCTCCACCTGGGTTTCCGTCATGCCGCGTGAAAGCAGATAATCGGCGAAAGCGGCAACTTTTTCCGTCGTCTTCAGAAAATCGGGCAGGCGGCATCCGTCGCCGTCCGATCCGAGCGCCAGAATCTTTTCGCCGCCCAGTTCAAAGAATCGACAGACGTGTGCGTAATAATCATCTTCCGTTACGTTTTCTCCGCCGTCTTTAAGAAAACTCGTATAATAGTTGATCCCGACCAGGCAGCTGCGACGGATCATTTCTTTTATCATCCCGTCCGTAAGGTTCCGTCTGTGAGAGCATACGGACCGTGCATTCGAATGTGTCGCAACAAAAGGCCTTTCCGCGATTTCAAGCAGGTCACGGAAGCCGTTGTCGTTCAGATGGGAAACGTCCACCAGAATGCCTTCCTTTTCCATCTCCCGGACAGCCTGCCGTCCGAAAGACGACATACCGTGATCCGTATCCGATCCGGACGCGATTTCATTCTCCGCATTCCAGGTCAGCGACATACAGCGGACCCCGTCACGGCGCAGCATGGCGACCCGTTCCAGTCGCCCGGCCAGAGCCGATCCGTTCTCCACCGAATAAACCGCGGCCTGTTTGCCGGCTTTCCATGCGTTTTCTATCTCTTCGGCGGTCTCGCAGGCTGTGACACGATCGGAATAGATCTTCATCTGACGGTAAAAACGGTCTGTCTGATGATCGTAATACTCGACCGCTGCCTGTCCGCGGAAGCGTTCCGGTATAAAGCAGGCATAGAACTGTGCCCAGCGCACGTCGCGCGGCATCGTGGAAAGCTGCAGAAAGCTCCGGGGATCGTCAAGGCTCCGATATTCATAACCGTCTTCGGGCGATCTTGTTAAGGTATCGCAGTGCAGATCCAGTACAGCGTAAGGTCTCATTTTGCATTTCCTCGCATCAGAGAGTTATATTATTAATTGAGTATAGATTTCTTTTAAGCACTTGTCAAACGAAACGACATATGCTATTATATATTTAAACTTGTAGCACGTATATACAAAAATTAATAACGCGAAAAAGGAGCCTCTTATGTTCAGTAATTCCGAGTATGTGTATGAAGTCTATAAAGAGCGCAGTTTTTCCCGCGCGGCGCAAAATCTTTATATCTCCCAGCCTGCTCTGAGCGTAACCATCAAAAGAATTGAAAACCGTATCGGTGCCCCGATTTTTGACCGGAGCACCAGCCCGATTGGCCTGACAGACTGCGGGCAGAAATACATTGAGGTCGTGAAGCAGATGATGGATCTGCAGAACGGATTCATTAATTACATGAACGATCTGCATGAGTTAAAGACCGGTGTCGTCAATGTGGGCGGCAGCAACCTCTTTACTTCCTGCATTCTTCCTCCGATCATAGCCGAATTCAAGCGGCGCTTCCCCGGTGTTGAGATCAATGTTGCCGAAGCCAACACCTCTCAGCTCGATGCTCAGCTGATGGACGGAAGTCTGGATCTTATTCTTGACAATTACGCTTTTGATTCCGCGACTCATGCTTCGACACTTTACCGCACCGAATCTCTGCTGCTGGCTGTACCGGCATCCTTCCCGGTCAACAAAGAGCTGCAGGCTTATCAGCTGAGCCGCAAAAACGTCATTGAAGGAAGTTTCCGTAACGAATCCGTTGCGGCTGTCCCGTTCCGCTCTTTCGACGGACTGCCCTTTATGTTCCTGAAAGCAGGCAACGATACACGCGACCGGGCGCTCAAATATTTCGAGAAATACGGGATGAAACCTAATATTATCCTGAACCTCGATCAGCAAATGACAGCCTACAACGTATGCTGCCAGGGCATGGGGATCACCTTTATTACCGATACGCTGGTCAGCCGAACCCACGAGGATAAGAATATCGTGCTTTACAAACTCGATCCCGAGTTCGCTTCCCGTGATCTGTGTTTCTTCCGCAAAAAAGCCAAATATGTGACCCGGGCAATGGAAGAATTTTTAAATATCGCCTGCCAGCAGGCCGAATAATGAAGGAGAATGCGATCATGTTTGAACAGGCCAGACCTATAGATCCCGAAAAACTGTCCCGTCTTCGCAAGGATTTTGAAGCGGACCGCGTTGCGTTGGCTATGCAGAATGCCGCCAGCAAAACACCCATCGATCAGCTCGTCTTTCACAGCTCCAGCCGGGTCGGCAACTCCCATCAGTTTTCGCTGGAACTGAAGACCATGAAGGTCACGAATCAGATGTCCAGCGGACGCTGCTGGATCTTCGCCGGCTGCAATGTTCTGCGGGAGATCATTGCCCGGAAGATCGGTTCCGATGACTTTGAGATCTCTCAGAATTATATGGCATTCTATGATAAGCTGGAAAAGATCAATTATTCTCTGGAAGCGATCATAGATCTCTCGGACCGCCCCGCAGATGACCGTACACTGCAATGTGTTCTCCGTCCGCCTGTAGGAGACGGCGGTCAGTGGGACATGTTCAAATCGCTTGTCAAAAAATACGGTATCGTTCCGAAAAATGTCATGGACGAGACCTGGGCTTCCTCTCATACCAAAGACAGCAGTTTTATTCTGAATACTGCGATCCGCCGCTTTGCGGCCGAAGCAGGACGCCTGAAAAAGGCCGGAAAAACAGAAGAACTTCGCCTTTTAAAAGAAGAAGTGCTCGATCAGCTTTACCGGGTTCTGGGTATCGCTTTCGGTCTGCCGGCCGAAACCTTCGATTTCGAGTATCTGGATAAAGACAGAAATTATCATATTGATAAAGGCCTGACGCCGCTCAGCTTCTATGAAAAATACGTCGGCGAAGATATCGATGACTACGTCTCCCTGATCCACTCTCCCACTGCCGACAAGCCGTATCATGAGACTTTCACGGTAGATTACGTCGGCAACGTTATCGGCGGAGATGCAATCCACTATCTGAACCTTCCGATGGACGAGCTGAAAGCCGCTGTCATTGCTTCCCTGAAAGACGGCGAGCCTGTGTGGTTCGGATCGGACTGCGGCAAATTCGGAGATCGGGCAGACGGTGTATGGGATCCGCTGCAGTATGATTATGCTCCGGCTTTCGGTTTTGATCTGAAGATAGAAAAAGCCGATATGCTGGACTATGCCCAGAGTGCGATGAACCATGCCATGGTCATCACCGGCGTCAATTTAGACGGCGATGTGCCGACCAAGTGGAAAATAGAGAATTCCTGGGGCGGCGAAAAGGCATACAAGGGGTACTACACCGCTACGGATCTGTGGTTCGATTACTTCGTATATCAGGCAGTCGTCCGGAAGAAATATCTGACCGGGCAGCAGCTTCTCGACTGGGAGAAAGAACCGCACCATCTGCATCCCTGGGATCCGATGGGAACACTTGCCTGATCCGTCCGAAAGATACGATAACCGGGAGGGACCCTGCCCCTCCCGGTTTTTGTATGCGGGGAATGCTGTTATTTCAATGCCTTCTCCAGACACTGCTCCACAACGGCATTGCCCAGTTCCAGCGTTTTCAGGCAACGCACTTCCGGCACCATATATTTCTCTTTCAGCTCTTCACAGCGGATCGCACCGAGCTCCCGGCGGAAAGTCCGGACAAGCTCCCCGCAGCGGTCGCGGAAGCCTTCCGTGGCATGTGCCTTATCTGTAACCTGCAGGCGGCTCAGGGCACAGATCCCTGCGCACAGAACGCCGCAGGCTTCGCCGCATCCCATTCCGCCGCCGAACCCGCTGACGAGATTCAGATCGGCTTCTTCGATTCCGAGTCCGTATTTTTCATTGGCCAGACGGATAACGGTTTCCGCACAGTTGTAGCCCTGCTCCAGGTAGAGCCTCTCCATTTCATTCATCGCATTTCTCCTTTTATGAGCGGTAGACAGCCGCAGTCTTTCGGAAGCACTGATCCAGGACCGGCGCCGCGCTTCCGGACCGGACCTGCTCAACGCGCCGGATGACAAAATCCTTCAGTTTTTCCATATATTCCGTTTCAGACAGCTCGCCTTCCGCAACCTTGGTCAGACCCATCTCCCAGCTGGCGGTCAGTTCCGGATTCAGCAGGGGACGGATCGACAGATATACCGTATCGTGGATCATCTCCCCAAGCTGGGTGGGCGTGATGATCTGTGTTTTCTTATTCAGATTCAGATATTCGTTGGAGACCAGCTTTTTCAGGATCTCAGCACGCGTCGCGGAGGTACCGATTCCGGAGCCCTTGATCTGGGCGCGCAGGTCTTCATCTTCTATCAGCTGACCCGCATTTTCCATGGCAAGGATCAGGGAACCGGAACTGTAGCGTTTGGGCGGTGAGGTCTCACCGGGCTTCAGAACGATATCCTGTGTCTGGAGGATCTGCCCTTTTTTCAGTGTCTTCAGATATTCTTCCAGCTGGCTGCCGTCCTGTTCTTCACTTTCCGACTCCTGTTTCTCGCCCGCTTCTTTTTTCTGCGGTCTGCCGCTGACACACAGATATCCTTCTTCCAGCAGTGTTTTATAGACGGCAAAGAAGCTTTCGCTGCCGATACCGATCTCTACGGAAGTCTTTTCGTAAACGGCAGGCGGATAGAAAACGGCCAGGAATCGTCGCACGATCCGTTCGTAAACGGCCCGGGCCGTGGAAGAAAGACCTGCCAGGCTGTCCAGCCCCTCTCCGGTCGGAATGATCGCGTAATGGTCCGTGATCATTTTGTCATTCGTATAACGGCTTTTGCCGATCTCACGGTCCCAGCCGTTTTCCAGGATCGTTTTAACAAACGGAGCCACATTTGAGATCCGGCCGAGACCGGAGACGTTTTTCCGGATCTCTTTCGCGACGGCCGAGGAAAGGACACGGGCATCGGTCCTCGGATAGGTGACAAGTTTCTTTTCATACAGTTCCTGCGCGATATTCAGCGTCTGATCGGGACTGATCTTCAGCTGACGGGAGCAGGTGTTCTGCAGTTCGGCCAGATTAAACAGAAGCGTGGCGTTGCTTTTTTCTTTTTTGCGGCTGAGCGAACGGATCACGCCCGGCTGCGGTTTCAGTTCATCAGCCAGAGCCTGAGCGGTCTTTTCTTCTTTGAAACCGTTCTCTTTGTACAGGGCGGGGCTTCCGGCAAAGCGGCTGGCATCGGTCACGCGCCATTCGGCTTCGATCTGCCCGCCTTCCTCCGCTTCGAACTGACCGATCAGGCGGTAGAACGGCGTCTTGACAAAGTCCCGGATCTCTCTTTCCCGGCGGACGACCATCCCCAGCACGCAGGTCATGACACGCCCGACGGCCAGCTTGCTCTTCTTCCCCAGAAAATCCGAGATCTGCCTTCCGTAGCGGATCGCCAGAATCCTGGAGAAATTGATCCCCATCAGGTAGTCTTCCTTGGCCCGGAGGTAGGCGGCGCTGGCCAGATCGTTGTAATCCGACAGCGGTTTTGCTTCCCGGATTCCTCTGCGGATTTCTTCTTCGGTCTGGGAATCGATCCATACGCGCCTCCGGTCCGCGACCTTTGTCCCTGCCATCTGCTCCACCAGACGGTAAATGTATTCTCCTTCGCGTCCGGAGTCTGTACAGACATAGATGCGGGCGATATCGTCGCGGTTCATCAGAGTCTTAACGGTGTCGAACTGTTTTCGGACGGACCCGATGACTTCATACAGGAAGGTCTCGGGAATGAATGGCAGGGTCTCTGCCCGCCATTTCTTCAGTTCAGGATCATAGGCTTCGGGATAGCTCATGGAAACCAGATGACCCACACACCAGGTGACGACCGCCTTCTCACTTTCGAGAAAACCGTCGCTGCGGGTCATGGGTTCATGCAGCGCTTTCGCAAATTCCTGCGCCACACTCGGTTTTTCCGCAATAAACAGGGCTTTTGACATGCCGTAAACAGCCGATTCCTACAGGATCGGCCTCTCCGTTTCATTTGCTTCGATCAGACGAAGCTTTTCTGCACGGGTCAGCTGTTTGATCGCATATTCCCGGGAAAGCGCTTCGCTTTTAGAATTATACTCTTCCAGATAGACAAGTTCAAGCGGCAGACGGGCACGAGTGTATTTGGCACCTTTTCCGTTCTGATGTGCTTCCAGCCTTCGGACGGGATCATTCGTTGATCCGGTATAGAGAGAACCGTCACCGCATTTAAGAATATAGACGCAGTATTTCATGGAGCGGTTTTAAGCTGGCCGATCCGGTCCCGGACGTTCTGAAGCTGTTCGGGATCCGCCGCTTCATTTAAAGTATAGACTTTGCCGTCCAGCGTGATGATAACTTCTTTACGGTTCTCCGTGCCTTCCGTGGCAGCAGGGAGGTCAGCGACCGGTATCAGCAGGCCTTTTTTGATCCACTCCCGGACGGGAAGGTCGGACTCGTCAGGCAAGTTAAGAACTTTCGTTATGACACCGTTCGTATAAAAGGTGACGCAGGGATCTGAAGAAGTCACAACTTCCCCAGTCACATATTCTTCCGGCTGTGCAGGTGAGCCGGTCGGCGAAACAGTGGATCCGTCCGGTGAAGCAGACACGGCTTTGGTGTCGTTGCGGGAATCGGTATCAGAAGAGGCTGTCGTAGCGGCGCGGGTTGCGCTTTTGGTCGGTACGGAAGCAGCTGTTGCGGCGGAAGCTGTTGTTACAGCGAAGGAAGCGGTCTCAAAATAATCCTGTGTTTCGGCTTCGGCAGCAGTGGCCCCCGGCAGTGAATTCGTCGTAATAGAAGCCTGACCCGGGACCCCGGCTTCTGTATTTTTATCCACGGCCTTTGAGGTGGGGAAAGTTGAACCGAGCCGCGGGAAGAGGGTCAGAGAGACAACGGCAAGAGCCAGAACGGCCGCCGCGGCACCGATCCAGCGCCTGAGATTCCTGCCCTTTCTTTCTGTTGAAGGCAGCCGGCGAACATTCTGAAGATCTTCCGTTTCGGACGGGGCGGTATCCGGACCGGCTTCCGCCGCTTCCTTCATTGCCTGCAGGAAGCGGGCATGCTGTGTTTCATCAACCCGGATGCGGTCCATATAATTCTTATACTTCTTCATCTTCCAACCAGTCCTTCAGCTGTAATCTGGCACGGTGCAGCTGCGACCGAACCGTTCCTTCTTTTTGATTCAGTATCTTTGCAATTTCTGCAGTGGAGTAACCTTCGTAATAAAAGAGATAAACCACGTCACGATAGATCGGCGGAAGGCGCATCACCTCTTCCAAAACAGACTGTTCTTCCGGTGTTTCCGCAGGATAAATATCCAGCAGCTCCGCCTGTCCCCGGTTTCCCTTTTTTTGGACGAGATTCGTGCACAGATTGATCAGCACACGGAGCAGCCAGGCCTTCTCATGCTCTTCGGATGTAAACTCCGGACGTTTCGTAAGCCATTTCAGAAAGGTCTCCTGCACCATGTCTTCCGCGTCCTCGCGGTTTCCGGTATGGGAAAGCGCGACGCGGTAAAGCATATTTTCATATTGGGTAACCAACTCCTCTGCTGTTCGCACGGTTTTTATCCCTTTCTGCCCTCAAAACAAGTTATTGCGGAAAAATGTTGCGCGATCCTGCAACATTTTTTATAATCTGACTGTATTCCGTGTGAAAAGGCATTTAAAAGCCCATCAGACAAGGAGGAACAGTTCTATGAAGAAAACAATATCTGCCGTTCTGGCTGTCCTGATGATACTCGTGCTGCTGACGGCTGCCTGCGGCAGTAACGGCATCGACGGAACCAGTGACAGGGAAGTATACAGCGGTTACAACTCACTGACTCCGGAAAAAACATCATCGTTCAAAAATGCTCAGGCTGAACGATCGGATAGCCCTTCACCGACTTCTGCCGTTAAAACCGGTGAAAAAACGGATATTACCAGCAATCAGAAACTGATCAAGACACTGCGCGTCGAAATCGAAACACTTGATTTCGATCAGTCCGTGATCAGGCTCCGCGCTCTGGTAGAATCCTCCGGCGGTTATATTGAGAACTCTACCGTATACGGTCAGAGCTACCAGAATTCCAAACGCCGCACAGCCACCTTTACAGTCCGGATCCCGGTACAGCAGCTGGAGAAAACAGAAGAAGAGCTTTCCACGCTGGGGAACATTATCTCTTCCACCGCGAATGTGACGGACATCACTCTGACCTATGCCGATACTGCAGCCCGTGTGTCGGCGCTGGAAGCGCAGCGCGATTCACTGCTTTCCATGCTCCAGAAAGCGGAGAATCTGCAGGATCTGCTCACGATCCAGGATCATCTGACAGATGTGGAATATCAGCTCGAATCGTATGCTTCCAAACTCAGACTGATGGACAATCAGGTCGAGTACAGCAGCATTTCGCTTACTCTTGAAGAAGTCAAAATCCTGACCGAACCCGAAGATGAAAGCTTCGGAGCCCGCCTTGGCAAGCTTTTTAAAGACAGCCTGAAATCCGTCGGAAATTTCTTTGAGGATCTGGTGCTGTTCCTGTTAGGCCGCCTGCCCATTCTGCTGGTCTGGGGAGTTGTCATTGCCGCAATCATTCTGATCATTCGACTTTTGGTAAGAAAGAACAGAAAGAGCCGCAGAAACAAACCGGTGGTCCCGCTGGAGAATCCTCCCGTCAGGAAAGAATAAAAATACTCTTCTACGATATACCGGACGGCCTCAGGCCGTCCTTTTATAATGTGATTTCAGCCGGGTTCTGCACGGGATTGTCGGTATTGCTGCCGTCTTCTGCTGGCCGGGCTGTTTTCCCGTCGCGAAGATACCGTACGGCTTTGATCTTTTCTGAGACCGCTTCTCCGGATGTGGCATCAGCCAGTGCCTGAAAGAAAGCTTCCTCTTCTTCTGGCTGCAGATAAACCTCCTGCGATATATCGGCTTCAAACACGGTTTGCCCCCGGGCAAGATCCATCCCGTCCAGCAAACGCTCGAGTTTGGCAAAATTACTGTAGGAAAGAACAATCTGCCAGAGGTTTCCGTAAAAGAGCAAAGCACGGCCTGCCTGCTGAAGCGCCTCGACCGCAGCAGCCGAATAAGCCCGAGACAGTCCGCCTGTTCCAAGCAGTGTTCCCCCGAAATAACGGGTTACGATCACCATGGCATTGTGCAGCCCGCTGCCAAGCAAGGCTTCCAGAATCGGACGCCCGCCGGTTCCTGAAGGCTCTCCGTCATCGGAAGAACGGGTGAGCTCATGATGAGGTCCGCAGAGATAGGCATAACAGTGATGCCGCGCATCGGGATGGAGTTTTCTCCTCGCAATGAGAGCCGCTGCCGCTTCCTCTTCGTTCCGTACAGGAAGTGCCAGCGCCAGAAAACGCGATTTCTTTTCTTCGTAAAATCCCTCGCCGGGCTCTGTCAGTATCAGTTCAGAATTCATCTTTTGCTCTCCTGCCTGCTATTTTACCAGCCGAAGACATGAACCGCAAGCTTAAACACGATCCGGAATTGAATTATCCGTTTTTTATACGGATGAGGCCTGTTTCCGTCAACTGAGCGAAGACAGAATGTGCTTTCTTATTATTCTCTTTTCTGCTATAATATAGAGTCAAAGGAGGGGAATTCATGAATTACGGGAAAGACAATGTACGTTCTATGCTACAGAACGGAAAAAGTACGCCCAAAAAATTCACGAACCGTTTGGTGCTGCATATTCTGAAAGTACTGTTTCTGGTACTCGTTCTTGGATTGACGGTTGCGGTCGGCTTTGCCGTAGGGACCGTTCGAGGCATCATCGATACTTCTCCCGAACCGGAGGCGCTGGCGGTCACACCGTTAGGTATCGCTTCAGGCATATACGATTCCAAAGGAAATCTGATGGAGACGCTGATCCAGTCCGGCTCCAACCGGGATCCCGTCGCCTACTCCGATCTGCCTCAGGACCTTATCAATGCTTTTGTAGCGATCGAGGACGAACGATACTGGACGCACGAAGGCGTGGATATCCGCGGTGTTCTTCGCTCCGGTGCCTCTCTCATCATGCGCGGCCGCATCAACGGCGGCGCCAGCACGATAACCCAGCAGCTGATTAAGAACAATGTCTTTGAAGGCGGCATGGAAAAAGGCTGGGGGGCCCGATTCATCCGAAAGTTCCAGGAACAGTATCTGGCTATTCAGCTGAACGACAGTTCATCCAAAGAAGATATTCTGATAAGCTATCTTAATACGATCAATCTCGGGCAGAACTGTCTGGGCGTTCAGGTTGCTTCGCAACGGTATTTCAGAAAGAATGTGAGCGATCTTACCCTTTCGGAATGTGCTGCGATCGCAGGCATCACGCAGAATCCGTACCGGTATAATCCGATTACTTTCCCGGAAAACAATGCGGAACGACGCCTGTCTGTTCTGAATCATATGGAGGACCAGGGATATATCACGTCGGCTCAGAAAGAGGAAGCCCTGGCCGATACGGAAGCACTCTATGCACGGATTCAGGAAAACAACCTGATCATCACCGAAAATTCGACTCCTTATTCCTATTTTACCGATGCCGTCATTACCGAGGTTCTGAACGATCTTCAGAACGAACTGGGCTACAGTGAAGCCGATGCGTTTACGCTTCTCTACAGCGGCGGACTGAATATATACACTACGCAGATTTCCGCTTATCAGCAGATCCTGGAAGAGGAAATCAATAATCCGGACAACTATCCCGAAAACGCTTTTCAGTGGTCATTTACCTATACGGCCCGCGTGTCTCTTTCCGACGGGCGAACCGTCACTTATACGGAAAACAATATCCGCCGGACGCTGAATCTGTCTCATCTGGTTTACGACAGCAAGGAAGCGATTCTGCAGACCGTCGAAGCCTTCAAGGCCGCGGCGCTGAACGCCGGTGACACGCTTGCCGATGAAAAGATCAGTTATATTCTGCAGCCTCAGCTGGCCGCTGTTATCATGGATCAGTCAACCGGTTATGTGCTGGCGATCTGCGGCGGCCGCGGAGAGAAAAATGTCAGCCGTTCCATAGACCGTGCGATCGATACCTACCGTTCGCCGGGATCCACCTTCAAGATCCTATCAACCTTCGCACCTGCTTTTGAGGAAAAGGGCCAGACACTGGCCAGCATACAGCAGGACGTTCCTTTCAGCTACAACGGAGCCACTATAAGGAACTGGTGGCCGGCCAACCTGTGGCTTGGCAACTGCACGGCTCGGCAGGCAATTGAATACTCGATGAACGTCGTCAGCGCCAATTTCCTGGTCAACACAGTCGGTATTGAGACCGGTTTTGAATATGTCGAAAAATTCGGTATTTCCTCTATGGTCCGCGAGAAAGAAATCGGAGGACGAATCTATACCGATCTGGGACCGGCGCTCTGTCTGGGGGCGATTACAAACGGGGCCAACCTGCTCGAAATGACCAATGCTTATGCGGCGATCGCCAACAGCGGCACTTATATCGCCCCGACTTTCTATACCAAGATCACCGATCATTACGGAAATGTTCTGCTGACGAAATCGCAGGAAAGTCACCGGGTGATTTCAGAAAGCACGGCGTATCTTTTAACGAGTGCCATGGCCGGTTCCATGAAGGAAGGCACGATCAAAGGGACCTGGCTGGAACCCAGCTCCATTTCAGCCGCGCTTGAAAAGATGCCGGCCGCCGGAAAATCGGGCACTTCAACCGACGGGGCAGGGAAAAGCCGCGACTACTGGTTCCTGGGATATACCCGTTACTACACGATGGGCGTCTGGAGCGGATTCGACGACGGCAGCATTCCGCTGCAGGACAATGTCGAAATGAACAACTATCATAAAGCTGTCTGGAAAGCGGTGATGGACCGGATCCACGAGGATAAACGGGTACTGGGCTTTGTCGTTCCGCGTGAGATCACGACGGCCCGTATCTGCTCTCTCAGCGGAAAACTGGCCGTTCCGGGTGTGTGCGATCAGGATCCCAACTGCCGCGTTTATTCCGAGGTGTTTACCAAGGGAACCGAACCTACCGAATACTGCACGACGCATAAACTGGTTACGATGTGCCGCGATACAGGCCATGAAGCCAATCCCTACTGTAAAAATACTTATACCAAGATCTATTACAATATGCCTGTTACCGATGTGATCACACTGGATTCGGACTATATTTACCGCCCCGGCTCCAGTCCCATGATCTGCCAGGTTCATACCGAACCGGTCACGGAACCGCCTACCGAACCGGTCCCGCCTTCGGATCTTGAAGAGGAAACGCTGCCTGAAGAAACTTATCCGATTTATGATGAAAACGGAAATCCGATTTTCTATGATTATGACGAAACCGAAACTAATCCGGAGAATGAGACTTATCCCGACGACAATTGATCCGTTTCAGCTATGAGATAATAAAAGACCGGCCTGCGGAATTGCTTCCGAGGCCGGTCTTTCAATAATTCGGGAACGCTGCTTACCGGGGAAGGATCGGGGTCCAGTACTGCTGGTTGTAAATATCCGTGATTCGGTAAACCGGTTCGGCCGCTGCTTTTGTCTTCTCGGGGAAGTAAAGCTGAGAAACCGTCAGATCCGGTACACCGTTTTTAACAGTTACTGTGATCTCTTCACCAAGCTGATAAGAATCCTGATACTCGTTCTTGTTATTGTAGTAGTCACAGAGGAACTTGATGGTCAGCGTTGTTTCACGGTCTGCATCTTCATCAAAGAATTCAGCAAAATCAATCTTGGAAGGATCTACAGCCTTTTCATCCACCTTAAACTCAGAGAAGTTGAAAATGTTCTTGGATTCCATTCCGCCTTCTTCATCAGAATAGATGTACCGGGCACCGGCCACATAACCGTCTTCGTGTTCATTGTCAAATACGAGAATCAGTTCGGCACGTTTTCCGTTCAGCAGCACCGGCACCCGTCCCGTTACGGTATAATGATCTCCGTCCGTTACCGTGCTCATCACATAGTAGGCCACAAACTGTCCGTTGATCGCCAGCCAGCTGTAATCGTATTCACCGGAAAGTACACCGTATTCATTGATTGAGAAGACATTGTCGAGTCCGAGATCGATGTAACCGCCGTCTTCGTCTTTAATAAAAACGTTCAGTTCGAGGTTCTGTACCAGACTCCACTGCTCATCCGTAAGGGCGATACCGTACTTATTGTCTTCAAAAAGTTTCCATATCAGCTTGGAAGTATCAAAACGGTTTTCTCCCAGATATTTCTCTATGGCGCTGCGGTCCAGGGACTTGCCGCCGAACGCACTGCCGAGGAAGCTGCTGGTCAGGCTACTTAAGCCGGAAACGTTGTTGTAATTGCTTCCTCCCAGCAGGCCGCCCAGAATGGACGTGATCATGTCGGAGCTCGTTGCTGTCTGGCCGCCGCTGCTGTAGCCGCTCAGAAGCGAGCTCAGTGCGGAGGAGGAACCGCCGGATATCGCCTGACCGCCGGTCTCTACCGAGGCGAAGGCCTGAATGCACTTCGTATACTCATCGTCTATGCCCAGAGACTTGAAAGTTCTTGCCGCATTGTCCACATTCGAGATCTTCTTGTACGGGAAGTAAATGGACAGACCGTAGGCATTGGTCATGTTGCTCGATGTCCGATTGTACTTCACGGCGCTGAGCACGGTCTTGGCCAGTTCTTTCGCTTCGTCGGTGCCGAGATTGTTGGCCAGACTGACAAGGTCGACCTGATCGATCCGGCTGGAAGCCGCGAACTCACGAGCACTGCTGCGGGCATTTGAAACACTCTTGTAATCCGAACTGATCTGAGCACTGGTTCTGGTTGAAAAGTCCTTCAGATCCGCAGGAAGCGTTGTTTCCAGTTCGGCCAGGTCGATGACGGAAAGGGTCGCACTCTGACCGGCGCAGCTCTTTGCACAGGTGGTAACGAAATCGTCAACAATCTTCTTGCCCAGATCCAGCGTCGATGTGGAGGTGTTGGAGCCCAGCTTTGTCAGCCATTCGGTATAATACCAGCCGATACCGGGTTCGGTTTCTTCGGAAGCGATCATGTAGTCTGCATAATCGGCCAGAACAAGTGCCGTTTCCGCCGTTGCCATCAGACAGGTATCGAAACCGATGAAATCAAAGGTCATTCCGCCGTCTGACAGAGCCTGCTTAATACCGGTCAGGGTCATCGTTCCGCTGTTTGAAAAACGCTCGTCATAACCGTATCCGCTTAAAGATCCTCCGCCGTGATCCCAGAAGATCAGTGCATTGCGGTTGGCCGGAAATCTCTGCTTGCAGTACTGAATAAAGCTGCTTAAGGTGGCCGGTTTTGTCATCGCTGTATTGCCGGCGTTGCTTTCCAGCTGCTGGAGTTTGCCATCTTTTACCAGCCAGATCTGGTTGGTAGTATTGCTGATCCCGTTCACGTGCCACGACTTGCAGCCGCCGGTCAGAACGACAAGGTTAACATTTTCACCCAGATTCGCGGAAACCATTTCTTTGAGGTCGGATGTTGCCATGCCTCCCTTGGATTCCAAATCTGCTCCGCACATATAAACCATGATCGTAACAACATCTTTTCCCTTGCCGAGGATCGTTGTCCGCTTGGCCCGGGATCCGGGTGCTACGCTCGTATCCAGCTTGGACGAATTCGATTCGGAGGTCCAGCCGCTCGAAGTGGAAGAACCGCTGAAACTGTAATCCGAAAGACCGCCGAAAAGGCTTGAAAGCCCCAGACTGCTGTAACTGGCCGTGTTATTTGACGGAGTGCCCTGTGTAGGCAGAATGGTGTTCTGAGTCGTTGCGACAGGAACAGGGTCAACTGTCTGATTCGACTGTCCCGATCCGGAACCGAACAGGTTGCCAAGCAGATTTCCGCCGCCGCCGAACAGCAGGAAGGCAATAATAGCGATGATAATCAATCCCTTTCCGCTGAACAGACCGCCGGATGAGGTGCCGGAAGAACCCGATGAACCGGACGAAGAGGTTGAGCCACCGAGCAGGGAACCCAACAGAGAACCTGCTAAGCCGGCACGGTCTTCTTTATTGTCATCGGATCCCTGAGGACGGCCCGAATAACCGCCTGACGATCCGACCGGGCCGGTTCCCAGCCCTTCTCCAGTTTTGTGAACGTCATTTCCTTCACCGGACACTTTTTTCTTCCGGCCGGTAGGTGTCGTTGCCATTTTTTCTCTCCTTTTTATATAGATCTGACTAAACTGTCAAAAGTCATCAGCAGATCGGTGTGCCTTCGGGGATGGTCTCATCCACGAAGATCACTTTGCACCCGCAGGCGGAATTGGTGCCCGCCAGAAGCATTCCTTCACTCGGGACACCCGTCAGACGGGCTGTTTCCAGATTGGCCAGAATGATGATCTTCTTCCCGATCAGTTCTTCGGGCGAATACTCATCTTTTATACTCGAAACGATGGTACGTTCCCGGATCCCGTCAAAGACAGTCAGCTTCAGATTGTTTCTGGCCTTACGGATCTCACTGCATTTCAGGATCTTTGCCACACGCAGGTCCATTTTTTCGAAATCAGGCTTGGTAACGGTTTCCTTGAAAGGTGCCACCGGATCGGCAGGACCGTAAACGCGCTCTTTCTTTTCAGCCTTCTCTTCTGCCTTCTTTGCCTCGGCCAGTTCGGGATGGAGCTCTTCTTCCGTAGCGGGTTTCTCAAAGTCCAGCAAAGGAAGAATCTGCTCCTTCTCCATCGCATACAGGAACAAATACAGACGGGGGCCTCTTTCCTTGGCCAGCAGCAAACGGTAAACCAGCTGGAAGAAACGGGCCTGCAGCTGCTTCAGACCGGCAGCCGTATCCCCGAAAATCTCCTTCGGGATCGCATAAAGCTTGGTGCTCAGCTCGTCAAGCGTAAATCCCCCTCCAAGGATATAATCGTGAAGGGAACGGATCTCAGCCTTTTCTTCCGCGGTCATCTCCTGGTAAAGAGGGAAGTCCCGGAAAGGTCTCAGATGATTTGCCTGGTCGGGCGCGCACTCTTCAAGCCAGAACCGGGCGCGGTCAAGGCGGTCCTTAAAGTCTTCGTAAGTGTAGTGCATGCCGATCTTCTGAAAAACCGTTTCCAGCATCGGCACATTGAAGTTCACGATCGATCCCAGCTGGACCAGGAGGCCCATCGGAACCGGACGGATCGTCTTTCCGTGGGTCAGGCAGTTATCCATGACAGAATTGTTGAACGCATCTGCCTTTCCGTCGCAGTAATCCGTATACTGTTTGTCGAATTCAAAATACTGCCGAAGAATGCCGTCATCAAAGCAGAAATCAAAAGCCTTGGTCGGTTCGCTTTTGGCATAAAGCCACAGCACGACTTCCGGTTCATAGAGTTTCAGGATCGTATCCGGCGTCAGATTCAGACCGGAAGAACCGGACATTTTTCCGGCGACACCTTTAATTCCGATGAATTCATAACCCTGGAAATAAGGTGCTTCGTAGCCGAATATCTTCTGTGCCACAACTTTTCCGTTGTCGTAGCTTCCTCCCGGGCTCGCGTGATCCTTTCCGCCCGGTTCAAAGTCGACTCCCTCGTAGGCCCAGCGCATCGGCCAGTCAACCTTCCAGGCCAGTTTGCAGTTCGTGTCCTTCTTAAAATCGAAATCTCCTTCATAGCCGCAGGAACAGCTGAAACGGGCCACGGTTCCGTCTTCATTCAGGGAATGAATCTTCGTGGTATCGCGGTGGCAGTGCGGGCAGTAGATGCTGACCGGATAGTACGCCTCGCGTTCTCCTTCCTGTGCATCCTGCGTGCGGAAGCTGTCCAGAATATCGAAAATCTCACCGCGCATTTTAAGCGCGTGCAGGATCTGTTCCCGATAGGCACCGCTGCGGTACATCTCGGCCTGATGACGGTAATCCATTTTAATCCCGAAGCGATCCATTGCCGTTTCGAACTCTTTTTCGAACACTTCGGCATAGGACTGCGGTTCGTCACCGAACGGATTGGGAACATCTACATACGGATAACCGATATACTGCTCGAAATCATCCCGTACCTGGCTGACATTTTTCGGGACCTTCCGAAGCCTGTCAAATTCATCCCAGGAAAACAGCAGTCTGGCTTTTTTACCGGCCCGTTCCAATGCTTTTACAACAAAATAGCTGGTCGCCACATCCCGGAAATTACCGATATGAACCGAGCCGGAAGGACTGATTCCTGCGGCACATACATACTCTTCCTTGTCCGGTCTGCGGGCTATTATTTTACTTGCTATTTCATCTGACCAATGCATATCTTTACCTCAATCTGTAAAATCGCAATATATTATAGCATTCCTGATAAAAAGATACAAGAAAGTTTGTCCTTCCCTCTTTTTATTTTTACGCAAACGCGGCAATAAAAGGAATTATTCGGTAAAGTACAAAGGAATTCACAGAAAATTCACAAAAATTTTTATTTAGGCACCTTGACATATGCCTGCTCTCCCTGTATTATTTAGGTACAGAAATATTTTGTGACAGGAGATCTTATGATGTGCAATAATAATATGAATCATTCAGACAGCCCCTGTCCGCCCTTTTTCAGAGGCTGCGGTCCTGCCAATCGGGGTCCCTTCGGCCCCGGCAATCCGTTCGGAGATCCTCAGGGAGGCCCCGCGATCCGCGGCCCCTTCGTCCCCGCAGAACCTTTCAGAGGACCTCAGGGAAGACCGCCTGCATGCGGCAGACACCGTCCTCATCACCCTCATCCCTTCCCTCCGGCTTTTGACCCTGAAAGCCTGGCAGGCCTGTGGTTCCGTGCCAATCATGCGCTGGAAAGAAAACCGATGGGGCATCGGGGTGTGCGTCGAGTTCTTCGTCTGCTGAACCTGGCTGACGGCAGTCTTTCCCAACGGGATCTTACCGAAGTGCTGAATGTACAGCCGGGCTCTCTGTCTGAACTGCTGACCAAAATGGAAAACCGCGGCCTGATTACGCGGGAAAGACAGGAGGATGACCGCCGCCATGTCACGGTGCTACTGACGGAAGCCGGTCTGGCCAAAGCGAAAGAACCCGGTCCCGGCGATATGTTCTCCGTTCTGGATGAAAGTGAAAAAGAACAGCTTCGTGCCATACTTAAGAAGCTGACGGAAGCATGGGAACCGAAACTTCCTCAGCCTCCGGAAACAAAAGAACTGTAAATATGATGACTGAAAAAGGGAGTCGGCTTAAAGGGCGCCCCTCATAAGAAAGTTTTATAGTTTTTCGGAAATGGCATGATCTTC
>JAEEGL013057674.1_pt1 | contig 34084 bp, 38 predicted proteins | sample 9134231 | NCBI WGS metagenome assembly JAEEGL01 (sample SAMN16246548, study PRJNA631951) | gut metagenome | biome: gut microbiome; feature: rumen; material: fiber-attached | host: Bos | place: Iran: Karaj | collected 2018-10 | reverse complement strand
AGTAACCGCAGCATAAAGAACGTTACGGCTATTACCTGAAGTAGAAATACCTAAATAGACATCGCCTTTCTTGCCATAACCATTCACCTGCTGGGCAAAAATAAGCTCAGGCTCCGAGTCATTCATAAAAGCCGTGGTCAACGAGGAGTGTCCTGTCAATGAAATGGCCGGCAAGGCGCCTTGTAGGTTGTTTGCCAAGACTTCACCCAACTCAGGACTAATCTTACGCATCTCCTCTGCTTGCTCATGATAGACTTTACGCTTCAGCTTGAACTCTTTCATCAGCTCTCCAACGATATGCTCAGAATCAGAGGCAGAACCGCCATTACCAGAAACCAGCAGTTTCCGCCCATTGGCGTATGCCACCTCTAATATCTGGTATGCCTTTTCTATATCCTCTTTACATATCGCTAACTGCGGATACCTCTCTATCAGTTTGTCAATATGTTTATTCATTTTCAATCCTTTTCAAAACTAAAAACTGAAAACTAATAACTTGCCACCTTATCTGTCGGATAAATCTTCCATCCATGCGCGCCACCCTCCGTAAACTGGAACGGCATGACAAAACCTCCTAACTGATTAAGAGCCTTCTCCACCTCCTTCTTACGGGTCGGTTCTACCACAAACATGATAAAGCCACCACCGCCAGCGCCAGACACCTTACCAGCTTTGGCGCCAGAAGCCAAGGCGACATCCATAGCCTCTTGAATCATCGAATTGGTGATATGGGCAGCCATCTTCTGTTTGTTTTCCCAGCCTATACGAAGAATGTCTGCAAAACCATCAATGTCACCTTTCAGAACAGCCAATTTCATGTCTCGCGCACTCTGCTTAATCTGGTGCATAGCCTCAATAGCATCATTCTTGCCTTCAGAAGTATTCTTTTTCTGCTCATCGATAATCTTGGCACTTTCACGCGAAGCCCCAGTGAAATACAAAAGCATTGAAGCTTCCAGTTCATCGACTATCCACCGCTTGATTTTCAGAGGATTAACAATGACAATATCATTCTGCAGAAACTCCATATAGTTAAAACCACCAAAGGCAGCAGCATACTGATCCTGTTTACCACCAGATAATCGGAGATCAATGCGCTCAATCTCGTAGGCCAATCGAGCAATCTCATAATCGCCTAAAGGCAAGCTGAGCCATTCCACAAAAGCTTTGAGAATACACACCACCATCGTAGAAGAAGTTCCCAGCCCAGAGCCTGCGGGTGCATCGTTATAAGTGGTAATCTTAAAGCCTCTAGGGGTAATATGAAAGTCTTTGACAATTCTATTATATACTCCTTTAATAAGAATGGCCTTCCCGTCAATCTCTAACGAAGTGGCAATAGGAAAACTCTCGTGACATTCAGAATCGATAGAGTTTATCGTTATCAGACTGTTCTCCGTCTCCTCTATAGTACAATAAGCATAGAGATTGATGGTGGCATTCAATATAAGGCCACCATATATATCACTATAAGGTGATACGTCCGACCCGCCACCGGCCAAACCTAATCGTAATGGTGCTTTACTTCTAATTATCATATGTATTTACGAAATTAAGAATTCCATATTTAGGAAAATGCTTGCAACTCGCTTCTTCCAGGATTCGAAAGGACCTTTTACAGGATAAAGTTGCTCTTCTTTTAACCTGCTTATAACTTCACGCTGCACATTATATTGACGCCATTGTTTGTTATGATAGAGGGAAACAAGTAGACCGAACAGAATCTTTTGATACTGATTTCTCGTCATTAGTGATATTATAGGATTTAATTTGCTGTATCGTACAGACATATCTCTTAATGAACAAATAACCTTGATATCATCTAATTTTGACGTCAATAACTTGTCAGAATTAAATTTTGTTGTAGTCGTAGAATTTGAATATATACTATATACATATAACACGTCATCAATAAACATAACTTTTTCTGCCTGAATTACAGCAGAAAAAGAAAACAAGGAATCTTCACCATATTTAAGCCCCGGCTCAAATGACAAATCAATTTTATTCAGATAACTCTTTCTCCATAAAGCCAGCCAGGCAGACGTTGGGTAATAACCTTGTTTCACAGCTGAGATACCGCTCATTTGTATCCTCTTGGGAACTTCTTGAATGAGACATCTTTTTTGTAAACCATCAGTTGTCTCTATATTCATACCAAAAAACAATACGTCTAAATGATTGTCTGACGCAAACACTGACAATACCACAAAGGCGTTTGGCATGATGTAGTCATCAGCATCAACAAACCACACATACTTACCGACAGCCATTTCCAATCCGCGATTTCTAGCGATACTGACACCTTGATTTTCTTGTGAAAATACCCGAAGATTCTTATGTCTCTCTGTTAGCTTCTTCAGTATATTCAATGTGTTGTCTGTAGATCCGTCATCTACGACAATGACCTCATATCGGTTCTCATCTACAGATTGAGAATATATAGAGTTCAAACATCTGCCTATAAATTTCTCAACATTGTATGCTGGAATAACAAAACTCAGTTCTATCATAACTTATGAAAACACCTTAGAAGAAAAGAAAAAGAACGTGCTATAAAATTAAGACAATTGAGAGCCAGTCGGTCAATAGAACGAGAGGATGCATAAGTATCTTCTATCAAGAAATATGCAGGCTGAAATCTAATCTTCATCCATCCTTTCCCAACAAGGTAAGATGGAGATGTAAATGTTTCCTTACAATGCATCAATATGTCTGCAACACTTTCTGTAACACCTCTATTTCGCTTTATATTCTCAAATATTTCTGAGCCCATGATTGGTGATAAAGGTATCCCCTCTTTTTGATGAGCAAAAGTATGTACTATTTTCGCTTGTGTTAAATACTGGACACTAAAACAAATCTGACAGTTATACTCACCTGGTAACTCCTTAATAACCTTCCCTAATTCGATGTTGGTCTTCAATAAAGGTAACTGGTCTAAAACGATACCTTTAGAATTGCTATGTAGCCAGTTCTTGTGCCATGTATCAAAGAAATGGCGAGCCTCTTCATTGTCTTTCACATACATCACACCACTATTGAATACATCTTCTCCATTATAATCAACACTAAAAATGTTTTTTATTCTGTTGACGTACATGTCTTGAAAGACTATTGTATCACATATTTCCCTCGAATGGCAGTGTGAGTCAAGCACAGCTCCCACGCTGCACGTCAAACTATCCACAGCACTCAAATCACCGCAGATGATGGTGTCGGCATCAATAAAGAGAAAGTCACCCGAAATGAAATTCCGCATATTGGTCTTTATCCAACGAGATTTTTCTTTGTTAGTATAATCTGCGTCAAAATCGACCGTAACGATTTCATCAATGTAATTCAAAGACTCTTTCCGAGCGTCGGAATATATCGTCAGCTTTGTTTCTTCATCAGTGAGCAACAGAATGTGAGCCTCAGGATTGTAATGCTTCAGCGACCACGCCGAAGCCCACACCTGCTCAAAGTAGTTATCCTGTTCACTACTGATTACCACATATACTATCTTTGTATTCATCAACTATACACTATAATTGGATTTATATTAAGATTGCTCGATTAACACTTCTTCCACTTCGATAAAAGGATTTTTAAGCAGCAAATGTACCTCTACATCATTATCGCAGAAATATAAAGTTGCGTCATTGGGAACAAAGCTATAATCAGAAAAAGGGATTTTTATACCATACAAAGAAATGGTACGTTTGATTATTGCCTTAGTTTGCCTATTATTTTTGGTCACAATAAATACGTCCCCACTTTTTGTTATTATATAGCTGTTATCAGTCAACTTATTAAGTGCCACGGGCAATATTTTCAACTGTTTCCCAACAGAATCTATATTCATTCTCTGACGATATTGAATAATGCCGCCATGAAACATTTCGTTATATGAGATATGATGACATGGATCTACAACAAAAGGGCGATCTTTTAACGGAACACAATCATGATAGATTAATCCAGACTTGCTGCGCGCATATTTGTTTTCTATCACATCATAGTCTTTTGAAACATCAATACATGTAGTCAACGAATAATAACCGACCCATATTGCAAGAGAAAGAGTCATGAATAGCAATACCTTGTTAAGTGTAACATTCCGAACTTCTCGTAATGCAGTTATCATTAATAGTAAAGCCACAAGTTCCATACCAAATAGCTGCCTGTTTGACGAAACTCCAACATATAGGTTCAAAGCAAGACAAATGAAAAAGGCATGCCAATAAAAAGCATTCTCTTTGTAAAAACGCATTATCATCAATCTTTTCTGAAGTTTTCCAATAACAAGAATGGCAATTAACATATATGTCACTTTCAAACTTATAATAATCGTGAATAAGCTAAATACCAATTGCATCGGGACTGGTCCTCCACTTTGTTTTGCTTCAAGTCTTTGATGATTACCTGGTGAAATGATTAGCAACAATGTCCCAATGCAATATGAAGCAATCATACATCTCTGCATCAAGGTTAAGCTATGACGATGTTGTATGGCATAGATAAAGAAAGAGCAACAAATACCAACGCTCAATGCTTCATGCCATTCACCTGCTATCAAACTGACAAAAGCCGATAATAGAAGCCAAATTCCACTCAAATTTGCTTTATTAAAAAACAGATAAAGGACTAGCAAATTTATTGCCATCATCCAATGATAGTTTATTTGATAAGTTGGTATAAACTTAGTCTGGAATCCACAAAAGCATACCAATGCAGCGATTAACATCAGGCAATCATCTGTATTCTTTATCTTTGAAACTTTTATAACACCTAAAATAAACAAAACATATATCAATGCATTACAAACTGTAAAGACGTATCTGTTTGTCAAACACACGAAGAACTGCACAAGTACATGTGCAACATATCTTCCGTTTTGCACAAAATAATGGGCATTGTTTGACTCAACAACATCGCCAAGTGAGCCAATGGGCTTGTTTGTTGAAAAGCTGAACATATAGAACAACTCATCATAAAGCCACGGACAAACTAAAGTAATGGTAAAGACAACTAAAGCAATTACAAAAACAATTAAGTATAATAGTTTATGTTTTCCACCCATGATGTCATAATTATTATCCATAGTATTTCATTTCGTTATTACTTTGTTTGCGAATGACCATAAGATTAGACGTATTTGGTCAATCAGAACCGAGCATACGTATATGCATATTATTGTAACTACACTCAGTAGCAAATAGCATACATAGTTGTAGCTATTGAAAAGAGAAATAAAAAAGGCGCAATAATAGCTATCGAGAATAGCTGGATGACAATGCAAAAGATATACTGAAAATGCAGAAGCAGCTATTGTATTGATAACACCTGACGAAAACTTGAATTTCTTGAAAGATAGTAGAACTGATACGGATGCCAGTACTACTAAAGGGGAGTTATAAGAATAAAGAGGGGTATAAGGAACATTTATCCATCCCATATAAAAAGCGAGAACAGTCGTAGAAAGAGTCAAAAAAAACCACACACCCAACAAGACAGTCCAATTCAACGAAAACAATTCTGAACCATACAATCTTAGCCATCGCGCCACCAGATATAGTGTAATGAACGATAAGGGTGAATAGCCATTCTGATACCAATTGCAGTTAGAGTACCACCATCCGAAACACACTTCCACTATCCAAAGAGCTATTATTGTATATCCCGCCTTTTTTTTATCACAATTTTCAATGAAAACGTTTAAGATAGGAGAAAAGCAAAATAAAACGATATATGCCCTAACAAACCAGTAGTTTTGCGTCCCCCATAGTTCAAGTACAAGCGTCTTCTTGTCTAGTTCCAATCCTCCCATCACAAAAGCGATCAAGTATCCTAAAAACGAATAGAATACAATTTGGAACATAAAACCCAAAAACTTATTCGACCGAGCTTTTATGCCAAACCAACCAGAGATAAGCACAAATAAATCTACTGAAATAATAGAAACTGACTGGACAAAGAACCTAAAAAAAGACGTAACGGGCAATTCGCTTATTTCTACACTTGACGGCGCATGCAACGACCTGAAATCAGAATGCAGCAACAAAACAAGCAACATACTTACTATGCGCAACAACTCGAAATTAGACGAACGCTTATTTGCCATTGAAAATTTTTCCATGTTTGAAAACAAACCTTATCATTAAGAAATTCACCGGTATCGCAATTGCATAAACAGGAATTGGAGCTAATTCATAGTCAATCCCAAATTCTACGAATATATTAAGAAGTACTATCTGGAAACAATAATTAAACAGATGCGCTCCGCTAAAGCCAATTCCCCTCCTAATATTGGCTTTAGTCTTAAATGTAAAATACGAAGTCAGGAAGAAATTACATATAAAACTTAATCCATATCCAATCGTATAAGCAATGTTGTAGTTGATAAATCCCTTCAGAAGCCAATATATACCATAATGAATTAATGTTGCGCAAACACCAACAAGTCCAAAACGTATTATCTCGAAAAGATTATTCTTTGCAACTTTCATACTTGTCGACTATATAAACAGGCCTTTGCTTTGTCTCATTGAATATTCTCCCAATATATTCTCCAATAACACCTAATGACAATAGTTGCACTCCTCCTAAGAATAAAATTATTATTATCAATGTTGGATAGCCTTGCACTGGATCGCCCCATACGATTGTCTTAAATAAGACAAAGAGCATATACACGAAAGCTGAAATTGAGACAATAATACCAAGCAATGTGGAAATCCGAAGAGGAGCCGTTGTAAAAGAGGTAATTCCTTCTACAGCCAACTTTAGCAATCCCCAATAATTCCAAGATGACACACCCGCAATTCGGTCTCCTTGTTCAAAAAGTATTTCCTTTTTCTTATATCCAATCCAACAAAACATTCCTTTTGTATAGCGTTCTGTTTCACGTAATTGTCTCAAGGAATTGATACATTTTCGATCTATCAGCCGAAAATCACCTACATTTTGAAGAATCTGGACACGTGTTGTTTTCTGAAGAATCTTGTAATATAATAGTGAGAGATTCTTTCTAAGCCAGCTTTCCTTTCCTCTACTGATACGTTTTGCATAAACATCGTCGAATCCCTCCTCCCACCATTTTATCATCTCAGGAATTAATGAAGGTGGATGTTGTAAATCTGCGTCCATAATTACCATACAATCACCTTTAGCATAGTCGAAACCTGCAAGCATAGCATTCTCTTTGCCATAATTTCGCGATAGATTGATATAAGAAACATTCTCGTCTTCTTCTCTAAATGTTTTTATTATATCAAGCGTATGATCTTTACTACCATCATTAACAAACAACAACTCCCATGAATAATTGTTGTTTTTATCCATCAACTCTCGCAGAGCTTGATAGAGCGATGGAAGTGAAGCCTCCTCGTTAAAGCAAGGAATAAGTACCGTGATTCTTTTCATTTTAAATTACATTGTTATAGCCTTTCTAAACTCCTCTATATATCCATGTCCATACTTCAAATCAGGTTCCATATAGTTGCCCTCACCCCACTCATTCCATGACTTTAGGATGATCAGTTTGTTCTGCTTTTTATTGACCTCGCTTATAATCTTGTGCGCCATCCTGTAAAAGTTCTCAGGTGTCGCATTGACATATACAGAGCCAGCTTTACCACTGCGTGGCGTGTGATCCCAGTTAGGAAGCATTTCTGGTATGATTTCATTCTTGTCATGGACTCCTTGATGCCAGGCAGTCTCTATGAGTCGGTTATATTCTATTCGTTGAGGGCCAGACAGATTTCTTAAAGATTCAGGCAAGAAACGCTTCAAGAAATCGACACCCCTTCCAATAATCCCAGGAGAGTAGTTTTTTCTTGCATTGACATTAAGTGCCATGGCATCGAAGCCTTTTGATATCACGCTATCGTAAAAATCCTCAGAGAAGATGTTGGCAACGAAATACATTTTTTCTGCTACCCCTTCTTTCTTGATGAGATAATTCCATCGTTCAATGAATTTATCAACATCAGGTATTTTAGTGATGTTAAAAATCATAAAAACAGGCTGGTCATTATATCTCATATACCTTTTATCCTTAAAAGCAGGCAGGCAATAATAGAAGTGGGCGTCCACATCCTCTGGACCAGGATATGTCTGCTCTGCAAGCAACTTGTCTGTGCCTCCTGGTGTCCATGATTTGCTGAACCAATTGTGATTTGCCCAAGAGAAACAAAATGGGAAATCAGGCTTCCCTGTGGCTATCATTCTTTCTGATGGCATTTCCAGCAGTTTCCTACCATTTCCTAACCAATAGTGCCAATAGCAGAAACCTGTTACCCCAGCCTCTTGTGCCAATGCAGCCTGCTGCTCGGCAACCTCTGGCACTCGTAAGTCATAGTAGCCTAAGTCTGCTGGAACCTTTGGCTGATAATGACCACGGAAGAGCGGTTGAGCCTTACCAACGTTTGTCCACTCTGTAAACCCTTTTCCCCACCACTCATCGTTCTCCTTTATAGGATGAAATTGTGGCAGATAATAAGCTATAACTTTTGTTTTACCATCATTTAATTCCATTTTCTAACAATCTAAATTCTAATATCTGGTACATATGGTGCTAATCTATTCCAGAAGAAAATCCTAAGCTGATCGATTACTACTGCTAACATAAACACTGAAAGCATAAAGATAAAAATGACACTTAAGCAAAGGATTCCGTCAAAATTCTGATACAGGTACTGGCACCCCAGCTAACACGAGAAATATTGAAATTACTCGCAATAATTCTATATTTGATTCACGTTGCTTAGACATAAACAATTTATTTCATCTCATTTGTTTAATAACTTTTGCCGGCACACCACCAGCTACCGCATATGCTGGAATATCTTGTGTAACGACTGCATTTGCAGCTATTACAGCTCCATCACCAATTCTCACATTTGGCAAAACGTTGCCTTGTCGCCAATCCACACATTGTCACCAATTATCACAGGCCCCTTAGAATATAACTTTCGCAATGAAGGCTGAAGTCGCAGCGTCAGCATATCTGTTGTCCCATGAGAATTGTCTGTAATAGTGACCCATTTTCCCGTCAGACAGCCATTTCCAATTACTACTTTATTGATTGCTGTAATATGGTTGAAAGCCCCGAAATTGCAATTATCCCCAATAACAACACATGGATGCAGAATTTCCTCATAAACAGTCTTATCATTGCCTGGAACAACATAATGGCTGCGATTCCACGCTGTAAGAAAAATATCCTTACCAAAGGCACAATGATTTCCTATTGAAATGCATTCAGGATTTTTAATTAGTCCAACTGTGCTAAAAAAATACATCATCACCACAAATGTTGAATTTTTTTCGCAAGTTTTTTGCCTTAGCATTGATCCACGCAGCCCCAATCTTCTTAAGCCACTTGGATTGAGTGCTGTAAAAACAATACAGGATGTGACTAACTATACTCATACCAGACAATTCTTTAATGCCATTCCTTCCTTTTACGCATGAAAATAAGGATTCCCCATGGAAGAGAAATACATGTGAATATGATACAATAGCCTGTGCAGATTCCAATCAATCCAAAATACTTACTGCATATCAAAATATAACAAGCACTTAGCAGACCGATACAGATTGCCTTCAATAGATATGGCTCTTTCTTATGACATCGCAGATAGGTTGCAAGATTGTCATTGAGCATCTGTGCTACTACAGGAATTGTCATCAACAGCATCGGCAGGTAATCAAGAAAACGTTCAGATAAGATTCGCCCATTAATTGATAATTGAGTTGACCGCAAGACAAATATACACAGCCAGAATAAAAGCAACAAAGAAACTGCCACGAATAATTCCTGCATAACCGTTTTCTTAAATATGCGATCTAATTGGATGTAATCCCTCAGAGCTATCAAACGAGAAAGAAGAGGAACTTTCGTTCCTATCCACGCCATGGAAAAGCCACGGATCTGATTCAAAATGTTAACAGTCATTCCCATTTGCCCTGCAGCGACTGCTCCACTTGTAGCAAAAACAACCGGATTCATAAAGTTAAAAATGAAATAACCACTTATCCAACTCATAGCAATGCGCCATTGCTGGGGGAATATCTCTTGCATATAAGAAACTCTCTCCGTAACCTTAATACGCCAAATACCAACAATAACCCTAAACAGGCGATGATGGAAAAAATAATAGAAACTATATAAGGTACCAACAAACTGAGAAACGATAATAGAATAAAGAGAAAGACCATAGATGAAACAAGCCCACGAAACCAATGTAGAGACAATGGTCACATAGAATCCCATTTCTGCCATCTCCGTCACTAAACCCAGCCCTTTCGTAAATGAAAAAAAAGGTGCTGTAAATAGGCCAATCATGCTGAAAAAACTTATAAATACCCAAGGGATCATCCATGAAACATTATCCTCTTTACCAAATGTAGAGAAAAAAGAGATACCAGAAATTTGTAAGGCTACAAAATAAACAATCGCTATAACGGAATACCACTTTACACAAAAATGGAGAAGCGATGACAACCTGGATCTATATTTTTCCTCACCTTCCAAGTTTATACCGTCATCCGCCCACTTAAGATGTGCATGTTCATGAGCAACGTATTGAGTGATAATACCTGTGAAACCAAGTTCAAAGAACACCTTGATTGCCATCACTGAGTTGAAAGTATACAGGTAGCCTTGCTCTTCCTTAGTAATACAAGTAGTTGTTATAAGTACAGAAATGACACCTATAACAGCATTCATTACACCATTTCCGGATGTGAATGCTATTGCCTTATCCATTCCCAATTTTTGGGAAACTTTCAACAGAAATGTTTTCATCGGTTACCTTTAACTACCTGCCAAATAATCTGCTTAACACTTTGGTAAATCATCTTTGGAAAAGAAGCCCAGAAATATGGTTTATTCCCATAATTTCGGAAAAGAATCTTCCAGGCATTGTCAATCATAAACGTCCCGCGCTTTCCGTCTTCTGCATCTTTAACTCCTTTCCGAAGTATCAACAACTTTATATTGTTATTATAAATCATTTTATCATATAGGTCTCGTTTCAGTGCATCATATACGTCCTTACTTATTTCATGACGATCTAAAAACTCTCTCCAAATAGATAAATATCCATCGACGAACACCTCATAAAAATTATACCCTCCATTGCTGTCGCCATCAAGACTAATCTTAAGGATGTCTTTATAAACTATCACATTTTGAGTTGAAGACAAGGCTGACTTGATGTAATAGGGCATTTGGAGCAAATGTGTCCAATAGTATCCTTCTGGGGAGATTTGCGGAACTACTTTCTTTTGAAAAATATTCCCGCTAATAAAAGTGAACCAATAGGATACTGTCTTAAAGAACTCGTCTTTGTCATCAAATATTAGCGTAGTATGTTCACTTTTTCGGAGCGGGCAGAAATGAATAAGCCCATAATCATTATTTCTCAACAAGTCCAACAAAAAACTGATAGCATCAGGATATAGTAAGTCATCATCTCCTAATAGCAAAATAGATTTTCCAGATGCAAACTGCATACATCTCAGGAAGTTTCCAGCTGCTCCAAGATTCTTTTCATTTCTATTATAGGTGATGGGTAATCCTTTCTTGATATAGTCATTAACGACATCTTCAGTATTGTCTTCAGAACAATTGTCTGAAACATATAGTTCCAATTCTGACAAATCAATATCTTTCAATTGCTCTTCAATTGCGTTTAAGCAACAATCGAGGAATTTCGCCCTATTCCAAGTAGGAATACAAATTGACAAAACAGGGGAAGCAATTCTTTTACTCATAATTTTTTAATATTTGCTTTCAAAAAATCAATAACACGAACATTTAGAGGAGAAATGACAAAAAACACAATAACGAGTGATCCGATCTGATGGATTATGGGATTGTCTCCATACAGATGCATGTCAAGTCCTTCTATATAATTAAAGAACAGCAGATAGAGTCGGATGAACAGTGACTGAAATCCAAATATCAACAAAGAATTCTTACCATAAAATATCCAAAAATTCTTTAGTGGGGGGGGTAACTTTGTCATGCATTTGCTTATCAAGCACACGGTGCCTATTCCTAAAAAAGCAATTGGATAATAAAGCCACCTTATTCTCCCAAAATCTAATGAATTAATATTGCTCCAACCATTATAAACCGACAATACAGCAGTCAAAATGACAAATGGCAATATAAAAAACACGTTCGGCATCTTTTGAACCATAAAAACAAACTTTGACTTATAGCAATAGGCTATCATAAAAAAAACAAGAGCGACCAATGCGCTGTCTATTTTGAATGGCAACCTATGAAAAGGCAAAGGGGATAGACTTAAAAACTCTCTTATATATAACACTCCCAGTGAAAGCATAACGAGAAGAAACAGCTTTACGGAAGTCTTTCTTATTTTATTTGTTAAAAATGATAATAAAAGAACGATGTAAAAGCAAACCAAATACCATAAAGATGAATTCTGAAGCGTATTCGTATTTGCTGTATAAAAATCTGCCAATACCCCTTCGACAGTTAACTCATTCCTCCATTGTGGGATAGAAAGGCAAACCAAAAAACTGAAAAAAAGGATTGCAATCCAAGGTTTTAGCAATGATCTTGCTTTGCTTAAGGCAAAAGCGTCAAAACGTTCATTCTTGTCTATAAAGACAAGACCAGAAAGAAAGAAGAACAATGGCATGTGAAAAGCATACAAAGGATAACAGTAATGTAAAGAAACAGTGTGACCAGCTATCACCAGAAACATACCAATTCCTTTGGCAATGTCTATCCATTCTATTCGTGCCTGCATGATCAATAGCCTTGTTCCAAGTTTACTTCATTTGGCATCTTTGCTCCATTTTGAAATGCAGCATAGTTCGGGAAAAAAAGCTCTACTGCCTTTTCCAGATGTTTTTCCAACCGTCCTGACTGATGAGGAGTTACAATGATATTGGGATTTGTCCAAAATGCATGATTCTCAGGCAATGGTTCCGTTTCAAAAACATCCAAATACGCTTTGGCAAAAAGCCCTTTATTCACTGAATCTAAAAGATCACCTTCTTTTACCAAGGCTCCACGAGATATATTAATGAATACAGAATCTCTCCTCATACGGCAGAATCTGTCTTTATTAAACAGATGAAGAGTCACTGATGTTAAAGGCAATGCACATACTATATAATTTGAGACAGCTAAATAATTATTCAAGTCTTCTAAAGTTCCAACCTCGTCAACAAAATCTATATGCCTTTTATGACTAACTACTCCTATCGTTTTCATTCCAAAAGCCTTAGCTTTCCTTGCAATAGCTTGTCCAGTTCTACCAGCTCCAACAATCAGTAAAGTCTTTTCTAACAAGCTATCAGTGTTCTGGTATCTTTTCCAATGATGTTTTTGCTTATTACTAAAGTCTTCTTCAAGATGGGCAGCATGCTCAAGAACACATGCCATGACATAGTTTGACATAATATCCGCACTTATGCCACTTGTATTAGCAATCCTAATATTATGCTTTATAAGTTCATTAAAAGGAAGTTTTTCTAAACCAACCTCAACTATGAAAATAAACTTCAAGTTAGGACTATCATGTACAAATTGCTCAATATTGTCTCTATTCCTGCATATTATAACATCAGGGTTGAGTCTTTTAATTTCTTCGCAATTATCATTTGAACGAATAATAGTTTTCACCTCTAAACCTCTCTCTCGAAATTTAGAGATTACACTTTCTTCCGTTGAACTAAAAATGCCTACTATCATATTTACAAGTATTTTTCAACCAAATCCTTGACATTTTGGTCAGTGTATCTCATGCGCATGTCGTATGGCATCACTTTCAGCAGTTTGTTAATCTCACGATAAGACAGTTTGTACTTATAACGAAGTATAGGCACATATTTGTAGGCAGATTTATACAAAGCAGGAAGCAGCATATTAACAGAATATCCCCATACATTATGTTCATTTAATTGACTATCAACAAGATCACAAATATCAAGCAGACTATCATAATCGAAATACTCTTTCCCATACTCTTTAATAAGGTATGGCATTATCAGTTCCGACTGTAAATTCCCTGCCCCTTGTCCTAATCCTGTGCAACAAGCATCTATTATAACATTTCTCTCTGATTCGATATTCAAGAAAAATCTTGTATTGGAGAATGCAAGATTCATGTTATTATGAGGATGGAATCCAATCCTTATACCCTTTTCCAGTCTCTTGTCATAATGAAAGAACAAACGACTGACATCTTCTTCTGTCATGTGTCCATAAGTATCTACAAAATAAACAGCATAGGCTCCAGCCTCATTTGCATAATCCGTAATCATGTCCAGTTCACTATCGGAATACCGCATAGTAATCATTGGTTGTAAGAACAGCTTGTATCCTTTTTGGGCCAGAGCCACACCATACTCAAGAGATTTCTTCAGTTCAGAGTATCTCAAGCTTAATCGCAGTCCATCTACCAAACCTGGTCTCCACTCGGGCACTTTGTCAAGAGGTGTGTCAGGTCCTACCACAAAGCCTACACAAAGTTGATGCTCTTTCTTATTTGCAGGTAGAGTGCTTGACAATTCCTCTATCGTATGATACTTGGCAAACTTCAGGTCTATCTCCGTCACATAAGGATCAACGGCACCTATTTCAATTATATCTACATGCGACTCACACAGGGATGACAGGATAGAATGAATCTGTTCTGCGTTATAGCACTTATCGGAATAGTGGTTCTTATACGCGAATTCAAGACCCATGCCACCGTCACGGATTGTCGTCTCCAACAATTTCACATTATTCATAATCTATACGATAACAATTATATTTTGTATTTTACTTTCTCTTTCACTTAATGGTAAATGCTATTGTGTCCTTTGGATCGTACAACTTGTCGGTGTAAGCCAATAGGATAAAGTCCGCCTCCCCGTTGTTCTCTACGACATGGGCGACATTGTTCGGAACGAAAACGGTGATTGATTTCTCAAGAGACATTTCAATGTCCTTTCTCTCATGAGTCACAACATCTTCCAGCTTCAATATGGCAGACCCTTCAATAAGCGTAAACCATTCGACAGCCTGTGGATGATAATGGCCTCCTTTCGACTGTCCCGCCTTCCCCATTGTCAGATAGACTTCTCCCGTATGCGAAGGGATGTCCTCCTCTGTTCCAGTGATGGCTTTCAAGAACCAGCCTCTCTCATCCTTGATAAGCTTCCTTTCTATGATACGCACATTCTCTATCATATCATTACTCAATGGCTATTCTACAAATCTCTTTATTTCGTCCACACAAATCTTGTACACGTCTTCTGTCTGGTACCGCCTATACCAGTCGGCCACTAAATCAATGGTTTGCAATGCATCCAAACGTGGATTCCACCCCAAGCGTGTCTTTGCCTTGGTAATGTCAAGCCGTAACAGATTTGCCTCGTGTAAAGCATCAGGGGCAGAAACGTCTTTCAGTTCTCCTTTGCCAAAACTTTGAACCAATCTGGTAGCCACATCCCAGACCGTGGAAACCGAATTGGGCTCTGGCCCGAAGTTCCAACCTTCACAATACTCAGTGGGGTGTTCCCACATTTTCTGAGCCAGAAGCAGATAGCCGCTAAGGGGCTCAAGCACATGTTCCCAGGGACGCACAGCCTTAGGATTGCGAATCTCTATCGGCTTTCCTGCTTCCAGTGCCCGGATACAATCAGGAATAATACGGTCTTTAGACCAATCCCCACCCCCGATTACATTACCTGCACGTACACTTGCAAGGCTTACATGGTGCTTCTTTCCATAATCCTCTGGATTGAAGAAACTCCTGCGCCAACTCTGGATGGCAATCTCACAAGCACCCTTAGAAGAACTGTAAGGATCATACCCACCAAACGGGTCATCCTCCTTGTAACCACGCATTTGCTCCTTGTTGTCGTAGCATTTGTCGGTAGTTATCATCACGCCAACCTTTACACTCTCTGTTGAACGTATGGCCTCCATAATGTTGATGGTACCCATCACGTTGGTATGATAGGTCTCTACCGGCAGTTCGTAACTGAGACGCACCAGGGGCTGTGCTGCAAGGTGGAAGACAATCTCTGGCTGATAATCGGAAAAGATGTCTTTCATCTTTTGTCCATTACGTATGTCTGCACGTATGTCTGCCTTGATTCTCTTGCCAATACCAGAAAGGACAAAATTGTCCTTCTCGCTAAAGGGATTCAAGCCTATGCCAACGACCTCTGCACCAAGCTCATGGAGCCAGAGGCTTAACCAAGAACCCTTGAAACCAGTATGACCTGTCACAAGAACGCGCTTACTCTTATAAAAACCATCAAAGATATTTATCATGTTCTAAAATGAAATGGATAATAATTAATTATTTGTTCTTTGGAACATCACGATCCCATTTTTTCCAAGGTGCCTTTCCTTCACGGAGTAATCTTTCCAACATTTCACGCTCACGTACATTGTCCATACACTGCCAGAATCCTGTATGAATATAAGACATCAGTTCTCCCTGTTTTGCAAGAGTTTCAAGGGGCGTCTTCTCAAAAACAGTTCCATCACCTTCAATCATGTCAAATACTTCGGGCTGAAGTACCATATAACCAGCATTGATGGGTGCACCATCCGCCAAGTTTTTCTCACGGAAAGATTTCACGGCTCCCCCTTTAATATCTAACACTCCTTTTTCTTGTTTCATCTTCACAGCAGTAAGTGTGGCCAACCTACCATGATTCTTATGGAATTCTAACAATTTATTGATATCAACATCACACACGCCATCACCGTATGTCATAAAAAAGGGTTCATTACCAACATATTTCCGTACACGTTTGATACGTCCACCTGTCATAGTGTTATAACCAGTATCTACTATCGTTACCTTCCAAGGTTCTAAATGACTCTCATGGATAGTCATCTCATTCTGACCATTTCGAAAATCAAAGCTCACATCACTGTTGTGCAAAAAATAGTTAGCAAACCACTCTTTAATAAACTCTTGTTTATATCCTGCACAAATAATGAACTCCGTATGGCCAAAATAGGCATACTCCTTCATAATATGCCATAATATAGGCATACCACCAATTTCTATCATCGGTTTGGGTCTAAACTGAGATTCTTCAGAAATCCTAGTACCAAAACCTCCTGCTAATAATACTACTTTCATTACGAAACAAATTCATTTTTATAGCATAACTGTAAATTCTATTTTATAAACGATATTTTATCGTGCGCAAAAGTGAAACTATTTTTTTTCCTAATATCATATTAACTGTATTTCTGACAATTGCTTTTTTGTAATATTGTGGAAAACGGTCCCAATGGATAGTGCCCGGGTAATTCAAATATTCTTGTTTGACGCGCTCAAACTCTGCCTTGTCACCTTCACGCTTCAAAATGGTCAAAAGCTGGAAATATTGATTCTCCAAGATTTCACACATGGCTGTGCAGCGGCATTCTTCAAATTCCTCAATGAGACCGAGGTAATGGGAGATATATTTGTAACGCTGTACCTTGTCGCTCTGACCGCCAATCCAACTGGTAGGGGTAAGCCGATAGACACCCATCTTCTTCGGGATACAGCGCAGCTTGCCGTATTTACCACAGGTCAATATGAGGACGTTGTCTCCCATCGTAAATTTGGAATTTGCAGGCTGTTTCTCTATAACCTCACGCTGACAAACTATGGAGCATGTAGGTACACTCCATGTAATCATATTCTCCAAACCTGTATAGTCACGATCTTCCAACTTTCCAAATACATCATACCATTCACGTCCTTTCTCAGCCTTGATATCTACGTCATGGAAGCACATAGAGTAATCTGGATGTGATTCAAGAAAATCCACCTGCATCTGGAGCTTGTTCGGACTGGTCCAGTAGTCGTCGCCCTCACATAGTGCAACATACTTTGTGTTCTCAATGTAATTCTTATAATAAGGCTCTTTAGTTTTTCCTATGCTGTAATGGTTGTACTTTAACAAATACACTGCAAAGAAACAGTTTTGATTCTCTTTATGTCGTGCAAAGGTCAGAATGTAATCGTCCGTTTCTTCATTACGTACAATGTCTTTATCTTCTAAGTCAAAATGCTCCTGAAGATATTGTTTGATGACTTCTGGCTCTCCGTCTGTACTTGTGTCGTCTAAAATGACAGCTACAAATGGAAAGCTTGTCTTCTGCATGCAAAAACCATTCATCGCATCCACGATATATGGAGCGTGGTTGAAAGTTATGCAATCTATACAAACAGTATAATTCGACATGTATTCTTAATTTAAGAGTTAATGATAATAAAATGCGTTTATTGAAAGACTCTTGAAACTATCATATCTAGACCGTTCTCATCAAGAACTTTGATGTGTAAATAAACAAAGTCAACAAATTCTTTCACTTTATTTTTTGAAGGTAGTTCTACGATAAATTCTGCAACGCGCTGTTTTATATCACCTGTAGCCGGTATAGTTTCACCGCAACGATATTTTTGAGAGAAAGAAAACACCCATGGATGAGCGGATACTTCTTCCATACCAAAGATCTGTGCAATTTTACCTGGTTTACATGAAATAGCAAAAATCATACAGGCTTTTCCTTTTAGACGATATAAATGATCTGGAATTCCATAACAACTACATACATCTCCTGTTAAGGCAAAGCGGACGAAAGATTTCATATTATCAAAACCCGTGCATCTGCGCATAACAATATCATAGTCACTTCCCGGGAATCGCATTCCTGGATCATACATGAAAACCTGACCATCTTCATAAAACCCCTGCATAAAAACAGCACCAAATTTAATATCAAGGGATTTTATCATATTTTTAACGGCAGGTTCATTCTCTGTTACATATTGTTCTGCATGTACAGACGGAAGCAGGTCAGCAATTTGTTGACGATCCAAATTATCTTCCACAGCTCCCAAATAACGGTCTCCGCACTTTAGCAAATATGGTTCACCGTCAATGACAATATAAGCAAAAGCCATATCTTGCAAGCCCTGCATATATCTTTCAATGAGAGCATGACCATCAGAAGACTCTGACTTCGCTAAAGATAACGCCGCCGATACATCATTAACTGAATGACAAACAGTCTGACCTCTTGAACCTCTGCTCATATTGGGTTTTACCAGAACTGGATATTTAACTATTCCTTTTTCAACATCATCCTCAGTATATTCGGGGATAACGCCTACACCATGTGACGTGCAAAAGTCTTTAAACAGTCTTTTGTTTGTTAAAATATCAAATTGTTTAGCAGTTCCATAACATGGAACGCCCAACCTTTCACATATTCTTTGATACGGAATCTGAGCCGGGTCAATACAAAAGGCTAAAACCCCATCCACATTTTCTTGTCGACATCTCTCTACAATTGAATCAACGTCCATGATGTCAATCATCCAATACTCATCAGCATAAAGTTTGGCAGGAGCGTCTTCAGCTTTTAAATAGTCTGTTACTATTGTATATACGCCCAACTCTTGAGCAGCCTTCACTACCTTAATGTGTACATCTGCACCAGCAAGAATCAATAATTTTTTCCCAGCTAATTCTTTTTCCATTGGGCAATTTCATAATTAATCTGTCAATTATAAAGTATAGACTATAAAAATGCCTTTTACCTTAGTCGGGCCTGTTCTTACCCAGTCTTTAACCATTCAATAGCCGGTCGTCAAGGGCATGGAGGCAGGGGGAACTAGACGTAGGTGACGGTGGGGAGGTCTTCAAGTTGGACGACACTCGCATAAGATATCATGCGCGTTCAGAGCACAAAAAGGGGACACCACGTTTTTGCGCGGAGCCCTCACTGGTCTCACAAGTCTGAACGTCTGTCATTTACCGCACTGATTTCCAGCAACTTCCATGAACTGTTTCTTATCATCCCGCCCTGCATAGGGCATTAGGCGCTGCAAAGGTACTAAATTAAATTGAAAATTGAAAATTATAATGCACTCCAAAAAGTTCCTTTTACGGTTTTATCTTTTAACTTTGTTTTTCTTGCTCTTACATTTTATGTGTCTCGGCATCTTTCATCACCAGATAACCCACCTCACTCACTTTTGCTGCTTCAGATTGGATCTCCGCCTCTTCGTCAACAGGTAATCCTGTTACTGTTATCGGATAGACCTTCTTATGCGTCTTTCTCGTTATCGTTTTCGTAGCGTAGTGTTTCGTTTTCGTTTGTGTTAGTTCCCATTTCACGCACAATACGTCAAAATCGACAGTTTACAAACTATTCTTTTAACCACAAATGTTTTCAGTGAGGAAAACTTTTAGCGGTTCTAAGAAGGGGGAGTCAAAATCCCAATAGCCTGGTTCATTAAAAAGCCAATTCCCCCGCTTCACTTCTTTCATCTTGCTATTTGACAAATGAAGGGATGTGAAAAAGGTGTAAAGTTTACCTTTTAAGTTTGGTGTCGAATAAAGTATATTTCCTGTTTCATCTTTCTGCCCTTTAATACACATTTCATAGTCGTCAAAGCATCCAAAGAAACCCTGAAACTTTTCTTTAAGTAAAATGTAATCTAAGAGCGTTTCAACATTTCCCTCTTCCATGTTGTTGGGAAAAAGGAAATAATTTGCTTGTATATCTGGATTTTCGACTAAGAATTTATCCAGCATGACTTTGGTCGAACTGTTTTTGTCCGCATCAAAGAGAATGATGTTGTTTATATTCTCTGCCTGTGCCTCAAGGAATTTGTTCCTGTCAAGTCGTATGTTGTCTTTTCCGTTTTCATGAACGAAGTCCACTTTGTCTAAAGATATTCCTATATGTTTTAAATATGCTTGGAGAAAGTTGAACTCTTGAGTGTTGTCGTTTTTGGATTCAATAAAAATTCTGGTCATGGCTATCTGATTTCAATATCATTTGACATCATGTGACTGAACTCTTCAAATCCATACCGTAAGGCAACAAGTTCCGCATTGTCTTTTTTAATCAGTTTATAAGCTGATATTTCTTGTCTCATTTGACTATTCGACTGTTTGCTGAGCACTGTATTCAGACTCTTCAAGGAATCAATGTTATGAGTGGTAACAAAAATTTGAGTATTGCACTCTAATGCTGTTGATAAGATGGCTTGCCATAATGAAGTCATTGACGTGAAATGGAAGCCGTTATCAACTTCGTCAATCAAAAGCATTCCACCTTTACAGGCATTGATATTAAGTATTATAGAGAGTATCTTGCGTATTCCATCTCCGAGGATATTGACAGGCAAAAGCTTGTTGATTGCCACATCCACCATGACGTCTTTGCCAACAACGGCAATGTCACTAATAGATGGCTCCAGGCTTTGAAGGGATAAAATCAAACCCTCTTTTTGTTTATTTTGTATCATATCCTTTAGCACATCAATAGCTTCGAAAAATGGATAGGTCGGTGTCATATAAATACATGTATCCTTTTGTCGTTCTACAGGTGTGTTATGTAGCGTCAACACGAGTTTGCCGTCTTTTCTTATAACTTCAAATCCAGTTATTGGGTTAGCCTTCCCATTCGTACTGGTAAAGACATTTAGCCTATACTCCTTTCCATCATAACTAACAGGAGCGTTGTCATCTATCTCCTTGCTCAATATTCGCTCAGTGGAAATAGTCATAAGGTACTTATCATGTTCCGTGCTTTCGGATGTAATGTGAATAGGAATATCTGTATCTCTGTTGTAAAAAGATGAAGAAAGTCCCTCTAACGTGTTGTCATAATAATGACGAAGTTCATTAATTTTTAAAGCTAAGGTAGGATTAAACCTATTGGAAAGTATGAATATGGCTTCAAGTAGACTGCTTTTTCCACAGTTGTTCTTGCCAAAGAAAAGATTTATTCGTGAAAGATTTGGAATTTCAGTTCTTTGGATACCTCGAAAATTCTCAATGGATAATGTTCTTATCATGTTGTCTTTTCAAGTTTTGTATTCGCTCAACTTCCTAACTTCTGTCTACTTTATTACTTCAGAAAGTTAAGCTATTAGTATTATAATGCACAATTTGTTTCTTCGTCAACAGTTATTAACCTGTATGGTGGAGATGTGATGATGAATCAATTGAAGTGCCATATTCACCGTAGCGAATACGCATCCGGTCAAGAGTATTAATAAATTGCCAATTATCCTCTTCATCTTTGAGGATATTTTGATGATTGACACTACACATCATCACATGATATATACAGTTTCTGATGCTTCTCTCGCCTGTCCTGACATCAACTAACTTCGTTTCTTAACCTCAATTATTTACGATACAGGTATCCGTCACTGTGTTTCAAAGTTATAATTATCCAACCCAAATGGCTCGCCATGCCCTGGGCAAACCATCATCCCCTTTCCTTTTAGCGATTCCAGAAAATCAAAGGATTCTATCAATTTATCTTTCGATCCTGTTTTCAGCTTTGTTACAGTTTTAATTCCTTTGATGAGCTCATCGCCAGTAAAAACATAATTCTCTATTACAAACATCACCCCTGATAATGTATGACCGCATGCAGGATAAAAAGAAACCTTATAATCTTGCCAATCTAATTCCCATCCGATGTCATCCAACTCTACATCAGCATTTGCCACATCGAAACCAGGCTGTTGATAGAATACAGAGTAATTCTTTTTCCGATGCTGCACAGCCACCGAACATGTATGTGAACATATTAGTTTTATAGAAGCATAATCGCTACGTAATTGATTCACACCCCAGCAGTGATCAAAATGCTCATGTGTCAATATGATGTATTGTGGATTCAGCCCTTCCGATTTCAGCAATTCATATAAGTGAGAATTATCCTCACTTCCAGGATCTACTATCATACAATCGTCCCCTTTCTCCTTGTCATAGATAACAAAGCAATTGGAGTCGATAGGAGTGTTTTTAATTTGCTTTACTTGCAACATTACATAGCAACCATCTCATGGTCGAGCTTGAACGTCTTGTCCTTCACAAATACATCATTCTCGAAATCCACAAAGTAGTATGGGTTCTCATCTAGGCATTTCTTGTATTCTACAGAAGCATTCTTCTCGTCAACAATGGAAATAGTTCCATCACCACATTTTGCTACAAAGGCAGTTCCATTATCATACATTTTCTGCTCATAATCGTAAGATGCAGTGTTAGGCACAACACTCTTATAGCGAACAAACAAGGCATATTCTTCAACTGAGGTCTTGTCACCAATTGTGACGTTACCACGGAATACTCTGTTATAACGGTAGTCCACTGAATATAACCACTCCATATAGTGCATATAAGTGAGACAGTCCCCGATTTTTGGACCAAGGAACAGAAACTTTACATTATCACGATGGCGCAACTTGTCAAAAGTAGAATTTTCGCCACACGATACATGACCGACACCTGTCACCAAGTCTTTGTCCTCACCCAACAATGCCACCGACATCAAAGGGTCAGCTGAACGGATAACGCCTTCCTGTTTGCGGAAGAATTCGTTCAAAACGCCCATACGTGAAGTGGATGTAGCAGGATTGTAATCCAAACCATTGCAGAAGCTGAATGTAAAGGTAGGCATACAAACCGTCTTTACACCTAACTCCTTAATAACGTTCAGCAACTCACTGAGCATTGCCTTCTTTTTCAAATCAGGATTGGGTGTACCAAATGATAGAGATGTGTGAATGTATAATATGTCACACTTGTCAGCTCCTAATGAAAGTAATGTCTCTATCATCGATTTATTAGTCACCCATTTTCCATCCTTTGCCAAAAAAAGATTAACTTCGTTCATATTTGATAATATTTCTTTTATTTTGTACTTCTACCTCCATCAACAAACAATGTCTGACCTGTTATCCATTTGGCCTTTTCACTAAGAAGAAACTCCACATAGTCGATAACAGCTTGTGGTTGACCCCACCCTAAAGGAGTATCCTTTGTCATTTCAGCAACATAGTCAGCATCAAGGTTCTGACTCATCGGCGTTTCAATCGCCCCAGGCAACAGTGCATTGATACGTATATCAGGAGCTAGTTCACGTGCTAATGTATAAACCAAAGAATTGATAGCACCTTTTGAGGCTGCATAGATAGAATTACCCACATTACCCCGCTCACTGACCATCGCGGAAATCAGGACCACATTGTTCAATGCCTTTGCATTCGTCTTCTTCAACAATGCTTTCATAATCTCCAAAATGGAAAAGAAGTTCACATTGAAAATCAAATCGATATTAGGAATTGAAAATGTTTTCAGCGGCAACAGCTTTGTCAAGCCTGCAAAATGCACATACTGATCCACCACTGCATCATGCTCCTTAAGTAAAGCAGTGAGAGACGATGTAATTTGGGCACGCTCATTGGCAAAGTTACAATGCCAAAGGATGTGCTGCTCAGGATTAGCACACTCCTTCAGAACATCCTGTAGCATTTCCAAGTTCTCACTGGCCATAATCAGCCTGTGAGATCTTGAAAACTGCTTGGCACACAAGGCACCCATACCTGAGGATGCGCCAGTAATCAGAATATAGTGCTCCATAAAGATTATTGACGAGAAAGCACCTCTTTACAGAAAGCCTCGATACTATCGAAAGCTGCAATCTCCTTACCACTCATCGTAGTGTTGTAATCAGAGTCTAGCAAGGCCAGAACTGAAAGTCCTGCCAGTGAATCCCACTCTTCATAGTCTGTAAACTTCTTGGTTATGTCCAAATCATCGACTTCCAAGATCTCTGCTAATTTTGATACTAATTCTTCCATTGTCCAATATTTTTAATTATAATAATGATATTCCACCATCTATTTTTAACGTTGTACCCGTAACCCAACAACAAGCATCAGAAAGCAAATATATTATTGCCAATGCTACATCCTTGGGGGCACCATAACGACCAAGGGGATAACGCGCTTCATCAGCCTCCAGTTGTTCTTGCGTCAGTTCACCTGTTGGTGCTATTAGTGGAGTTTTCACCATCCCTGGCGTAACAATATTACATCTGATTCCCTTATGTGCTAACTCTAAAGCCACAGTTTTTGCATACGAACTCAGAGCAGCTTTAGTCATTCCGTACATTCCATTACCTATCGATGTAATAAAGTTGCCTTCAATAGAAGACGTCAATACCAACGATGACGATTTGTTTAACTTCTTCTTTTTCAGCAATGCCTTTATCAGTAACGCAGTAGATAAAGTATTAGTCTGGAATATCTGTTCCATATCCTTCTTCTTGTAGAATGTAATAGGTTTAGTGCCCATTCCAATGCCAGCATTACAACTAACACCATCCAATTGGGGCACATCGTTGGCAAGCTTAACGATTGCATCATCGTCGTCTAGGTCAGCTACTATCATCGAGTGGCCATCACCTGTCAATGATGCTAAGGTTTTAGACAATCGCTCATCATTACGCCCAGTTATTACTAGCTTTGCACCAAGTTTCGAACATTCTATTGCTGTTATCTGGCCAATACCAGACGAAGCTCCTGTCACCAGAATTATCTTACCTTCTAATGAGTATGGATTATATGCCATATTATATCTCCACTAAATCAGACAGGACTATACTCTCCGAATCAAATGCAACGCTACCCCATGACAGACCTATACCAAAACCGCAGCAAAGGAATTTGGTATGTTTGTTTTCAACCTTACCTTTCAACTGACTAACGATAGTCAGAGGTATAGATGCTGATGAGGTATTACCAAAGTCAGGCAGACACATAGGAACCTTTTCTTCTGGGTACTTCATTTTTTTGCGGATAATCTCATCTATCTGCATGTTAGCCTGATGAAGGACACAATAATCCATATCTTCAAGACTAAGACTGAAGTGTTCTGCAAGTTTCTTCATCGACTTTGGTGCAGTTGAAATAGCGAATGAGAATACATCCATACCATTCATACGTGACTGTAGACGGCATAACTGTCGTCCGTTCACGTCTTCTGGTTGCAATGATTCTGCAGACACGCGGTTTCGTGCACCTCCATCTGGAATGATAATGGCTTCATAGCCACTACCATCTGTACCAAAATGGAATTTGAAACCGTCAGCACCTTCTTGAAACTCTACTGCTGTTGCTGTTCCTGCAAAGCCTACAATAGGGTCAGATGTTGGCAGCACCATACGTGCATCACCTACAAGCAAAAGGCCCTTTTTCATACATCCTGTACTCAGCAAAGATGCAAGATAACTCAGACCATATACCCAACCAGAACAACCCAAAGGGATTTCAGCAGCATAACATTCTTTCGGTAACCCAAGCCGGTCTTGCGTGATACATGCAGTACAAGGAGCGATATAGTCTGGGCCTTGGGTACACGAGATGATGGCATCTATCTCTTTCTTGTCCCATCCAAGATCAGCTATCAGCTTCTCTGCTGCAGCACACCACATATCAGACGTCACCAGATTCTCATCCTTGCGACGTGAACGAATACCCGTTTTTTCGATAAAATCTTCGTAATCGTAGTCGGCAGAGATATATGGGTTGTCCTTGGTGTATTCAATGCTTTTTGGTACGCATGCCGACATTCCAGCTATACGCACATTCTTCAATTCAAGGAATGCCATATTTACATTCTTTCACTTACGATATTATAAAGATCTTCAATAGTATTGGCACTCGTAATATCGTTGCCCTTCACCGTTACATCATACTCCTCGTCAATCATGGCAATAACACTGAGTGCCACGAGACTGTTCCAGTCATCAAGCTGCTTGAACTCGGTTTCAGGGGAGAGTACACTAGCGTCCAAGTCATCAAACTGATCTGCAAAATTGCTGATAAACTCCTTAATTTCCATTGTTTTAAAATTTTATTTTTAATACTATTTTCAAAATTCTATAATCTTATTAAAACTCAAATTACCTATTTCCATCATAATACTGCTCCAAGTCAGACCAACACCAAAGCCTGCCATACACAATTGCTTGGTTTCATTACATAGTGTCTCTCCAAGATTGTAACTTATACAGGTAGGTACTGTCACACCACTGGCATTACCAAAGTTCTCCACAATGTTTGCAGGCATTTTTTCATGTGGCACTCCCAACTTGTCTGCTAGTTTATGTAACATGAACTTGTTGGGCTGATGGAACATATACCAGTCCACATCATTGCGGTCAACCCCACTTTGCTCATACAAGTGCTCAATCATAGGAGGTATCTCTCGCTGAACAAAGTTAAACACTTCGTCGCCCTGCATCACCAGGTTATCTTTGCTACGGAAGTTTCCTGCGGCATCTTCCTCCATAACAGCAGTCTCTGGTGAACTGGGCATACGGAATCCACCGGCGGGAATATTAAGCACTAAAGCACCCGTACCATCCATTTTAATATTGGCATAGATGGGATTATCTTCTTTACACTCTTCAATAACCGTAATAGCTGCGGCATCACCAATTAATGGTTTGCTGTTACGATCTCTCGGACTAACCTTCGGACTTAAAACATCCGCATTCAAAAGCACCACTTTTTTTATAGCGGGTTGGTCAAGAAGAAGGCAAGCCTGAATAAGACCCAACTCGAATCCTGCACACCCTTGATTGATGTCCATACACAGGCAGTCTTGGCGCATTCCAAATTTGCCATGTAACAAGTTACTTGTTGGCGGCATGAAATAGTCTGGAGACTGAGACACAAAGAGCAGCGCATCAATTTCTTCTCTTTTCAACAAATCATTGTCGAAAAGATACTGTAATCCAAACTTACAGAAATCCGAAGAGCATTGCCCTGGTTCTGCAATACGATGCTCATTATAACCCATCGCCAATTTCAGTTTCATGCACTTGGCTGGCGAGAAACTATAATTTGCCATCTCGTCCTCAAACTTCACCGCTTTTTTAGGCAGTACAGTCAGAATTCCGCTAATTTTTTTATTCTTAAATACAAAATCCATTATTTAACGCCGTTCTTAATAAGCAGGTTTGTAATAGCCTCAATAGATGCGAAATTCTCAGGGATAATGTCAACTCCGTCAATGGAAATTCCAAATGTAGAGTCTAGCTCATCCACAAGATTCACAACATCAAAGGAGTCCAGCATACCCTCTTCGATGAAGTTTACGCCTTCTTCAGAGAAGTCAAATTCTGGACGCAATTCATTCAAAATTGCAACGATTTTTTCTTTCATACTTATTTCTTTTTTATCAACACATAATCATTCATATTCTCCCGCGAAAAGCCAAAATGCTCATAACGCTTGATAGCATTCTCGTTATCGGAGAGTACCCAGAAAATCTGACGTTTAGATTGTATTCCATTAATCAGCGAGGTTCTGAGTAATTTCGCACCAATGCCGTTATTTCTATAATCTGGAGAGGTGTACCAGTATCTTAGATACCATGTAGCCCCTGTAATCTCTGCTATCAAGAATCCACAAAGATTATCTCCATCTTTTATGACTGAAAGTTCCCCTCGCTCAGAAAAATCTTCAATCTCCTTGAGCGAAGGAATCTGTTCTGCCAATGGGTCAAAATCCGTTAAAAGAACATGATGAACTAAAGCTGCATCAGCCTTCGTACCTTGCACAACACATGGTGCTTTCACCCAGTCATGCTGTACTATCTGCCCAACATGGCTCATGCGATAAAGCGACCGGTACAATTCAAATCCCATACCCTCAAAAGCCCCAATCGCACTACAGTCATCACCTCTTAATACTACATCAACAACTAAATCATCCTCTATCTGCACAGCCTGCAGCATCGTGGCTACAGTAGCATAATCCGTAGCAATATAATACAAATTAGAGAAAATAGCTGAATGATGGAACATAAGGAAACCTTCATCGAACTCTTCGTATGCCAGGCTCCCCTCAGCCAACCAATATGGATGCTTTTGAGGATCCCAATAGAAATTAGTGACACAACCTTTTCGTAATGAGCGGACTTGCTTAGAAAAAAGCTGTGTCTGTTCAAAAGACTTAACAATCTGCATTATTACTTCTTGAATAGCTTATTATAATATGCGCGGTCTATCTTACCGCTACTATTCTGTTTCAATATCTCTTCACGATGATATTCCGTAGGCAACATATAGCGAGGAATGCTTCCTGAAAGAGCCTTGCGGAACTCTGCCATGTTCAATTCTTCCTTAGACTGGTAGAAAAGCACTATCTTCTTGTTAGCATAGTCATATACCACACAACAGTTATCCACCATATTGGTTCCCAAAATAGCGGTTTCAATCTCACCCAACTCGATGCGGTAGCCGTTATGCTTAATCTGAGCATCCACACGCCCCACATACATAATTTCACCCAATTCGTTCTCATAGACTATATCACCAGTGCAATAGATGGTCTCTGGATAGTAGCTATGTAAAGGATTCTGGATGAAAGCTGCTTCTGTCTTCTCTGGATTATTGTAGTAACCCAAAGCCAATGAAGAGCCGCGAACACAAAGCTCCCCCTGTTCCCCCTGCTTAGCCAAACGCTTACGGTCAACCAGTATCATCACGTCACTATTCCTGCAAGGGAAGCCAATAGGCAGTGGCTCATCATCAGAAAATTCTCTCTTCACCTCATAATAGGTGCAGTCAACAGTAATCTCCGTTGGACCGTACAAATTGGCATAACGACAATTGGGCAGATGATTACGCCAATAATTGAGGTGCTTGTTAGGCATCACCTCGCCAGCGAAGAATACGTCCTTCAAATATTCAGGCTTCTTCGAGGCTAAAATGTTCATATTTGCCACATTGACCAACACGAAAGGTACCCAGAATACAAAAGTAATCTTGTTCTCATTGAGGTAATCCACCAACTTGGCCGGGAAAGCAAAACAATTCTCTGGGATGATATTCAGTGTTGCACCAGTGGAATACATCAAATAGATGTCCAGCGTAGAGTTGTCAAAGTAGAAAGGTGCTTGGTTGCCAATAACTGATTCGGAAGTGATATGGAAAGTGTTTACAGCCCAATCAATATAGTCAATCACGCCACGATGTGCAATCACCACGCCCTTCGGTGTACCCGTAGAACCACTGGTAAATATACTATAAACAGGATCAGTATCAATTTGGAGTGCGTTGTTCTTATCGCCATCATCAGGATTCGCAGTTGCGAGGATATCTTCAATAACCAGCACTTTGCCATTAAAGAATCTTCCTAACTGACCAGTATGCGCCTGATCTGTAATCACGCAAGTTGCCTCGAGTGTGTTCAGGATAGAATTCACACGAACATCAGGAGACTTAGTATCAAGCGGCACATAGAAGCACCCGCACATATTGATACCGGCGAATGACTCTACCATCTTGCAACCTTTAGGAATATAGACACCAATAGGGCTGTTCTTCAAAACACCTTCTGAAACAATGGTGTTTGAAATACGTTTAGCCGCATCCCACAACTCGGAGAAGGTGATTCTCATTTCCGAGTCCTGTACCGCTTCTTTGCCTGGATAAGACTTTACTGTCTTCTCCAAATATTCAATTACACTCTTCTGCATATATTAAAATTCTAATTTCTTTGCTGGGTTTCCGTAAACTGTAGTATCATCTTTTACCTTCTTAATTACCACTGATCCTGCACCCACCACACAATTATTTCCGATTTTTACATGAGGGAGAACAATAGAACCAGTCTGAAGAGTTGTTACATCTCCTATTGACGAATAACCTCCCATAAATGTTCTAACACCTAAATGACTATAGCAACCTACTTTTGCATCATGACCTACTATTGCATAAGATTGAAATGTCACAAAATCTCCTATTATGATATCACATGATATACCCACATATTCACAAATAACACATCCATTACCAATTTTAGTATTCCTCCCAACAGGACTACTCTTATGTATTAGATTTATAAATTGCCCTCCTTTTGCTATAACCATCTCTGCATAATGCTTTTTCCAATGGGCATCGCCCAAAGCACAGATAAAAACATCATTATTTTGTGGTTCATAGTTTTCAACACTATCTATAATTGGAGGGTATCCTGGCATACCATCTAAAGCATCCACTTTATCGTCAAGGAATCCTTTGACGACGAACTCTGTACCATAGCCCTTGCAGTTGGGTAACATATTATAAATCTCTCGTCCCCATCCTCTGGCTCCGATAATTAATAAGTTCTTCATCCTACTTGATAATACAATTAATAATTCTCTCAATATTCTCATCCGTCAGCGCATGGTGCATGGGGAGGCAGATGACCTCGTTGGCAATCTTGGTGGCAACGGGGAGGTTTTCGGGTGCGGCACTGGGGAGACCCCGATAGGTGCTGAAAGTACTGATGAGGGGATAGAAATAGCGACGACCCCAGACGCCTTGCTCCTTCATCTTGAAATAGAGTTCGTCGCGGGTCATGCCGTATTCCTTGGCATTAACAAAAATGGGGAAATAGCTATAGTTATGGCGCACACCGGGCATATCGTCAAAGAAACGGATGCCGGGAATGTAGCGCAGGGCTTCACGGTATCTGACGGCAACCTTCTGACGTGCGGCAATGGCGGCATCGACTTGCTTTAAGTTCAAAAGGCCATAGGCGCTACGTACCTCATCAACCTTGCTGTTGATGCCTGGCGCAACGACCTCGGTCTCTCCGGCAAAGCCGAAATTCTTCAGATAGTCGATGCGCTTCTTGGTGGCTTCGTCCTTAACGACCAGCGCACCTCCCTCCAGGGTGTTATAGACCTTGGTGGCATGGAAGCTGAGAGTGGACATATCGCCTCTGGCAAGAACGCTCTCACCGTTGACCTCCACACCGAAAGCATGGGCGGCATCATAGATGACCTTCAGACCGTATTTGTCGGCAATCTGTTGGATGGCATCCATATTCACGGGCTTACCATAGCAGTGTACGGGCATGATAGCTGTGGTCTTAGGGGTGATGGCTGCCTCTATCTTGTTGGGGTCTATGCCGCAAGTGCTCTCCTCGATGTCTACAAACACAGGACGGCAGCCGTTCCACCAGATGCTATGCGTAGTAGCCACGAAGCTATAGGGTGTGGTGATGACCTCACCAGTGATACGCAAAGCCTGCAAAGCTGTGAGCAGGGGGAGCGTGCCATTGGTGAACAGGCTGATATACGGTACCTTCAGATACTCAGCCAGAGCCTTCTCCAACTGTTGGTGAAAGTCGCCATTGTTGGTAATCCACTTCTTGTCCCATATCTGCTTGAGGAGTTCATGAAACTCGTCAAGATTGGGGAGCAAAGGAGAGGTTACGGTTATGATGTTTTTATTCATTATTGTTATAAAGATTAGAAAATTTCACACAGATCGCACAGATCGCACGGATATAAAACAAAGTATCATTTTCCCTATTCATAAACAAGACGTCGTAATTGACAACCTACCTTATTTTAACGAGAACGTCAACGTGGACGTCAACTACTTTTATTTACTTCTTATTGAGGCTATTAGACCTGTTAATTGCTTTTGGATGGAAATAAGGTGTGACATTAATAAATTATATTGTTCCTCATTTATATATTTCAAATTCTTTGAAATCAATAACTGAGTTTCTACTTCGTTGGCAGAACCTAATGACTGGTCTAAGAAATGAGCGAAGTCAGCATCCGTAGGACGACCTGCACCTTCAGCTATATTTGACGATATACTAACAACTGCTCTCTGTAGTTGGTCACATAATCCTTTTTTCTCAAACCAAGGTAATTGTGAAGTAACTTCATATACTAATGTAGCAAATGCAACAGCATCTTGCCATACTTGGTAATTATGAAAGTTCCGTGCCGTTTGCTTCATCACATGACAAATGCTTAGCCTTTGTTCATTTGAGCAGGAAGGATTCTGTCAACAATGGCATAAGAGCCATCAATATGATAGACATACACCCATTTGCGATTATGAGACACCATACGTCGAGCCTCAAAATGAATCTGACGAAGTGTGGAAGAAGTTGTACGACGTGCTGCAAGACTGATTCTGACTTTATAAGTCCGCATAGTCCTTGTGAACCAGTGAAATCAATTCGTCGAAATACTCATCGACAGACATGGTGCTAGTCATCACACGTTCGGTCGTGGAAACTAGTTTTGCGGTTTGATTTGTCATTTGGATACTGTAACGATGTATAGTTACCCTAAATGAGCGAGAACCTCGTCTAAAGTCTCATCAACCTTACTATAGGCACGACGTGCAGACTCATAAAGGTTATATAGCTGCTTGAAATCAAGGTCCCCTTTGTCTTCTTTCACTTCATCAATGTTCTGACCTTTCTTGTTCCACAACAGCAAGGAGACATGAGTTGTTTCAGTTGGATCGACTATGAATTCTAATTTCTCGTGATATTTGATGGAAATTGAATTTTCGCCTATCATGGTTTGGTATTCATTGGAACCACTCGTGCTTTCCCACGAGATGGTCCTGTCCTCTGTCGCTTTTTGCAACTTTTCAACTAATTGTCTATATTTGGGTATCATATCGCTTGATTTTTTAGTTTAGTTGATATTTCTTGTAAAAATGTGGAAACATCATTAACGTGAGTAATGATTGTTGCAGATTTAATTTCTTCTTGAGATATCCATTTGCTACGTAAAGCTGTGATATCTGTACCTAAACGCATGACCATTTGGTTAATGTCGTAAGAACTCTTCTCTGTAAATGTATTATTGTTCTTGATCTCTAACAATGCTTTTTTCAACTCTTCTAGGTGAAGGGCTGCAGCTTCATATTGCATGCCTTGTATATTAGGAGCAATGGATGTACACATCTCAACGTGTCTTTCTACGTCAGCGTAGGATAGGAAATGATTTATTTCTTTGAGCTTATCGTTGACTGCTGTTTTAGTTTCTTCGGTAATCTTTTTTACAGATTTCAGTTCTATAATTGCAACGATAATGGCATAAATAGAGGCTATACTACCTATACCTGAAATATAGTCAATTGTCGTAGAGTGGCTATCGTTATGCACTATGATAAAAACAATCGTACATAAAGTGAATAGTATGAAGATATGCCAGATTCTCATTTAGGAACGTGGAGCGATTATTCTAGTTTACGAGTATTCAGGATGGAATCTTTTCCCAGTTCATACACAAGACTTCAAAATTGACAGTTTACATAAGATGGATGATGTTTGATGGATGATGGATGATGTTATTCCACGCCATCTAGCTTTTTACATCTATGAGTTAACACCTTCACCAACTCCTCACAATCAGCGTAAATTGATTTATACTGTGTATCGTTCAAATAACTGTT
>JAEEGL011508394.1_pt1 | contig 34088 bp, 34 predicted proteins | sample 9134231 | NCBI WGS metagenome assembly JAEEGL01 (sample SAMN16246548, study PRJNA631951) | gut metagenome | biome: gut microbiome; feature: rumen; material: fiber-attached | host: Bos | place: Iran: Karaj | collected 2018-10 | reverse complement strand
TCGATAAGGTGTCTCCCGAAGAAGGCGAGGAAGAGCGCCTTGAACGCGCACGGTCCGAATTGAAGCAGTGGAAGGCATCGTGCGGATCCTATGCGAAGTCGCTTGAACTGCTCTCTGGTACGGAAAAGCCCGGCATCATCGACATGATGTGCGAACTGCGGCATTCCGTGCATGCGTTGACGGTCCAGGACCCCTCGTTCCAGGATTTCCTGGATAGCATCGACAGCTTCAGGAATGTGCTCGATGGCCTGGAAGGACGTTTGAGAAAGCAGCCGTCCAGACCTCCCGGATCAGATGCCGACGCTGTTGAATCCAGGCTGTTCCAGCTGGCGCAGCTGAAGCGGAAGCTGCGGCGGAGCATTCCTGAAATCTTGGCATTGAAACAGGAGATCAGATCGACGCTGTCATTTCTTGACTCGTGTTCCCTCGACCTGCAGCAGATGAGCAGGAAAGAATGGCTTCTTTCACAAGAACTTCACGGAACGCTTGAGCTTTTGAATGCGCAGAGGCGCTTGGCTGCGCAGCGGTTCTGTACAGCCCTTGAAGAGCAGCTCAAGGGACTTGGCTTCAATGAGCATCTGAGAGTCATCCCCTTGGAAGGACGGTCTGAACTCTGGCCTGCTCTGCATGGCAAAAAATCGACCCTTCCGCCATGCGAAGAGCTGCGCGAAACGCTGCTATGGTCTCCCAATCCTGGCCAGCATGCCCATCCGCTCGATAAAATCGCTTCCGGCGGGGAATTGTCCCGGTTCATGCTCGCGGTAGTCGGCATCCAGAGGTTTTCCGATGATTCCACGCTCGTGTTTGACGAGATCGACTCCGGCATCGGCGGCATGACGTTGAATCGTGTTTCCGAACGGTTATGCGCCCTCTCGGCAAAACGGCAGACGCTCGTGATCACCCACTGGCCCCAGCTTGCAGCAAAGGCCGACCAGCATTTTCGCGTCAGCAAGGAAATACATGGCGGTCAGACCTATACCTTCTGCAAAAAACTTTCCGCCGGTGAACGGCAGGCAGAGCTGAAGCGCATGGCCGGCTTGGGAGATGATGGTGGGACGCCTCCCATCTCCTCAAGCTGTCAGGCATGATGGTAAGGTATGTTGCGTGCGATTGTTTCTGCACGGTATAGCTGCTCCAGCAGGACGACCCTCGCCAGCTCATGGGGAAAGGTCTGCGGACCGAACGATATGCAGTGCCTTGTCTGCGGCAGCAGGTCCAGGCGCAATCCGAAAGCCCCGCCGACGATGAAGCATGGCCTGAAGGAGGAATTGCTGGACAGTTCCGTGAGAAAAGAGGAAAAGGATGTGGACGTCAATGTCTTGCCGTGCTCGTCTAGGCATACCACGATGTCCACGGGCGTGATCACGGAAGCGATCCGTCTGCTTTCGTGTTCCACCCTCTGGTCGATATCCAGGCCTGGGGGCGCATCCCTGACGATGGTTTCCTCGATCTTGCGCCAGTGGGAAAGCTTTTCGAGGTAATAGTCTGCAGCGTGCTTCCAAAAGGAAAGGCGGGGCTTGCCTACGGATATGATCCTGATCGATTTGAAACTCATGGACATACGTTAAATGTTAAATACCTTCGATGCAAGCAGCCGTGAAGCGATCAGGAATGCTGCAGACCGCCTCTGCAGAGGCGGCGTCGCCATCTATCCTACAGAGACTTTTTTCGCCATTGGCTGCCGCATTGACTGCCCGCACGCTATCGAGCGCATTTTTCGATTGAAAAAGCGGCGTCATCAGGCCGCACTTCCGGTGCTGATATCATCTGGCGGACAACTTTCGTCTATCACGCAGATCCATGCCTGTGATGCAGAGACCATGGATGCCCTGCGGTCATTGTGGCCTGCGCCCCTGACGCTCCTGCTTGAGGAGAAGCCAGGGATGCCGGCCATGCTGACTGCAGGAACTGGCAAGATAGCCGTCCGCATAAGCCCGCATCCTGTTGCGTCCGCCCTTACGGAGCTTTGCGGATGCCCCATCGTCTGCACAAGCGCCAATATCAGCGGAATGCCTCCATCCACCCTTGCTGGCGGCATTTCCCGAGAACTCATCAATGGCCTCGAAGCTGACGTCGATGCCCTTCTCGACATGCCGCCTCGTCCTTCAGGCGGTTTGCCAAGCACCATAGTCGAGCCTTGCGGTCCCATGACGCTCCGCATATTGAGGCATGGAGCCTTTGACATGCAGCGCCTTGAAAAGCTAGGATTCGTCATCATCACTCAAGAGGCTTGCCCATGAATCATCCCCGCTATTGTCCGAAATGTGGCACGCTTGTCGTAAGGTACAGCAACCCCCTGCCGACAGCCGATGTCGTGATCTATGACCCCCAGTGCGGGATCGTCCTTGTGAAGCGGCGCAATCCACCCTTTGGCTATGCCCTTCCGGGGGGCTTCATTGAAGAAGGGGAGACCGCAGAACACGCCGCAGTCAGGGAAATGAAGGAAGAGACCAACCTGGATGTCGAGCTCCTGGGCGTCCTCGGTGTTTATTCGCATCCCATGCGGGACATGCGGTGCCATGTCATGACGACCGTTTTTGTCGGCCGCGCAGCACGTCTGGATGCCCTTTCGGCCGGAGATGACGCCGCAGGGGCCGCCTTCCATGCGATGAACGAGATCCCCGCGGAACTTTGCTTTGACCATGCCAAGGTGATAAGCCATTTCAAACAATGGCTCCTGGGGATGCGCCCTCTTGCCCCCTGCTGTGAGGATCCCGCCGTCGAATATGGCGACATACCCTATGTGCGTCCATTCTAGGAGCAGCCATGCCACGGTCAGCAACGTCTTCTTCCGCAGGCAACGCTGCGGTGTATGCGTCCGGCGCAGAATTTGCCCTGCCATGGATGATCGACATCACCTTCATGCGTGTCCAGGAGTTCAAAAAGCTTTTTAGCAAGCCAGAACTGGAAACACTCGTGCATGCTCATCGCGGTGTGCAGCCCGATGGACCATGGTTTGAAAAAAAAAGGCTCATCGGCCGCATCGAAGCCTATGTTGAACAAGAAGGTCCGGCCTCGTTCAGCACATCGATGATCTCTTCTCTCCTCCATAAGCTCCGGCGCCTCGAAGACAGCGAGGCAGGGACGCTGTCAGTCTGGGCACGGTCGTACTGGTATCTCCGGGAGCAGCAGGACATGGATGTCGATGCCTATACGGCATGATCCCAGGAAAGGAAAAGATCCTGCCCTGATGCCCGGAGACCTGTTCCTGCTGGGGAAAGCGGCCTACGCGATGTTCGATTGCGTGCGCATGGCTTCGAACTGCCTTAACGCTGCACCGCTTTTGAGGAGGTCCCGGGCGATCTGCACGCCTTCGGCGATCGATGCCGCCCTCTCGCCGGCATAGATGGCGGCACCGGCATTAAGTAGCACGATATCCGTCCTGGGGCTTTCGACGCCATTAAGGATGTCCAGGGTTATCTTCGCGTTCTCCTGCGGCGTCCCGCCGGTGATATCCTCTTTCCTGCAGCGGCAGAAACCATAATCTTCAGGAACGATCTCCATGCGGCTGATCTTTCCGTTTTTAAGTTCTGCGATGCGTGATGGAGCGCTCAGGGAGATCTCATCAAGCTTGTCCATCCCATACGCGACGAGAGCATGCTTTGCGCCCAGCGACTGCAGGACATGGGCAATGGGTTCGAGAAGGTACTCATCATAGACACCGAGGAGAAAGTACGCCGGATAAGCCGGATTCGTCAGCGGTCCGAGTATGTTGAAGACGGTGCGTATCCCGAGTTCCTTCCGCACGGGCCCGACATATTTCATGGATGTGTGATAGAGCTGCGCAAACATGAAGCACTGCCCGATATTGCGGAGGAGTTCTGCGCATTTATGCTGGTCCTGGTAGATATTGATGCCAAGAGCCTCATAGCAGTCAGCAGCGCCGGACAGTGATGATGCCGCCCGGTTGCCGTGCTTGGCGACTTTGACGCCTGCAGCGGCGATGATGAAGGAAGCCGTTGTGGAAATATTGAACGAATGCGCATGGTCGCCGCCCGTGCCCACGATCTCCAGCACGTCCATGCCATGCTCTACCCGTATGGCATGATTGCGCATAGCCGCTGCAGAACCTGATATCTCGTCTACGGTCTCAGCCTTGGCGCTTTTCGTTGAAAGCGCTGCAAGATACGCAGCGTTTTGCACGGCAGTCGTATCACCATCCATGATCTCATTCATCACCTGGTAGGCCTCATCATAGGTGAGGTCTTGCTTGCATACGATCTTTTCAATGGCTTCCTTGATCACAGGAGTCCCTCCTTAAGCTTTTGCTGGCCAACTCGTAAAATTATATTTCACGGGAGATTTTGCACCATCAGATAGTTATCTTTTGCCTCATGGTTATTTTTTTCACAACAGCCGTGGCCATGGCCGGCGACTTCATGCGCGCGGCAAGGTTTTTCGTGCCCGAAGCATTCAATGCCATGCTGTCGGACAGCCTTTCCCGGAGCGGGGAAAGGCATCGATTAACTCTGCTCCTGCAGTATCTTTTCATTGCCCATGCGGATAAAATAATGTACACAAGATTCGTTAACTGCTGTATACATTGCCGTAAACGCACCATTATGACACCGGAGCCGGAATGAAGAACCACATACTGCCGATCATTGCCATCACGTCCATGCTTTGCATGTTCCATGATTCCCCTGCCCGGGCAGATCAGCCTGCCATGCCGTTTGGCATCGTCCAGATCACCAAAGTGTATCAGGAGAGCCTGGGGGCCAGGCTTGCCGCGGAAAGGACAAACCAGCTGCAGAAAGCCGCCGCTGAAAAGCTGCAGTCCATCAAGGATGATCTGGAAAAAGCGAATGCCGCCAACGATAAAGAACGATCGGGCAAGCTGCAAAAAGAGTATGACGCCCACATATATTTCTATCAGAATGTCCTCAAGCAGGAACAGGAGCATGTTTTCGGCGTTTTCCAGGGAGCTGTTACGAACGCCATGGAAAAATACAGGAAGGAACACCATCTTTCTGCGATCTTCAGCGCAGAATACATGATGTCCTTTGCTCCTGAGGCAGATATCACCGCGCCCCTTATCGAACTTCTTGATGCGGAAAAGATCGAATACGGCGAACTGCCCTCTCTGACGATGCCCCCCCTCCCCGAGCCTGCCAATGCTGCTCCCGAAGCAGCGGGCACTCCTTCCCAAAGTGCCAAATGAGCCTGCGACCTGCCGTGAAATGCTCTTGATGCCGCATGCCCGCCGGCCATGCCTGCGGGCATGCTCGCATGCGAAAACAATTCAGCATCCTGCATACACCTGCGTATGCTCAAACAGCCAAGGAGATCTCCATGTGCGGAATCATAGGATATACTGGGCATAGGCCTGCTGTTCCTCTTCTTCTTGAAGGGCTTCATAGGTTGGAATACCGCGGCTATGATTCTGCAGGGGTCGCTTTCGTGCAGCAGGACAAGATCAGCATCGTCAAGTCTGCCGGCAAGCTTTCCGCACTCGAAGCAAAACTTGCCGATCATCCAACCTTGCTGGCGACGTCGGGCATCGGCCATACGCGTTGGGCCACTCATGGCCTTCCGGTCGAAAAAAATGCCCATCCCCACCTTTCCGAAGACGGTTCCATCGCCATCATCCATAACGGCATCATCGAAAATTTCCTGGAGATCAAGGAAGAGCTTCTTGCCGCGGGGCATACTTTCCTTTCCGACACAGATACGGAAGTCCTTGCCCACCTCATCGGCCATGAGATCCAGAACAGCACATCGATCCTGGAAGCTTTTTCCCATGCGCTCAAAAAGGCTTCTGGTGCGTATGCGGTCGTCATGATCGCAAAGGAAGATCCCAATACTCTGTATGCTGCACGCATGTCGGCCCCCCTCCTCATGGGGGTCGGCACAGGCGAGAATTTTGTCGCTTCAGACATACCCGCGTTCCTCCCCTATACCCGTGAAGTGATCTTTCTCGATGACGCTGAGATCGCTGTCGTCAAGACAGATTCCTGGAAGATCTATTCGCTTGAAGGGCTTGCTCCCGTGCAGAAAAGCATCAGCCATATCCCATGGGACATGCAGGCCGCGGCCAAGGATGGCTACAAGCATTTCATGCTCAAGGAGATCATGGAGCAGCCTCGCGTCATCACAGACTGCCTCAGCGGCCGTGTCATCAACGATCCCCATGAAATGCGGGTCCAGCTGCATGAGCTTGACGGGCTCCCCATCCCCCGCAGGCTGCATATCGTCGCATGCGGGACCTCATATAATGCGGGGCTCTGGGGACGTCAGCTTCTTGAAAATGTCGGCGGGATCCCCACTGATCTCGATATCGCGTCTGAGTTCCGGTACCGCTCGCCCATCCTCCTTCCGAACGATGCTGTCATGGTGATAAGCCAGTCTGGAGAGACCGCCGACACTCTGGCAGCGCTCAGGCTGGCCAAGGAAAAGGGCTGTCCTGTGATCGGTCTTTGCAATGTCGTCGGATCGTCCATAGCCAGGGAATCAGATGTCGTCTTGTATACGCAAGCCGGTCCGGAGATCAGCGTCGCATCGACCAAGGCCATGTGCAGCCAGATGACACTCATAACCCTCATGGCCCTTTACTTCGCGCAACGCAGAGGACGCAAAAACGACCCACTTTTGCATGCGCTATGCCTTCTTCCAAACCAGCTCAGTGAGATACTGCCTTCGTTGAAAAAAACGGCGGAGCGCCTCGCCATCGCTTTCTCGGGCGCCAGGAACTTCTTTTACCTCGGCAGGGGGCAATGCCACGCCCTCGCACTCGAAGGCGCCCTTAAACTTAAGGAGCTTTCCTACATCCATGCTGAAGGCTACGCTTTCGGAGAGATGAAGCATGGGCCTATTGCCCTCATCGACCATGATTTTCCCACGTTTGCCTTGGCCCTCAACAACGAACTGTTCTCAAAAGTCCGTTCAAATATCCAGGAAGTGCTTGCCAGGCAGGGAAGGATCATCGCCCTGGTCCAGGCTGAGGATGGCGTCCTGCCTGACCTCAATGTCGAAGAGATGTGGGTATTGCCGCCTTCTCATCCGGCTACTGCAGGATTCCTTGCGCTTCCGGCGCTCCAACTCTTCAGCTATGCCATGGCAGACTATCTTGGCAAGGATGTTGACCAGCCGCGAAACCTTGCGAAGAGCGTGACCGTTGAATGATCCGCAGCTTTTGCCCCTACGGATGCGACCATGCTTGAAAACATGCTCTCCAATCTCAATGACAACCAGTTCGTCCGCAACTATAAGCGCATGTGGCCGCTGGCCAAGCCTTTTTGGCCAGCTGCCCTGCTCGCCCTGCTGATCTGCATCCCTGTCGGCGCCCTGGATGCGGTCATCGCCCTTTTTTTAAAGCCGTACACCGATGTCGTCATCGTCGGGAAAAACATGGAATCACCATGGTACATCCCGCTTCTCATCGTTGGCTTCACCACGGTGCAAGGCCTGCTGAATTTTGCCAGCGCCTACCTCAATGCGTGGACAGGCGGCAAACTGACGATGAGCCTGAAAAGCAAGCTCGCAGACAAGCTCGTCGAACTGGAGCCGGCTTTTTTTGACAAGCCGACATCGGGTGAAGTGCTCTTTCGCTTCAACAGCGATGCCGAGCTTTCCTGTTCCGGGCTCCTCGGCAACCTCAAAAGCTTTCTCACGCGCATCTGTTCCTCCATCGCGCTGATCGGAGTGCTGTTCTACAATTCCTGGCAGCTTTCCATCATGGCCATCGTCATCCTTGCAGTGGCTGTCGCTCCCCTCACCCGCGTCAAAAAGCTTTTAAAAAAACTTGTCCAAAAAAATAATATTTATGTCTCACAGCTGAATTCCATGTATACGGAAACGTTTTCCGGAAACCGTACCATCGCGGCCTATAACCTGAAAAACAGCCAGAAGACACGTTTTGACAGCCTGCTTGCCCATGTTTTCCAACTGAGCGTCGCCATGACACGCCGCACGGCATGGATCACGCCTTTCATGCATTTCGTCATTTCCATAGGTCTTGGACTGGCCATAGCACTTGGCAGCTGGCTCATCGTAAGCGGCAGGATCACGTCGGGCAACTTCGTCTCCTTCCTCACAGCGCTTCTCATGCTCTACACGCCGCTCAAAAACATCACGAATGTCGCCGTGTCCGTCCAAAATTCCTTCCTTGCCATAGACCGCGTCTTTGACATCCTCGACCGGCCGGTCGCGATCACGGACAAAAGCGTTTGCGCAGCCATGCCGCAGGAGCTGGAAAGCATAGCGTTTGACCATGTGCATTTCGGCTACACGGGCGGATCCGAGGTGCTGCACGATATCACGATGACCATCAGACCCAGGGAGATGCTGGCCCTTGTCGGCAACTCCGGCGGAGGGAAAAGCACGCTCGCAAGCCTGCTTCCCCGGTTTTATGATGTCACTGGTGGGTGCATCAAGATCAACGGCACAGACATCAGGGACTTCCGCCTGCAGGAACTGCGGCAGAATATAGCGTATGTGTTCCAGGATAATTTTTTGTTTGAGGGGACCATCCGGGACAATATCCTGCTCGGCGATCCAAAGGCTTCGGCGAGCGATGTCGAGAACGCTGTCAGGAGCGCATTCCTCTCAGAATTCATCGCAGGACTGGAACATGGCCTGGATACCTATATCGGTGAACGAGGCGTCCTGCTTTCCGGCGGGCAGAAACAGCGCATAGCGATCGCGAGGGCATTTCTTAAAAATGCCCCGATCGTCATCCTGGATGAGGCCACTTCTGCCCTGGACAATAAGTCTGAGGCGATCGTCCAGCAGGCTATCGATAATCTGATGAAGGACAAAACCGTCATCGTCATAGCCCACCGCCTCTCCACCATCAGAAACGCCCACCGCATCGCTGTCATCAATGAGGGAAGGCTCGTTGAGATCGGTCCGCATGATGCCCTGATGCAAAAGCCTGCTGGACAGTACCGGACTCTTTATGAAACGCAATTCAAAACAAGAAGCATGGACGTGTGAACCATGAAAAGGTCATCCTGTGCAGCTGTTGGACATAGGATGCCTTCAAATAGGGGCTTGAGACCTTATCATCGATGCAACCGTGCATGCGGCATCCCTGAGAGATGCCGGGTCCTGCCTGCCCTGCTTGATGCGCTGCGTTTACTTTAGGTCATATCCAGCATGACGATATCGTATCTGCATGGCTGAGCATGACGCTGAGTTCGGCTTGGGGAACAAGGCCAGCCAACGACTTTCCGTCCTTCCATTTCTGGCGGATCACCGTAGAACTTATGTCGAGGCGGGGAGTTTGCAGATAGATGCATGTGCCTCCGCCGTCGAGTTCAACCACTTCTTTATGATGGCGCGGATCCTCCTGGGAGGAGGGATGAGGACCTGGCCAGAATTTACGGATGCTTTGATGGAAGAGTTCGATATCGCTGTCTTCCCGCGGAACGATGACCAGGCATGCCAGTTGGGGTAGTTCAAAACCGCGGTGCCATTTGTCCAGTGCTGCAAACGATTCAGCCCCCATCATAAAAAAAAATGTTTCTCGGGGATGCCGTTTCCGCAATTCTGTCAGGGTCTGCCACGTATAGGAAGGATGGGGCAAGGTTTCTTCCACGGTATCCAGTTCCAGACCCTGGACGCCAGCGATAGCCGCCCTGGCCAAGGCGACACGCAACGCAAATCCCAAGAGTCCCTTGTCGTCTTTATGCGGGGGGTCTGCACAGGGCAGGATGACCACCCTGTCCAGCCCAAGGGCTTCCCGGACCTCAAGAGCATGCCGCAAATGACCGTTGTGGAATGGATTGAATGTTCCTCCCAAGATCCCTGTCGATCCCATTATTGCCTCACCTGTCCTTGCCCGTAGACAACAAATTTCGTCGTCGTCAGTTCACGGATGCCCATGGGACCGTAAGCATGCAGTTTTGACGTGCTGATCCCGATCTCAGCTCCCAGCCCCAGCTGCCCACCATCGTTGAAGCGCGTCGATGCGTTCACGGCCACCATGGACGCATCGGCCTCACGGAGGAAGCGTTTGGCGTTGCTGTAATTCTCCGTGCAAATGATCTCCGTGTGTTGTGAACCATGCAGAGCGATATGGTCCAATGCCTCATCCAGGCCGTCAACGACGCACACAGCGAGTATGAGATCATGAAATTCATGGCCGAGGTCATTCTCCTGAAGGGGGATGGCATACTTGCCAAGATAACCGATGGAAGCAGGATCAGCGCGGAACTGCACATGCGCTTCACCGAGCAGAGCTGCTACCCTGGGAAGGAATTCCGGGGCGATGGCCCGGTGCACAAGAAGGCACTCGAGGGCATTGCACACGCCAGGCCGTTGGACTTTGGCATTGAACACGATCTGCAGGGCGCGTTCCATATCAGCACTTTCATCGATAAACGCATGGCAGACGCCGATATAGTGCTTCAGCACGGGCATGGTGGCTTGCTTTGTGACAGCCCGCACAAGATTTTCGCCGCCGCGCGGTATGAGGACGTCGACATACTCATCAAGCTGGCAAAGGGCTGCCACGGCTTCATGGGACGTGATGTCTATATACTGGATGGCATCATGAGGAAGACCGGAACGGTCGAGGGCTTCACGCAGGATGGCCGAAAGGGCGAGGTTGGAATGCAGGGCCTCGGAACCTCCGCGCAGAATGACAGCATTCCCTGACTTCAGGCAAAGGATTGAGGCGTCGATCGTGACGTTTGGCCTGGCTTCGTATACCATGGCCACGACGCCCAGGGGGATCCGCATCCTCCCGACAAGCAGCCCGTTAGGCTGCTGCCATTGGGTATCCATGGCTCCGATGATCTCAGGAAGGCCAGCGATATACCGGCATGCGGAAGCCATTTCGCTAATTATTGCCGGAGTCAATCGCAACCTGTCGAGCCGCGGCCCATCCAAGCCGTCTGCTGCAGCCTTAGACAGGTCTTTCGCATTTTCGGCAAGGATCGCGGCTTCGTTTTGCTGCAGTAACATGGCCAGGCAGTTCAAACAGTTGTTTTTTGCCTCCGGACTTGCTGCAGACATCCTGCGTGAAGCAGTTTTTGCTGCCTTACCTGCTGCACGGACCTTTTCAAACACGTTCGACTTTGATTCGTCCATATCCTTCTCCTCGAAATACATTAGAAATTATATATTTCTTATTCTAATCGAGCAAGTTATAAATGGACAGCAAAATGGATGGATCCCCCCAGTCAGGAAACGATATCATAAAGAAATATGCTGTGCGGAAAATGGCCAATGCGAATATAACTATTTTGAATATAAATTATCTATCACAAAAATCATGCTTGATGCCTTCTTGGTCAGGCATGCCGGCTGCTGCCGGAGGAGGATCGTTCACGCGACCCAAAATATTTTTTGTGCTACTTGGATGGAAGCAGACGTTATTTTCCCATATCGATATTAATTTTGACTTGTTACAGATTTTCGGATATAATCATTTTTTCACGTTTGATGGTCAATATTTCATTATATCCAAAGGATTATTTCGATGACAGAACGTCCTTCGATTCAAAAGCCCAGCCCTATCGCCGCTTCGGAGATTAAGCAGTCTTCCGATCCCATTTTCGGCGGCATCAATATTCCTAAATTCAGCGCCGACATGCAGGCGGAAGTAAGCCCGGAAGCCGCTCCCCTGTGGAATTTCGTCACAAAACATATCCGGTATATTGCCGGCGCCATCGTTTCCCTCGTCGTGATCATCACGGTCATTGCTGGCTGGCAATGGTATCGAGAGAAGCAGCTTGCCGAAACAAAGCTCAATCTGGGGCGCATCATTGCGATGCCGGATCCGGAAAACCGCTTCACGGAACTCAAACGTTTTCTCGAAACGGTCCCGGCCCAGCTGGAATCGTCTGTTTTGCTGGAACTTGCTTCGACCGCCGTTTCCCTTGAAAAGTGGGATGACGCCCTTGAGTTCTTCAAGAGGATAAGCCTCAAGACCTCTTCCGCACCCTTAGGGTTCTCTGCCCGGATGAACCATGCACAGCTGCAGATGCGCAAGTCAGATTTCCTGGCAGCTCGAAAAGAATTCCACGAACTTGCCCAGTCCGCTCCTCAAGAGATCAAGTCTTTGCTCTATCAGCTTGCTGCAGAAGCAGCTGAAATGTCGAAGGATAAAGCAGGTGCCATCACCGATTACGAAGCCGCTGTTGCTGCGCTCCCCCCGACGGACAGCCAAAGCAATGCCTTCTTCCTTGCGCGGATCGCACAATTAAAAAAATAAGTGAAAATCTAACGCGTCGCGTTCATATATGAGAAATGGCAGCGTAACACGCTGTCATTTCTCGTTTTTCAGGAAGGTCGTTTATGATCGACCGTCATAATGCCGTCCGGTCATCCTGGGCATGCCCGCCGTTCACATGGGGAGCGATCATCATGGCGAGGCGCCAAAGGCATCAGCAGGTATGATGATGCTCTTTTTATCAAGTTCTTTCCAGGGCATCCCTCCTGCTTCACGCAGCCTGTCCAGAAGCTCTTTTGCCTTGACCGGCATTGCGCATTCCTGCAATCCCGCCTGCCAGGCAAACCAGCCCACGAGTTCTTCGGCCTTGACGCCCCGGTCCCGTATGGCTGCGATGCTCAGGCTCTTATGCCTTTTGGCAAGCCGTTCACCGTTGTGGTCGCAAACAAGGGGTACGTGTGCAAATTGCGGCGGCGCTTCATCGAACAATCGGTATAATTCAAGTTGCCGGGGGGTCGAGCCAAGGATGTCGTTGCCGCGAATGACCTGGTTTATCCCCATGGCGATGTCATCACACACGACGGCGAGCTGGTAGGCCCAGACGCCATCGGATCTGCACAGGACAAAGTCGCCGCCGCATTCCTCCAGGGTTGAAGACTGGGGACCGCAGATGAGATCAGAAAATCGTATCCTCCCCTCCTCTCCATCAGGGCACAGCAGGCGCAGCGAAGCATTCCGGCCGGACAAAACATGTTGTTTTTGCTGCTCATGCGTTAAATAACGGCATGTGCCTGGGTAGTGCACGCCAAGGTAACCTATGCCGTTTGCAGGGCCATGGGGAGCTCCTGCGACCTCACGCAATTCTTTCCTGGTGCAAAAGCACGGGTAAACTTTTCCCATGCATTTTAATGTATCAAGCTTTTCCGCATAGTAGGCGGAACGCAGGCTTTGCCGATAGGGGCCGTTTGAGCCTTCCTTGCCAGGACCTTCATCCCAATCGAGACCGAGCCAGGTCAGATCTTTTATAATTTCTGCGGTCCATTTCTCCTGTGACCGTTCCGGATCAAGGTCTTCGATCCGCAGTATCATCCGGCCATCGAATGAACGCGAGGCAAGCCAGGCAAGAAGAAACGTCCATGCGTTTCCCGCATGAAGGAGTCCGGTCGGGCTTGGAGCAAACCTTCCCACCGGTATGTTTCTATCCATCAGCATCCAACTCCTCAAAGAAGCGTTCTATGATGGCATTGGAGACAAGCATCCCCCTGCTGGTCAGCGATATGCTGCCGCCGCATATCACAGCCATGCCTTCACGCACAAGATCCTGGCAGAGATCCATGATCGAAGGCTTCGGCTTGTCGCCTGCCGCAAGATACAGCCGGGATAACGGCAATCCATCTGCCATGCGCAGGCGGAGCATGACATATTCATGCACAACATCTTTGCCAGTCAGGATCTCAGTTTGCGGATGCAGATCTCCCTTAAGGATGCCTGACATCCACTGGGCTATGTCCGGAGGCTGGGTCCAGCGCTTCCCGCGGAAGGAACTGACGGCAGATGGTCCCAATCCAAGATAGTCTTCACCCTGCCAATAGCCTGTGTTATGCCTGCATTCATACCCCGGCCTGGCAAAATTTGAGACCTCATAATGGCGATAGCCGGCATGTTCTAAAAAGTCACAGCATTCGAGATACATGGATGACAACATATCATCGGAAGGCAGGGGGGGGCGTCCACGGCTGAACGGAGTGCCCTGTTCGATGGTCAAGGCATAGCAGGAAAGGTGTTCTGGAAAAAGGGAGACCGCCTCTTTCAGCTGCGATAGCCAGCTGCCAAGTGATTCGCTGGGAAGCCCCCACATAAGATCGATACCGATATTGTTGAAGCCGGCTCTGCGGAAACAGTCAACGGCATGGTGCGTTTGCCTGTTCCCATGGATCCGCCCGATAGCGCGCAGCAGGGATTCATCGAACGACTGGACGCCCACAGAGACTCTGTTCACTCCTGCAGAACGAAACCCATGTGCATTTTCTGAAGTGACAGATTCCGGATTCGCCTCGAGGCTGATCTCGATCGTTTTCGCAAAAGAAAAAAGTTTGGCAGCTTCATTGATGACGCGGTAAATGGAGGCCGGCGGCACCAGGCTGGGCGTCCCTCCGCCGAAAAAGATGCTGTCGATAGTTTGAGTGCCGGTCTCCATGGCATGCAAGCGCATCTCCCGGCAGATAAACTGTTCCCATTGTTCCAGGCTGTGGTTGTCAACGGCTTTCCAGGGGCGGGAAAAGAAAGCGCAGTAGGGGCACTTGCTCTTGCAGAAAGGGACGTGTATATAAATACGCATATTTTTTTATGGTAGAAACTCAAATACTCGTCAAGGAAAAGTTCCCGTTTCATGTTGAGTGGTCCACGGAGCAAAATGTTGCAGGAGGCAGGCCAGTTATGAAACTATCCGCTGTATTCTTCGATCGTGACGGGACCGTGATCTTTGACAGGCATTACCTGAAAGATCCGGCAGGCGTCACCCTCATTCCCGGTGTTGCCGATGCGTTGCGCCTCCTTGCGGATCATGGGATCGATGCATTTTTGGTCAGCAATCAATCCGGGATCGGCCGCGGATATTTCACTGTGGATGATGTGGTCGCCTGCCAATCCCGGCTGAATGAACTTTTGCAGCTGCAGGGAACGGGATTTAAAGATGCCCGTTTCTGCCCCCATGCCCCGGAAGAACGATGCACGTGCCGCAAGCCTTCCATAGGGATGTGGAAGAGCTTATCGGAAAAATATGCGCTGGAACCGGCACATTGCGCCATGATAGGTGATAAGGAAGAGGACCTGGCATTCGGTAGGAACAGCGGGATGGCCTGCAGTGTGCTAGTGCTCACAGGCAAAGGCATGAAGACTGCTGCCCAGCTCGGATTAAAGGTCGAAGCGCTCTCCAGCAAGCTGACACCATTCGATCAAGTCTGCACGGCCAATGAGGATCCTGTTTCCGGAAAATATTATGTTGCCCATAATGCCCTGGATGCGGTAGAAGGGCTTTTAGCGATGCATGGCAGCACGTTGTGACGCATTGCGCCCTGCAGCTGCGGGGCTTCGGTGTCCATCATTTCAACGATGCAGGCAGTAAGTTCAGGAGGAGATCATGTCGGCAGAAGAGCTATCAGCACTATTTTCTCAGGATTTCCTGGCGCATGTTTTCCCGCCAGAACGCACCGATGCATTTTTTGATGCCCTCTTCGGCGATCCCAAAGAAGGTGCGTACGACATCCGTCTAAGCTTTCTTTCCGGATCAGAGGTCTTGCTCAATTTTGCGTTTGAATTGCACCAGAGGGGCAATGCCTGTCTTGCCTGCAATCTGACGCACGGCCTGCCCCATGTGTTCAAGCGGCATCCCGTCATCAACGTGGACGGCCTTTCGAAAGAACTTGCCAGGAGGGCCGGATGGGAAGATGGAGCATGGGATTGGCATATTGGAGATACCGTTGAGGTATCCCGGGCGCTTCATATCGTCCCGCTGCAGCTGGCGAAACATGGATGAGGGCAGGCTCGGCACGATATCCCCTGCCCCGGTGTCATGTCCAGATGAGATCTCCCTCAGGCAACGTGCTGCGATGCTCTTGGAAATGTTGGAATGCCGCACATGACCATTCCGCCAGCCAGGCATGCGCCCTGCTTATCCATGATTTTTTGCTTGACGTGCTAACATTTCCGGAATAAATAAAAAAGCTCCGGGACGTTAACTCAGACGGTAGAGTACCTGCCTTTTAAGCAGAGAGTCGCGCGTTCGAATCGCGCACGTCCCACCAGTGGATATCTATTGGTTGCTGGATTGCTTATTCAGCAGCCATTTTCATTTAAGGGGGTCAACTTGTTCTATGGATCAGGGATCCTGCTGCGGTCCCCTTTGCCATGCCATCTGAAGCAGAAGTGCTGTTATGCATGGCAGCGGATGAAAACGCTGCGGCAGCCCGTTGCCGTTGGGAAAAAAGAAGGAATGCCGTCTGACCTGGCCATGGCGTTCACGAAATCCGCTCACGGCACAGGCTCATCCATGCTGGGTGCATCAGCGGCAATGCACGGAACGCTCGATCAATTTTACGGTATGCTCGATCAGATTTCCGAGCGAAGAGTGCTTATTCATTTCGCTTTCAAGTGACGTGATGCCCTTGATGACCGTGGAATGACGCCTGTTGAAACGTTCTCCGATCTGGGCAAGTGTAAGATCGGTATGCTTTCGCAGCAAGAAGAAAACCGTGTTCCTGGCAACGACGATATTCTGACGGCGTGATTTGGAAGCCAGCTGCTTTGGACTGAGCGAGAAGCTTTTGCATACAAGGGACACGACATCGTCCAGATCGATCCCGGGATTTTCCCGGGCGACGTTCCGTATGACATCGATCGCCATTTCTTCCGAGATGGACCGGCCTGAAAACTGGGACTGCAGGAGCAGGTTGTTCAGGCAGCTCTCCAAGAGGCGCACGTCACCGGATACTCTTTCTGCAAGCAGGTCAGCGACGCGTGAAGGAAGGACCGCACATTGCCTGCGTGCCTTTTCCTGGAGGATCTGCAAGCGCATATCTTTGTCAGGCCGCTCCATAGTGGCAACGAAACCTGACCGGAATTGTGACAGGAGCTGCGAGTCGACCCCATACATGTCACATGGGGCAAAAGAACTGGTGAGGACTACCCTTCCGCCCCGCGCCTGGAGATTTTTGATGGTGTAGAGAAGTTCTTCCTGGGTCTTGTCTTTGCCGCGCAGGCAATGGATGTCTTCCAGCAGGAGCATATCCAGGTTGCGGAATTTCTCTTTGAATTCTTCAAGGGCGTTGAATTTTACGGCATGGACGAATTGAGAGGTGAATTCCTCGGCAGTGAGATATTCCAGCCGGAGATTGCGCGTGTCTGCTTCCGCGCAGAGGGCTTTGCCGACAGCCTGTGTGAGATGCGTCTTGCCCAATCCCGCTCCCGCACAGAGCAGGACCATGTCGACGGAAGCCTGGGAAGTGATGATATTGCTTGCCGCTGCATGGGCGATCTGGTTGCATGGTCCAACAACGAAATCGTCAAAAGAATATTTCCAATTGATCCTGGGACCATTGCTGGCGACACGGATGCGGGGCAAGGGGATCGGCAATTCCAGCTGCCGCTCCGACATCAAAAGTGCAGGGGAAGTCGAAGGAAGCGATAGCGCCAGCGATTGGAGATCGGTTTTGGAATGAGTTCCGGGATGGACTTGTTCTTCGACCATCCTCAGGATCGGACAGGATCCAAGCACTTCTTCAGCACAGCCGATGATCTCGGGCTCAAGCTGTTTTATCCTGGCCGCAATGAAGGGGATGCCAGGGATCGTAAGCGTTATGACATAACGTCCAGACGGGCCGGATCCATCGATATCATCTGCCGGTGCCGGGTGGATATCATATGGCAATGGCTCAAGCAACGCCTTAACTTTCCCCTCGGAAAGTCGTTTGCTGAGCTGATGAAGGATTTTTTGCCAGATTTCGTTCGTATCCATAGCACACACAGATCCACTCGTTGAACTGGTGTGACCATACACGTTCACCCCCCGGAAATCAACCTGCCAGCATACTCGTAAAAAGTCGCAAGAGCAAAATATCTTATTGAAATAGCGTGATATAATCTATCGTTTATAATCGCTGTATCCACGTATTTCGACAATTATCAAAAGCTGTTACCAAGTAATTTCGCTCATCCAGAAAAAAGTCGTCGCCGCCCTGGAGCGGTAAAACAGGCCTTTTGTGGAGGTCCGGCGTGGCTTCCCGGAATGTTTTGCTTGACCGGCTGAAATCATTCTGTTTAAAAAGGCAAGGAACGTATTTGTCATGTACACCAGGGAAATATGATGATGGAACGTGAGCCCCTCGACGGATTGCGGGAACAGATAGACGCCATAGACGACCAGTTGCTAGAACTCATGCGCAAACGCTTCAACTTGAGCAGGCGCATCCTGCTTGAGGAACACCGGATGGGCGTGCCGGCGGAAGTCTTCAGCCATGAACGCGAGCAGCTTGCCATCGACAGGCTGAAGCGCGCCAATGAAGATTCCGACTGCCCGATGCGGGCTTCCCATATCGGGAATATATGGCAGACGATCTTCAGCTGCACCCGTACAGGATGGTAAGATCATTTTTGACACATTGATGCCGCGCCTGCGAAACAAAAGATCATGTTGCTTCAGAACCAGGCATCATCTGGCGCAGGCAGCAGGTCCGGGCGATCCTATTTTTTCCTTTCGCGGATATATTCCAAAGCGTCAAGGAAAACGTCTTTCTCCGGTCCGGCAGGCAATCCGTCCAGGCATGCAGCTGCCTTGGCAAGATACTCCCCTGCCAGTTCGCGTGTTGCTGCATCAAATCCCCTGCAGCGGACCTCCCGGGCAATATCCATCCTCTCTTCCCGGGTGAAAGACCCCTCTTTGAATTTGCAGAGAAATTCATCAGCCTTCGCCTGCGGCAAGTCAGCCGCGTATAACATCAGCGGAGGTGTGAATTTGCCTTCCAGCAGATCGCCTGCAGATGGCTTGCCCGTTTCGTTCTCATCAGCGAAATCCAGGGCGTCATCGATGAGCTGGAAGGCTATGCCCAGGTTGAGGCCGAACGAAGAAAGCGCTTCGACGGCATCCTCTGCAGCGCCGGCGTACAAGGCACCCAGGCGGCATGCGCACCGGATCAGCCATCCGGTTTTTCCCGCTACGATATCTACATATTCCCGCTTGTCGCAGGATACCGAATGCTGGCGGGACATCTCGTGTGCTTCTCCCTCGGCAGTCATGATCACAGCTTCGGAAACGCACTGCATGATGCGCGGGTCCCCATGGGAGGCCGCCATATGGTTCGCCAGGGCCAGAAGGGCATCACCGGACAAGATGGCAGGGACGACGCCATAGACCATATGGGCTGCCGGAGCGCCCCTGCGTTTTTCCGCATTGTCCAGCACATCATCATGGAGCAGTGTCGCGACATGGATAAGTTCGGGGATGACAGAGAGCCCATAGAGTCCCGGGCTTCCTGCGCCAAACATCCTTGCGGATGCAAGGGTGAGTATCGGCCGGATCCGCTTTCCGCCAGCCAGCGCCGTATGTGCGGCTATGTTGTACAGATGCGCAGGAAGATCGCGGATGCTTCTTTCCACTTCGGCATTGATTTTTGCTATTTCAGAATCCAGAAAGGATGCGAAGATCATCATTTTCCACAGCCTCGTCAATATCCTTGCTTGCTGGAAAATTCTGAACGCAATTTTCCGACATGGCAAGCATTTTTCCATGCCTTTGCACGGAACTCCCCGTTTGGAGCGGAAAAATATATTTGTTCCGATTAAAATATGATATTCCAATAGGTTATGGTATTGCACCAGGCATGGGGATGCTTTCGAAAAATCATATCTGCAAAAGCTTTACAAGCCAGGCTTTACCAATCATAATAAAAAGATGAAGTTTAATTTTTCTCTTTTTTTCCTTGCCGTGGGACTGGCCTTTGCCCTGGAAGCCGTTTTCTGGATATCGATGCCGGCCAAAATGCGCAAGGTCGTCAATGCCCTGCTGCTCATGACTGATTCTCAATTGAGGACGTGGGGCGGCATCCTGCTTGCCATCGGCGTAGGGCTTTGCTTCATAGGACGTTTTTTGAAGGGATAAACATGAACAGTACAGACGCTCTCATCCTTGCCGCTGGAAAAGGCACCCGCATGCATTCTGCGAAACCGAAGGTGCTGCATACGATACTTGGCGAAACCATGCTCAGCCTCGTTTCGCATGCCGCAGCATCCCTGCCCCAGATCGCTGCACTGCATGTCGTGGCAGGCCATCAGGCCGAGCAGGTTTTCATGGAAGCAGGCAGGCTTTCTGCAAAACTTCATCATGATGTTTACCAGATCTTGCAGAAAGAACAAAAGGGCACGGGGCATGCCTTGATGACGGCGATGCCAAGCCTTAGGGGACGCTGCGGCAGCCTGCTCGTGCTCAATGGCGATGCTCCCCTCGTCACCTCTGAGGTGCTGGACAACTTCATGTCCAGGGCCAACGGCGCGGATATCGCTTTCCTGACCCTGTACCTCGACGATGCAGCATCGTACGGCCGTGTGATGCGAAAAGGTGCCAGTGTGCATGCCATTGTCGAAGCCAAGGATTTCGATCCGGACGTGTATGGTCCCCTGGAAGATGCTCATGAGGTGAATTCAGGCATTTATTATTTCTCGCTGGCAGCTGTGGAAAAGCTGCTGCCACAACTTTCATGCTCTCCCAAGAGTGGTGAGTATTACATAACCGACTTGATCGGCCTGGGCGTGGCAGCTGGAATGGATGTCCGCGGCATCCTTGTCGACGACATGGATATGGATGCGCGGTCCCTGCTCGGCGTGAACACTCCGGCAGAACTTGCCGTGGCAGAATCCCTGCTCCGCGAACAAACGGTCAGGCGCCTTTTGGAAGCGGGAGTGGTCATCCATTCTCCGGAGAGCGTGTGCATCTGCCCGTACGCAGCGATCTCGCCCGGAGCGGAGATTTTTGGACCGGCGGAGATCTATGGTGATTCTTCTGTCGGTGAAAATTCGGTGATCCGTTCCCATTGCGTCATGCGGAACTGCATTGTCCACGCGGGAGCGGAAATACGTGAATTCACCCATATGGAGGAGGCGCAGATCCTGCCAGGCGCCATCGTCGGTCCGTTTGCACGTTTGCGCAGCGGCAGCATCATAGATGAAAATGCCCATGTCGGCGATTTCGTGGAACTGAAGAAAACACATCTTGGAAAACGTTCAAAAGCAAACCATCTTGCGTATTTGGGTGACAGCGAGATCGGAGAAGACGTCAACATCGGTGCGGGGACGATCACGTGCAATTATGACGGCAGGAATAAGCATAAGACCCTTATCAGCGATGGCTGCTTCATCGGCAGCAATACATCCCTGGTCGCTCCCGTCATGATAGGACCGGGCTCCCTGGTCGGCGCCGGTTCCGTGATCACGAAAAATGTTCCTGCGGATTCCTTGGCCGTAGCAAGGAAAAGGCAGGAGAACCTCCCCCGCAAAAAGAAATGAAAATGCCTGCCTTGACTCTTTAACTAATGCAATCCATTGTAGATGGGCAGTCCATTGCATAGAAGGAGCAGATATGTCCTGCAAGATCGTAAAGATCAGCGCATCCGATGATGCAGAAGCGCTCAGCTTCATCAGGCGCCTGGAATCACGGGGTAATCCGGTCTCAAGCGGCGGGAACGACGTTGAGACCGACGTCAGGAAGATCATCAGTGATGTCAGGGAACGCGGGGATGATGCGCTGGTCGAGAACACCCGGCGGTTTGATGCCCCAGGTTTCGAGCCTCCTTTCCTGGTCTCGCAGGAGACCATGGCCCATGCGGCAAACAGCATTTCGGGCGAAGACAGGAATATCATTATCGAAGCCTCATCGCATATCCGCACTTTCCATGAAGCGCAAAAAGACCAGTCATGGTTCATCACGCGCAGTGACGGCACCATCCTTGGACAGAAGATCGAGCCGGTGGAACGGGCAGGGCTGTATGTCCCCGGCGGGAAAGGCGGCGACACCCCGCTCATATCTTCCCTCCTGATGGCGGCTATCCCCGCACAAGTGGCCGGGGTCAAAGAGATCGTTCTTGTGACGCCCCCCAAAAGCGACGGTTCATTGAATGCCCATATCCTTGCGGCTGCCTATCTTCTTGATATCCCCAAAGTGTACCGTGTCGGCGGCCCCTGGGCGATCGCAGCCATGGCCTATGGTACCAAGGAGATCCCCCGGGTCGATGTCATTGCAGGCCCGGGCAATATCTATGTCACGACGGCCAAGAAGCTTGTCCAGGGAAAAGTCGGCATCGACATGATCGCCGGTCCAAGCGAGATCCTCATCCTTGCTGACGACAGTGCCAACCCTGAGTGGCTCGCAGCAGACCTGCTTTCCCAGGCTGAGCACGACCGGCTTGCTTCTGCCATCCTCATAACCACAAGCGGCAGCATCGCGGAGATGACGGCCTTGGCCCTGGAGCGCAGGGCTTCGGCATTGCCGCGGTCTGCCATCATTCAGGAATCACTTGACAACTGGGGCGCTATCTTTGTCGTTCCGGATCTGGCCAGCGGCATATCCCTTGCCAATACCATTGCTCCGGAGCACATGGAGGTCTGCACCTATTCACCGTGGGACATCCTTCCCAGGATCCACAACGCCGGCGCCGTCTTCCTTGGAAGCAATTCCCCGGAGCCCGTCGGTGACTACTATGCCGGTCCCAACCACGTATTGCCCACGCTTGGCACGGCAAAGCATTCTTCAGCATTAAGCGTGCAGACGTTTTGCAAGCGTTCAAGCATCATTGCTGCCACTGCCCAATTTTCACAGCGATTTGCTGCTTCCATCGCCAGGCTCGCACGGATCGAAGGTCTGGAAGCCCATGCCCAGTCCATCGAAAGCCGCATCTGACAAAACATCCTTCAGGGAGATAACATGAAAAAGCTTTCCTATCCTGTCATCACGAAAACCGAGATCCCCGGATTCAAACTCCATTCCCGGGGAAAAGTTCGTGATATCTATGAAATAGACCCCGAAACGCTGCTCATCATCACGACGGACAGGATGTCGGCATTCGATGTCATCCTCAGCGAGGCGATCCCCTGGAAAGGAGTCGTCCTCAACCAGATCACGCTGTTCTGGATGGATCGATTCAGGGACCTTGTTCCAAACCATATTTTGGAGACCGATATCCGCAACTACCCTGCTGCGCTCCTCCCCTATGAGGATCAGCTTGTCGGACGGTCCGTTCTTGTCCGCAAGGCCCAGCCCCTCAAGGCTGAATGCATCGTTCGGGGATACCTTGCCGGTTCCGGATGGAAATCCTATTGCAGGAACAAGCAGCTTTGCGGCCATGCGCTGCCGGATGGGCTCGTTGAATCTTCAAAACTGCCAGAAGTCCTTTTCACTCCATCGACGAAAGGCGAATTAGGCACTCATGACGAAAACATCAGCCTGGACAAGATGCGTGAGATCGTAGGTGCTGACCTTGCCGACCAGGCAGCCGGCCTGACGCTTGCGATCTACAAGGAAGCTTCGGCATATGCAGCCCAGAGAGGCATCATCATCGCAGACACGAAATTCGAGTTCGGCCTTGCCGATGGCAGGCTCATCCTCATCGATGAAGTCCTGACCCCGGATTCTTCGCGGTTCTGGCCAGCCGACGGATATGTTCCAGGGCATCCCCAGCCCAGCTTCGATAAGCAGTATCTTCGTGACTGGCTCGAAAGCCAGCCCTGGGACAAAACGCCCCCTGCTCCCAGGCTCCCCGACATCGTTCGCGATACGACTTCAGAAAAATATCTGGAAGCGTACAGGCTGCTCACGGGTTCAGAGCTTAGCTGATCGGTAACATGATATCACTGGAGGCTCCGGCCAATGTTGCTCAAAGGTAAGAAAGCCGTCATATTTGGTGTCGCGAATACGCACAGCATCGCCTACGGTATCGCTTCGGCATTCAGGCGTGAAGGGGCGGAACTCGCTTTCAGCTACTTAAATGACGCCCTTAAAAAAAGGGTCATCCCTATTTCCGATGAACTTGGAGGAGCCTTTACGTTCCCGTGCGATGTTGCACGTGATGAAGATATTGCTCACGCGGCAGAACTCGTTCAGCGGGAATGGGGGGCCGTCGATGTGATCGTCCATTCCGTGGCTTTTGCAGCCAAGGAAGACCTGAAGGGTCGCTTTCTTGACACGTCGCGCCAGGGATTCCAGCTTGCCCTGGACATTTCGGCCTTTTCCCTCGTTGCTCTCTGCAAGGCCTTTGAACCCCTGCTGCATCCTGGTTCATCCGTGCTCTGCATGACTTATTACGGGGCGCAAAAGATGATCCCCAATTACAACGTCATGGGAGTTGCCAAGGCAGCCCTGGAATCATCAGTGCGTTACCTGGCCACGGACCTGGGGAACAGCGACGTGCGCATCAATGCCATCAGCGCCGGACCTGTCCGCACACTGGCTTCGTCGGGGATCTCTGGATTCCACCACATCGGAGATATGTTTACGCAGCGCGCCCCCCTCAAACGCCTCGTGAGCATCGATGAGATCGGAAATGCAGCTGCTTTCCTGGCTTCGGATCTTGCCAGTGCAGTGACGGGAGAGATCCTCTATGCAGACAATGGCTTCCAAAGCACGGCACTGTGACAGTCTTGAACAGGTTGGTATCTTATGGAAATACTACGCATCATCCTCACGATAGCCGGCATCGTTGCCGCCTGCAGCGCCTATTTTTGGCTCCGGCGCAGAGGCGTTTTCGGATGCTGCATTCGGATCAGCCCCACCCAGGTCCGCGAAGTCCGCACAGAGACACGGAAGGACTCGGCGTGATGCCAAAAGCCTTTCCGTCCGGCATTCCCTGTGTTTTGACGCATCAGCACGCTTCCCAAGCATAACCTCGGGGGACAGCATGAAACTTCATTTCCGTTTTGTTGTTTTGCTATGTTGCGCCGCTTTATTGTTATCTGGATGCTTGTTTGAAAAGATCAGGCTGACTACGCCGTACGATAATGAGGTCACCCGCTGGACGAGCAGCATCGAGGGCCTCAGCCCTGCCGTCCAGGGACAGAAAGCTGATTCCGTATGGAGATCGCCAGCGTATTCTCAGGAATTGCGCAACCGCGCTCTTTCCATCGCCGCAAGCCGTCCCGGTCCGCAAGCGGTCGCTGCCCGGAAGGAACTGTCCTCCCGCTATGAACGGGCAGGCTTGGAACAGCGCAAAGCCTGGGAAGCGCTCTACTGGCGCGATCTGGATTCCATGACAGCCAAAGAACTGAAGGTCCTTGCTTCACGCATATCCCCCGCCCAGCTGCAACAGTTCCCCTGGAATCTTGCCATGCTGAAAGCGGCACGCCATGGCGTTGCTCCCGATAATCCAGCCATGCTCAACCTGCTCTCCAATCCTGGACTGTACGCCAATCCTTTTGCCCTGGGGCTTTCCGGGTCCGGAAGCCAGGCGGCGGCAACGGGCAGTACTGTTGCGGCCGCCCTCGCCATACCCCTTTCCGGTTCGAATGGCACCCTGGGGAACCAGATCGCTGCCGGTGCCTATGCCGGTTCTGATCATCTCCGCAGCAAGGGCAGAAGCATCGACCTTAAGATCATCGACACTTCCCAGGCCAACTGGCAGCAGCAGATCCAAAGCCTTCCGCCGCAATTCACCGTTATCGGCGGTCCGCTGGGCACTTCCCAGCTTTCTGACATGAGATCTGCAGCTTCTGGCCGCGCCTTGTTCGCATTCACCCCAAATCTGCCCCAGGGGGATGAGGGCGTTCGTGCATGGCGTTTCTTCACGAGCCCTGCGGACCAGGCACGGACGCTGATCGATGCCGCATCCAGCATCGGCATAACTTCGTTTGCCGTATTTGCTCCTGCAGATAATTTCGGCCAGCGCATGACGGATATTTTCAGAAATGTCGCTTCCTCAAAAGGCTATCCCGTTTTTGCCGGGAGTTACACCCCCAATGCCATGCAGTCCTGGTCAAAAGAGGTGAAAGCTTTTATGGCATCCAGCCCGGATGCGAGCGCCGTGTTCCTTCCTGACGGGTGGAAAAACATGGAGATGCTGATCTCTACCCTGCAATACCATGGTGCCAACAATCGGCTTTTCATGGGTTCATTGCTTTGGGAACAACCCTTGGGCGCAGGTGCCACATCCAACAGCACCTTGTTCGAGACGACCATTTTCCCGGGGACATGGCACGCAAATGCCCCGGGACGAGCTTCCCAGGCTTTTGTCGAAGCCATGCGTTCACGTTCAGAACGCCCCAGCGATTGGTCAGCCCTCGGTTTCGATTTCGTACAGTTCGCTGCCGAGCTCTCACTTGCCCGGGGATGGACAGCCGCATCACTGAACTCCCGCTTGTCCTCTGGGATCGATATCGACTGGGCAAGCGCGCCCCTGACATGGACTGCTTCAGGACAGGCCCAGCGCAAGCTTTTCCTTTTCCAGCCACAATCAAAAGGGTTTTCGCCTGCCAACCTGACAGACATCGGCACTAAGCTTTCCCGTCCTTCAGCCAGCCTCCGCACCGGGATGCAAGCTCCCACGGATATTGACAGGCTGGCTGATTCCATAACGAAAAACTGAAGGTCCCATCATGCCCCTTACGCAACAAGACTTCTACCATCTTTGCAGCCTTTCACGCCTCTCTCCTGATCCTTCCGCCCAGGAAGAGATGGCCCAGCAGTGTTCCCATATCCTGAACTATATGGATAAGCTTTCGGAGATCGACACGTCAGGCATAGAGCCACTCTATTCTCCCGTGGAGCATGAATGTTTTTTCCGGGACGACATCGCGGTCAGGCGTTGCGAAAGGTCTGCCATTTTGAATGACGCTCCTGTCACCGATGGAGAATTTTTCATCGTTCCCCGGATAGTGGAGGGCAAATAATGGAACTTTGTGAACTTTCCCTCTGCACTGTCCGGGACCTCATCAAACATGGCGATGTGACGGTTGAGCAGGCTGTATCTGGTTGCATATCACGCATCCGGGAGACTGAGCCGAAGATCATGGCTCTTCTTGCAACACGGCTGGATGAAGCGCTTGAACGTGCACGGAGCATGGACGCATCCAGGCCCGCGGACTTTTCCCGGAAGCCGTTGTGGGGCGTGCCTGTCACTGTCAAAGATGCCTTGACGACAAAAGACATGGAAACGACAGCAGGATCGAAGATCCTTGAAGGCTTCATACCTCCCTACGACGCGTTTGCTGTTGAGAAGCTGCGCAATGCCGGCGCCATCATCCTTGGAAAAAACAACATGGATGAATTTGCCATGGGATCCACGACGGAACATTCTGCCTACCATGCCACGGCAAATCCATGGGATATCTCATGCGTACCAGGAGGATCGAGCGGAGGATCAGCGGCAAGCGTGGCTGCATGCCAGTGCTTCGCCTCACTTGGTTCCGACACGGGAGGTTCAGTCAGGCAGCCGGCATCCCTCTGCGGATGCGTAGGGCTGAAGCCCACGTATGGCAGGGTCTCCCGCTATGGCCTGCTGGCGTATGGTTCATCTCTTGACCAGATCGGGACGTTGACGAGGACTGTGGAAGACGCGGCTGCCGTGCTCCAGGTCATAGCGGGACATGATGATAAGGACAGCACATCTTCTCCCCATGAAGTCCCTGATTATGCCGCAGCACTGCAGTCCCATGAAGATCTTTCAGGTCTTGTCATTGGCGTGCCGAATGAGTTTTTCGAACATAGCGGCATGGAAGAAGGCGTTGCCAAAATTTGCGGAGAGGCAGTGGAAGCTGCACAGTCCCTGGGCGCCAGGATCAAACGTGTCACCCTGCCCCACACGGAATATTCCATACCAAGCTACTATATCATCGCTTCCGCAGAGGCCAGTTCAAACCTGGCCCGGTACGATGGCGTCCGTTACGGGCACCGCACCCGGGACCCCAAAGACCTCTACGAAATGTATGCCAGCACACGGGCAGAAGGGTTCGGACCTGAAGTCCAGCGCCGCATCCTTTTGGGATCCTATGTCCTTTCCGCGGGGTATTACGATGCCTATTACCGCAAGGCCGCCCAGCTCCGCCGCCTGATACGCCAGGATTTCCTTGCCGCATTGGGTGACTGTGACCTGCTCCTTGCCCCGGTCTCCCCCGTGACTGCCTGGGAGTTAGGTTCCCTGGCCGGTGACCCGCTGCAAATGTATTTTATGGATATTTTTACCCTTTCCCTTAATCTCGCCGGTCTTCCCGGCTTGTCTGTCCCTGTGGGCATGCTTGCTGGCAAACCGGTAGGCGTGCAGCTCATGGGCAGGGCTTTTGACGAGTGCACGCTTCTGTTCGCGGGCAATAAGCTGACGAAGCTCCTGGGGACAGACGGGATGCATCCGGTCCTCTAGGACGCCACGGGTAAAACGGTCCGCGGCCTGCATCGCCGCCATGCCGTTCCCGCCGGCAAGCTGGCTGCCCGGCAGTCTAACAGCCTGCCATAGCCAATGGCTGTTCCTGACAGGCGATCCTTCTTCTCCGCCAGATCAAAAGCGTTAAGGCGAAGGATCGCCCGTGCAAAGCCCTGCTGGGCAGGCATGCAAGAGCCCGCGATCCTGATCCTGTTCCATGGATGGCATCCGGGCATTTGCCTGTTCAGGGCATGGCGGTCTTCGCTGGAGCTTTTGACCGTTTGCCGCAGGTCTTATTTCTGCAGCTGCTCCCTGACATAGTTGACCATCCCTCCCTTATCCAGGAGGGTCTGCATCATGGGAGAAAGCGGAGGGACACGGAATTCCCTATCCAGGGTCCGATCCCGGATGACTCCGCGTTCGGTGTCGATCTCCAGGATGTCTCCATCCTGGATGTGTTCGGCATCATCCCCGATCTCCAGCAGCAACAGCCCCATATTGAACGCATTGCGGTAAAAGATCCTGGCAAAGCTATGGGCTATGACGGCCTTGATGCCTGCGCCAAGGATGGCGAGCGGTGCGTGTTCACGCGATGATCCACAGCCAAAATTGCGGCCGGCCACAAGGAGATCCCCTTTTTTGACACGGCTGATCCATCCCGGTTCCAGGCCTTCCATGCAGGATGCGCCAAGTTCCTGGATATCCGTAGTAACAAGGAAGCGGGCCGGTATGATGGCATCTGTATCGATGTGATCGCCCACTTTATGTACGTTCCCGGTAAAAAGCATAGCAGCTCCTATCGTTTGGCTCTGACGGCCATCATAACAGTCCAGGATGGGTGATGGTCCCGGCAACAGCGGATGCAGCGGCGACACAGGGGTTGGAGAGATAAAGCTCAGACTTGAGGCTGCCCATCCTCCCCCGGAAATTCCTGTTGGAAGTGGAGATGCAGCGTTCGCCGTCGCCAAGCACGCCCATATATCCGCCGAGGCAGGGACCGCAGGTCGGTGCGCTCACGATGCAGCCAGCGTCAGAGAAAATATCAAAGAGTCCTTCGTTCATGGACTGCCGCCAAACATCCGGAGTCGCAGGGATGATGATGCAGCGCACGCCTTGCGCAACTTTGCGCCCTTTGAGCACGGCGGCAGCGTCTCTCATGTCGGACAAGCGGCCATTGGTGCAGGATCCTATGACCACCTGATCGATGCAAACATCCGTGAGGGAGGTGACCGGCTTCACGTTTGCTGGAAGATGCGGACACGCCACGACCGGTTCCATCCCAGCCACATCCATGGGGATGACCTTTTCATATTCCGCGCCGTCATCCGGGCTGATCTCCACAGGATCCTTGACGCCGTGATCGAGGCAATATTGGACAGTCAGGGGATCAGAGGGGAAAAGCCCGCATTTGGCGCCGGCCTCGATGGCCATGTTGGACATGCATAGTCTGTCTTCGATCCCGATCTCAGAAAGTGTGTCGCCGGCGAACTCCAGCGCACGGTATAAGGCCCCATCCACGCCAATCATGCCGATGAGCCTCAAAATGAGATCCTTGCCCCTGACCCATTCCGGCATGCTGCCGGAGATCTCAACGCGCAAGGTGGGCGGGATCTTGAACCAGAGGCGCCCAAGCGCCATGCCGCAGGCAATGTCCGTAGACCCAAGGCCTGTCGAAAAGGCCCCCAACCCTCCATAGGTGCACGTATGGCTGTCCGCTCCGATAAACAGGTCACCGGGCTTGACGAGGCCCTTTTCTGGAAGCAGGGCATGCTCTACTCCGGCGTTCCCGCCTTCGTAGTAATGTGTTATGCCCATTTCTTTGGCGAATCGCCGGGAGATCATCACCTGGTTGGCAGAGGCGATATCTTTTTGCGGAGTGTAATGATCCATCACAAGGAATACTTTGTCCCTGTCGAAGACCTTGTCAGCGCCCATGGACCTGAATGACTTGATGGCCAGGGGGCCCGTGATGTCGTTTGCAAGTACGCCCGACAAATGGCATTCCACTATCTGGCCCGGGGTCGATACGGGCTCATCCGTGTGCATCTGCAAAAGTTTCTGTGCCAGCGTATGAGGCATACAACTGCTCCGTTCGTAAAATATTAAAGTGCAGCTCGAATTATTCCGTAGGCACCTGCTTATAGCTGATGACGTCCTTTTCCTTGTGCTCCAGACGGTTCAGCGCATCGATGTATGCCTTGGCGCTTGCCACGATGATGTCGGCATCCGACCCGCGTCCTGTCGCAGTATGCTTCCCATCCCTCAGATTGACGGTGACTTCGCCCTGGGCGTCGGTGCCGCCCGTGATCGCATTGACGGAAAATCTTTCCAGTTCAGCGGTAGTGCCGCAGATCTGCGATATGACGTTGAACGCGGCATCGATGGGACCGGTCCCAAATCCTGCAAGGCGTATCTCCTTATCAAGATCCTGCAGCACGACAGCGGCAGTTGCCGGCATAGTTGACCCCATGGAGGTCTGCACGCTGATATTGCTGAGCCGGAAGCGGTCAGGGATGCGCATCCGGTACACTTCGGAAAACACAAGAGCCTCAAGGTCTTCGTCATGGATGCGATTCTTTTTGTCAGCCAGTTCTTTCATCGCTGAAAAAACAGCATTGACCTGGTCAAAGCTCAGATCGAACCCAAGTTCTTCGAGGCGGGTCTTGACGGCGTTGCGCCCCGAATGCTTGCCGATGACGATATCTGTGGACTTGCGGCCGACAGCCTGCGGGCTCATGATCTCATAGGTGTCCCGGTTTTTGAGCATGCCGTCTTGATGTATCCCGGATTCATGGGCGAACGCGTTGCTGCCGATGACGGCCTTGTTGGCGGGGATTGGCCTGCCTATGATCATGGAAAGCAAGTGGCATGCCGGATAAAGCTGTTCGTTATGGATGGCACACTCAACGCCATAAAAATCTGGCCTGAGCTTCATGGCCATGACACATTCTTCCAGCGAAGCATTTCCGGCGCGTTCGCCGATGCCGCAGAGGCACAGCTCCAGTTGGCGTGCACCATTCCTTACAGCCGAAAGGCTGTTTGCGACGGCAAGCCCGAGGTCGTCATGGCAATGGACGCTGAAAACGGCTTTGCCGGCGTTGGGCACGTTGTCCAGGATATACCTGACGAGCTGACCGAATTCATCAGGCTGTGCATAGCCGACAGTATCGGGGATGTTGATCGTCGTTGCACCGGCATCGATGCAAGCCGTGAAAACGCGCACAAGAAAATCTTTATCGGACCGGGAGGCGTCTTCTGCTGAAAATTCGACATTGGACGTATACGACGCAGCCCTTTGCACAGCGGCGACCGCCATTTGCAGCACTTCATCCGGTGTTTTGTGGAGCTTGTGTTCCATATGGATGGGCGAAGTGGCGATAAACGTGTGGATCCTGGGGTGCCTGGCATCTTTGACCGCCTCCCAGGCACGGTCGATGTCTTTGGCACTGGCACGGGCCAGTCCTGCGACCTGGGCGGTCTGGACCGATCGCGCGATAGCTTTGACGGCGTTGAAATCACCTTCGCTTGCAGCGGGGAAGCCTGCTTCGATCACGTCGACCCCCAACGCCTCAAGCTGGTGAGCGATGCGCAATTTTTCGTCCAGGTCCATGGTGGCGCCTGGCGACTGCTCCCCATCACGAAGTGTCGTATCAAAAATAATGACTCGTTCAGACATATTGGCCTCCGGGATGCGTTATGTCCGCATCATGTGTTGTTCTGGATGACAAGTTTGCGGGCAGTGACATAATCGAATTTTCCTGAGCCCAGCAAAGGCGGCTGCTTGACGCAGACGATGCGCTTCGGCGTCCAAAGCGGCGAAATGCCACGGCTGGCAAAATGCGCGGCGATGCGTCCGGTGGTCGCGTCATCGGAAGCGATGACGAGGGCGAGCTGCTCCCCTTTGCGCGGATCAGGCACTGCGACGACGCCCAGCCCTGCGTCAGGCCAGATGTCCCGCAAGGCTTCCTCGACAGCCGCCAAGGATACCATCTCGCCGCCGATCTTGGCAAAGCGCTTTGCCCTGCCCCGGATGAAGACGAAACCATCCTTGTCGATATGGACGATGTCGCCGGTATCATACCATCCCTCCCCGTCTTTGCCTGATCCTTCGAGGGTCAGATCGCAGGGAGGCTCCAGCTCGCCCGGGGCGCTGGCACGCATATAGCCCAGCATGACATTGTCGCCTTTGACCCACAGGATCCCCGTATTTTCCTCCTCGATGCCAGTGACGGGATGCAGACGGTACTGCAGACCGGGGATCATGCGCCCTACGCTGCCCTTCCGGGAATATGCCGGGGAGTTGACGGATATCAGCGGGGAGGTCTCCGTCGCGCCATAGCCTTCGATGAGGTCAACGCCAAATTTCTGGCGCCACGAATCCCGCGTGCTGTCGCGCATTTTTTCGGCGCCGATGATGACGAGCCGCGCATGGCAAAAATCATACGGACGCCCATAGCGGGCATAACCCGCGCAAAAGGTATCCGTCCCGCAAATGATCGTCGACTGGCTTTCATAAAACAACTGGGGCACGATCCTGTAGTGCAGGGGGGAAGGATACATGAACACGCGTATCCCCGCCAGAACGGGCAGCAATGTGCAGATGCCAAGGCCAAAGGCATGGAACATGGGGAGGCAGTTGAACATCTTGTCGCCGGATCCAACGGTGAACATGGTCAGTGCCTGCCGCAAATTGGAAATGATATTGGCATGGCTGAGAAAAACAGCTTTGGGCACACCCTCCGTTCCCGAGGTGAACATCACGGCAGCGGCACCGCTGCATGGCGTCGAAGGGGAACTGCGCGTGAACGACCTGATGACGCCGCAGATCTTATCGCCCAGGGTGAGGCCGGCCGCAACATCCTCCAGGTAGACGATGCGCAATCCTGCGTCTTTGAGCGCATCTTCCATCGCGTCAAGATCAGCGAGCTTGAGGAACTTTCTGGATGTGAGCACCGACTTCAGCTGGACAGTATGGCAGCAGGATACGACAGCGGAGATCCCCGACGTGAAATTGAGCATGGCCGGCACATGCGACTTGATGTGGAGTCCGAAAAAGGCAACAAGTCCGGCCAGCGAGGTAGGGAGCAAAAAGCCTACGCGCCCCTCGCCCTTGAAAATGCGTCCGAAAGCATGCCCCAGGACACACATTTTTGTGAGCAAGCTGCCGTAGGTCAGGACGTTCCTGTCCTGGTCCTCAGCGATGGGGAATTTCCTTCCGGAACGGCCGGCACTGTCCATGAGCATCTGAACGACATTCCACTTGCCGAGCGATGCACGGTATTCCAGATCCATCATGACGGTATAAAGCTTTCCGCCAAGCCTCCGGCGGCGTTCGCGGGAGGGAAGGGATGCGCTGCCGTCCAGTTTCTGGGGAGGCAGCACCGTCACAGTCACCTTGACGAAAAAGCGGCGCCGGACCCTGTGGCGCATATAGGAAAAAATGGAATGGGAAGCACCATCGATGCGTATGGGCAGGAGCGCGGCATCCGATTTTTCCGCGATCCAGGCAGCCGCTTCAAGTATTTTGGTCAGTTCCGGCGTATTGCTGAGGTGCTCGCTCTTGAATACCATGCAGCATTTGCGCTCTATCACCAGTTTCGCGATCTCTGCAGCCGCTAACGGCCCGGAAAAATCAAGGAACACGGTGTCAGTCAGTGCACGCAGCGGCCGCATCCACCATTTGTTTTCAAACGCGCTGTCAGCCAGGAGCGTGATCCGCTGCGGCAGGACAGCGGCAATGAGCAAGGGATCGATGATGGATCCCGGATTGTTCAGGATGAAGACGCGTTCTCCCGCTGCGTCGTAGTTTTCCCGACCTCGCAGTTCAACGCGGTACACGATTTTTAAAAAAAAACGCACAATGATGCCAAGCATGACCACTCCTCAACGCTTGTGCATTAACGCATCCGAAAGGCTTATCATGCCCAATCAAAACCATTTTGTCGAGAACGAAAAGAGTCGTTCATCTCATAAAATATAACACATTGAATTTATGTGACACTTGGATTTTTACATGGTGTTTCACCGCATCGTGCCACAGATCCTTTCTGCAGTCGGCATCATGCCGTTCTGCTGGGAGATCCCTG
>JAEEGL015051098.1_pt1 | contig 34093 bp, 32 predicted proteins | sample 9134231 | NCBI WGS metagenome assembly JAEEGL01 (sample SAMN16246548, study PRJNA631951) | gut metagenome | biome: gut microbiome; feature: rumen; material: fiber-attached | host: Bos | place: Iran: Karaj | collected 2018-10 | reverse complement strand
TCGGGCGAAGCCCTCAGATGAAATCGTTCGCTTCGCACTCGATGAAATCAAATCCGTCCTTTTAACCCGGCGAAGTCGGATTTCATCGTGCAGCGATTTCATCCACCGAAGGTGGATTTCACCCGTCCGGAGACGGATTTAGTTGAAAAAAGCACGCTCTCGCGTGCTTTTTTACAATGCGGGTAACAGGACTTGAACCTGCACGGGTGTGCCCATTGGAACCTAAATCCAACGCGTCTGCCAGTTTCGCCATACCCGCGTTTTTCACATTTTATCATAAAAATGTGAATAAATAAACAGTTAATCCACTCTGAATTGAGAGTTATACAATTCCGCGTAGATACCGTTTTTTTCAAGCAGCTCCTTATGTGTTCCGCGCTCCTTTATCCCCGTGTCGTCCATTACGATTATTTCGTCCGCATTGCGTATGGTCGTAAGGCGGTGCGCTACTATGAGCGTCGTTCTTCCTACGGCGAGCTTTGCAAGAGCGTCCTGTATCTGAAGCTCCGTCGCGTTATCGAGCGCGGAGGTCGCCTCGTCAAGGATGAGCAGCGGCGGATTTTTCAGGAAAACGCGGGCTATCGATATCCTCTGTTTCTGACCGCCGGAGAGCTTTACGCCGCGCTCTCCCACGAAAGTATCGTAGCCGTTCGGCAAACTCATTATAAACTCGTCTATATTCGCGCGTTTAGCCGCAAGTACCACTTCGTCACGCGTCGCCGTGGGTTTGCCGTACAGGATATTGTCATAAACCGTACCGGTGAACAGGAAAACGTCCTGCGACACCATACCTATACTGTCGCGCAGAGAGCTTCTCGTGATCTCTCTTATATCGCGGCCGTCAAGCTTTATGCTTCCCTCTTTTATCTCGTAAAAACGCGGGATAAGATTGCATATCGTCGTCTTTCCTCCGCCGGACGGACCGACGAATGCCGCCGTTTTGCCCGCGGGGATATGAAGATTTATCTTATCAAGCACGGTCTTATCGTTTCCGTAATCAAAGCTCACGTTCTCGAAAACTATGTCTCCTTTTACGTCCCTCAGCTCCGTTGCGCCCTCATCGTCCTTTTCAGGTTCGGTATCGAGGATCTGCGTGAATCTCTCAAATCCCGTCATACCGGACTGCAGCTGCTCTATAAATCCGACGAGCCTCTTTATCGGTGATATGAACACGTTTGCAAACATCATAAACAGCGCGAAATCGCCGGGGGTTATATAGCATTTTATCGCGCAGAAACCGCTCGATACTATCGCTATGACGTTCAGAAGATCGATTATGTAATCGCTGCCCGATGAAAACTCCGCCATGGCTTTATATGCGCCGCGACGCGCGTCAACGAACTTATCGTTGTTTTCCCTGAAATGATCAAGCTCGTAATCCGCGTTGTCAAACGCCTTTGACACTCTTATACCCGATATGCTGTTTTCAAGCGAGGCATTTATTTCTCCGACCTGCTCGCGCATTTTCGTGAAGCTCTTTCCGAGCTTTACGCGTTTGAACATCGCGAAGATGACGAGCGGCGGCATGGACAAAAATATAATGAGCGTGAGCCATATATTGACCCTTGCCATGAGTATGAACGAGCCGATGAGCAGGATAGCGGCAAGGAAAAGGTTTTCCGGTCCGTGGTGCGCGAGCTCGGAAACGTCCATAAGGTCGTTTATGATACGCGACATTATCGTGCCCGTTTTGTGGTCGTCAAAATACGAGAACGGGAGCTTCTGCATATGCGCGAAGACCTCGTTTCTCATCTGATACTGCATTCTTACGCCAACCATATGGCCGTAATACTGCACGCAGTACGCGCCCGCCATTTTGATCGTGTAAACGGCGACGAGCACGCCGAGCCATATAAAAATCATTTTTATGTTCTTGTCCGGAATATAATCGTCTATGATATTGCGCGACACCACGGGCAAAAACAGATCGCATATCGCGACGCCGAGCGCACAGAACATATCGAATATGAACATCTTCATATTCGGCTTGTAATAGCTGCAAAACCGTTTTACCATTTTTTCACCGTTTCCGTTTTTTTATCAAACATATTATATATTTTTAATTAAACAATTTCAACACAATAAAAGTGAACGAATTGAATATAACTTACAATATAAGATTCATTTTCTCCGTATTTTTCCCGTGCACCCGCGAAGCCTTCCTCTGTCAGCTTTTTTTGTACGATATGACAAGCTCCTTTAACGGCTCCGTATTGCCTGAAAACGCCATAAAATGGGAAACGGGCGCGCGGCGTCCAGACTTTAAGACAATAGAAAAAAAGCCGTTATATCCGGCGTTACGATCAAAAACTGATTTGAAGACATAAAAATCGGGACTGCATTTCAGCGGTCCCGATTTTATATTGTCTTTACAGCGCGTCTTTGGGGCAGTTTTTGACGCATTCCATACAGAGTATGCACTCCGTGCCGTTTTTTCTCTTTCTGCTGTTGTCCGTCATATCGACGTCCATCGGACAGACTTTTTTGCATTTTCCGCAGGATATGCATTTGTTTCTATCACACTTTACGCGCAGAAGTGAAAAATAGCTCATGGGTTTTAAAAACACGGCGACGGGGCATACGTATTTGCAGAACGCGCGGTTGTCTTTAAAGGCAAACGCCATAATAACGCCTGCGGCGTAGTACAGGGCGTTGCCGATAAGAAACGCCCAGAACATTACGGTTTCAATATTCCCCGCGTGCGACAGAAAAAGCGCCGAGACGAATATGAGCGAGGCGGCAAATGTGATATATTTGATGAAGCCTATCTGTTTGCGCGGCTTTTGCGGGGTTTTATACGGCAGAAAATCAAGCACCATCGCGGTCCAGCAAGCGTAGCCGCACCAGCCGCGCCCGAATATGAGCGGACCGAATATTTTTGCAACGGCGTAATGAATCGTCGCCGCTTCAAACACACCGGTGAAAAGATAGTACCAGAAACCTTCTATCTGCATATTCTCGCGCCGTATGACGCCGAGATACAAAAGCATATAAAGCCCGACGAGAAGCTGAACAATGCGCCGCGCGTGCTTGTATTTTTTTATAAAAAGGAAAATACCGAGCGATATTGAAACGCCTATGTAACTGAAATTGAATAAATAAAAGATATTATTCTTAGTAAGCCAAAGTACAACCGCCACGGTTTCAAAAATCAAAAACATTATAAGAGGAAAGAGATATTTTCGTATGTGTTTCATATTGCAATCCTCGATTATAAAGACTGCGACGGGAACGCGTCCCGCCGCACCTCTTAATTCTTAATTATAAATGATTCTTGATTACACGTTCCCCTGTCTGTCGGCGAGTATCTTCATTATCTGAGCGAACTCATCGTCGGATATTCCGTTATCGTCTTCTTCCTTCTTTACGGGTTTCGTTTCCGCTGCGGGCTCCGCCGGCGCAGTCACTGTCGTAACGGGCGTTACGACGGGCTTCTGCTGCTGGATCGGCGTGACCGTCGGCTGTTCAGCCGCTTTCTTTATGACAGTCTGCGGTTTTACGGCGCCCTTTATGGAGCCTTCAAAGCCCGTGGCGATGACGATTATCTTCATCTCGTCCTCGAGATCGTTATCAAAGTTCGCGCCCCAGATAACGTTCGCGTCGGCGTGCGTTTCGTTTGAGATCAGCGTTGACGCCGTTACAACGTCGTCGAGTCCTATATCGGGTGACGCGGTGACGTTTATGATTATGCCGCGCGCGCCGGTGATCGACGTTTCAAGCAGCGGGCTCGATATAGCCGCTCTCGCCGCCATTTCCGCCTTGTCCTTGCCCTTTGCCGCGCCTACGCCCATGTGAGCGAATCCCGCGTCCTTCATTATCGCGCTGATGTCCGCAAAGTCGAGGTTGATTATACCCGTGCCGTTCACGAGCTCGACTATGCTCGATACGCCGCGGCGAAGCACGTCGTCGGCTATTTCAAAAGCGTTGGCAAGCGTTATTCTCGTATCGGATACCTGTTTCAGTCTCTCGTTCGGGATTATGATAAGGGAGTCGACCGACGCGGCGAGCTTTTCTATGCCCGCTTCCGCCTGCTCCATTCTTCTTCTGCCTTCAAACGAGAACGGCTTTGAAACGATACCGACCGTAAGTATTCCCATTTCCTTCGCTATCTTTGCGATGATGGGAGCCGCGCCGGTGCCCGTTCCGCCGCCCATACCGGCGGTGACAAATATCATATCCGCGCCTTCTATCGCCGCGGTAAGCTCTTCGATATTTTCTTCGGCGGCTCTCGCGCCTATTTCGGGATTGGCGCCCGCGCCGTGACCCTTCGTCAGCTTTTCGCCTATCGGTATCTTAGTCTGAGCCGATGAGTTGAGAAGCACTACCTTATCGGTGTTGACCGCTATGAATTCAACGCCGACAATGTTTGACGCTATCATTCTGTTTACGGCGTTGTTTCCCGCGCCGCCTACACCTATTACCTTGATTTTGACCAGATCGTCAAGAGTGGGTTCCACTACTTCGTATGGCATTTTATTTCCTCCTAAAACGGTTTTATATATAGATTTACATTTCCACCATATATAATAATATGTTTTTTATTATTTTGCAATAGCTTTTTTGCAAATTTTCTTGTTTTTTTGCATTTTTTTTATAATTTTCACTCAATTAAGGTCGTTTGTCTTCCGGAAAGAGCATTTTTCGATATCCGCCGCGTCTATTATACCCGATTCGTCCGCGGATAACGTCGAAATAAGCTTGTCCGCGAGGTTTAATTTCACCGTCGCCTTGTCCGCGTCGCCGAGAATGATGATGAATCTGTCGTCGTATCTCAGCTTGACGTTGAATTTCTCGCTCATATCGACGCGGTTTATGTGTGAAGCCGTCTTATGTCCGTTTATCTCGGAAAGAAGCGTGCAGAGATAATTGTAATGCGTATCCTTTTTGAATTCAAGCGTCTTTCCCATTACCGCGCTTGACAGATCGCACGTCAACAGCTCCACGCATCCGGGCGGCGCCTTTGACGAATAATCTATGACCTTGAGTTTTTCCGTCAGCGTATAGTAATCTCCGCCGGCTTTGAGATAGTATTTCCCGACTCCGTCCGTGACGGTTATCGTGAGCTTGTCCGGCAGCTGTTTTTTTATGCTTATCTCCTCAAGCGAGGGGTATGCTTTTCTCAGTCTGCTCTCGAGCGCTGCCGTGCTTGTGAAGAACAGATTTGAGCTTTTTGACAGTCCGAGCGCGGAATAAAGCTCGGCATCCGTATATTTTTCCGAGCCGCTTATGCTCACGTTGTTTATTCTGAAAAAGACGAACACGGCGACTGTGACGAGCACGAGGACGACCGCGAAGATGATGCAGACCGCGAGCGTGCGTTTTATCGCAGTTTTTCGTGCCCGAGTCTCGCGGTAGCTCTCAAGCGCGCGCCTTGACTGCGTGTCGGACGATATGCCGACGCTCGTCTTTTCCGCGTCGTCGTTCTGCAGTCTTACTATCTTCCCGTTTTCAAACAGGAAATCGGAGCCTTTTCCGCCGTTCATCCCTTTTTCTCCGTTATTTTCAGGAGAGCTTTATATATTCTCTCGTTTGCGTCGGGAATCGCGAATCCCGTTATGTTTTTGCACAATGTTTCGCGTAAGACCTTATCCGACAGAAGCTTTTCCGTCGCCTCGTACATACTTTCGGCGTTGAAATCCGCGTCCTTTATCAGAAGCGCCGCGTTTTTGTCTGCGAGCGCCCTGGCGTTTTTATACTGCTGATCGTCCGTAACGTTCGGCGACGGCACGAATATCGCGGCGCGTCCCGCTTCCGCAAGCTCCGACGTCGTCATCGCGCCGGAACGGCAGATTATGACGTCAGCCGCCGCCTGTCTCAACGGCATATCGTAAATGTAATCGAGAAGCTCCGTGTTCTCAAATTCCGCCGCTTCACCATACGTCCGCTTCACTTCTTCGTAATTGTTCACGCCCGCGGCGTGTGTCAGAAGCACGTCTTTTCTTTCCCGAAGATATTTTTTTGCAAACTCCGCGGCGGCGCGGTTGATCGTGTCCGCGCCGAGAGAGCCGCCGTAAACGAGAACGCTATACCTCTGCTTTATGCCAAGCGCTTCTCTCGCCTGCTCTCTGTCATATTTTTTATCGGAGCGTTTTCCGGGGTTTCCGACTTTTATTATTTTATTTCTGTATTTCGGCTTTATATGCTCCGACGCGGCGTCGAAGTTAGTGAATATGACGTCGACGAACGGAGAAAGCATCCGTACCGCCAGGCCCGGGACCGCGTTTGATTCGTGTACCGCCGTAGGTATCCCGAGAGCCGCCGCGGCGCGGCAAAGCGGATAACAGACGTAGCCGCCCGTGCCGACCACAAGGTCCGGCCGCTCCTTTTTCAGCAGCTTTTTTGCGCGGGATACGCTTGTTACGGTAAGATACGCCGTTTTTATGTTTGAGAACGACAGACTTCTTTTCAAGCCCTGTATCTCTATATGCTCAAGCGGATAGCCGGCGCGCGGGACAAGGCGGTTTTCCATTCCCTTGCTTGTTCCGACGAATATTATTTCCGCGTCGGGCTGATTGTCTTTTATGGTATCGGCTATGGCTATGGCGGGATATATATGTCCGCCCGTGCCGCCTCCGGTCATCATTACTTTCATTTTGATTTATATTTTTTTCTCCCGGGAAAATTTAGATATGCCGAGCAGTATCCCGCATTCCGCCATCAGGATTATGAGCGCCGTTCCGCCGTAGCTTATGAACGGCATGGCGATGCCGGTAGGCGGGAAAAGTCCCGTAACGACGAATATGTTGAGAAGCGCCTGAACGCCTATTTTACATGTTATGCCCGCCGCAAGAAGTCTTGAGAAGCAGTCCGGCGCTTTTGCGGCGATCATAAAGCCGCGCCATACGAAAAGGCCGAAAACTATCATAAGACCGACGGCGCCTATGAATCCGAATTCCTCGCAGACTATGGCGAAAATATAGTCGTTCTGAGGTTCGGGCAGGTAAAGATGCTTTAATGTCGAATTAGTGAAGCCGACGCCGAACAGACCGCCCGAGCCTATTGCGTTGAAGCCCTGTATGACCTGCCAGCCGTCGCCGAGCGGATCGGAATAAGGATTGAGCCACGTATTGAGTCTGTCGCTCGTGTAATCCGTGAATGTTGCGATGAACGCCACGCCGGCGCCGCCCGCACCGAGCACGCCTACAAGCCACGGAAGCGAAATGCGCCCCCAGAGCATTACTATCCAGCCTATGAGAAACAGTATTATGGTACCCGACAAATGACGTTCAAGCAATGTGACCGCGCAGACCGTGCCGACTATGAGAAACGGTATGAACACCTCGCGGATAAATACGGGAAACCACTCTTTGAACTTTCTTTTGAAAAAGCTTTTGTTTTTTGTCGCTATCGTTCTGTCGTCAAAATCGCGGTACGCGTCAACGTAACGGCTGATATACCACGCAAGCATCATGACGAGCGCAAGCTTCATTATATCCGTCGGCTGAAATCTGAAAATGCCGAGGTCTATCCAGCGCTTTGCGCCGTTCACGCTCGTTCCTATCACGGGAACGGACGCAAGAAGCAGAAACGATACCGCAAAGAACGCGGGAGCGCCAAATTTCATATAGATCTTATAGTCAACGGACGCAAAGACGAACAGTAAGACCGCGCCGATGCCCGTGAATATAAGCTGTCTCTGCACGTAATAATAGCTGTTGCCGTAATCGTTTTCCGCCCACGGATAGCTGGCGGAATAGACCATGGCAAGCCCGAAACCGACGAGTATGAGGATGATGACGAGCAGAGGTATGTCCGGCATACCTCTTACTCTGAATATGTTTTTCTCCTTTATCTGTCTTCCCGGAGCGACTACGGCGCCGCTTTCGGCGACAGACTGTATTTCGGTGTTGTCCGAAGCCATTACATTATTCCTCTTAACGCGAAATATGATACGATGCACATGACCGCCGTGACTATGCTGAAGACGGTCACTATTTTTATTTCCGACCAGCCGCACATCTCAAAATGATGATGTATCGGCGCCATTTTGAATATGCGTTTTTTCGTCAGCTTGAACGACGCGACCTGAAGTATGACCGACGCCGTTTCTATGATGAATATGAGTCCGAAAAGGATGACCGTGAGCGGAGAGTTGAGCATGAACGCTCCGCCTATGATAAGGCCGCCCAGAAACAGCGAGCCCGTGTCTCCCATGAATATTTTTGCGGGGTAGAAGTTATATATGAGAAATCCTCCGCACACACCGGACAGCGCGCCGCCGAGAAGAGCCGTATCGTTTCCGCCGAGCTTTTCGGAAAAAGCGCAGACGGAAAAGAATACGCCGACAAGAAGCGAATTCGACGCGGCAAGCCCGTCTATACCGTCCGTAAGATTGACCGCGTTGACGACGCCCGTCAGAAGCAGGACCGCTATGACATAGTAGAAAAATCCGAGATCGACGACGATCTGAGTGAAAGGTATATGAAGCGTGGTGTCCATATTCCCCGTCAGACGCATACCGACGACGAAAAGGACGGCGCAGACGAACTGCAGACCGTATTTCTGCCACGCCTTGAGTCCCTCGTTCTGTTTTTTGAGAAGCTTTACTCTGTCGTCTATTATACCGGTAAGACCGTTCAGAAGCGCGTAACCGACAACGAGCGCGAGACGTGAGGTGACGGAACGGAAGCTCTCGTTTACAAGACCCGCCGCAAGCGCGATAACGACGAGAACGCAGAGCGATATAATCATCGCTATGCCGCCCATCGTCGGCGTTCCCTCCTTGCCCTTATGCCATCTCGGACCTATTTCAAGTATTTTCTGTCCCATTTTAAGGCTTTTGAGTTTGGGTATCAGAAACCTCGTCAGAAGCATACAGCATATAAAAGACAAAGCAAAGGCAGATATAAGAACCACCGCTTTTATCATTTTTTGTTCCTCTCGTCTATCAGTTTTTCAAACGCCTCCACAGCGCGCTCGAGACCTACCGAGCGGCTCGCCTTGAACAGTATGACGTCGTTCGGCAGGCACCTGTCGAGTATCGTCCTCGCCGCTTCTTCAAAAGGCGTGTTATCCTCAAAGCAGATTATATTGTCCTCTTTCATTCCCTCTATCAGCGCGCCGACGCCGTATTCCTTGGCAGCTTCGCCGTACGTATAGAGGTAATTGAGTCCGAGATCGAACGCGGACATACCGACGTCGCGGTGCATTGCCGCGGAATTGTCGCCGAGCTCGTTCATCTGTCCGAGAAGCGCGTGCGTTCTGCCGCTGCATTCTCGCACGAGCATCATAAGCGCGGAAAGCGACGCCTTCATAGATTCCGGCGCGGCGTTGTAGCAGTCGCAAAGTATTGTGTAATCGCCTTTTTTATAAACCTTCTGCCGCATACCCGTGTTTTCAAACGCGGCGATACCGGCCTTTATATCCGTATCGTTCATACCGGATACTCTGCCGCATATATAAGCCGCGGCGGCATTATACACGTTGTGCATACCGACTGTATCCGCGGTTATGCCGTAGACCGTTATGCCGTCCGGGCGTCTGAGATCGAATTTGAAGCAGCCCGCGCGGAATTCGGGGTTAGTTATCCTGTAATCCGCTTCCTCGTTTATGAAAGCGTAGTACAGTACATTGTATTTTTCTTTAAGCCTGCCGCGCTCACGCCATAAAAGTCTGTCGTCTCCGTTCAGTATGAGATACGCTCCGTCAGACATCCCCGCGGTTATTTCAAGCTTGGCTTTCAGTATGTTTTCCTGACTGCCCAGTATCTGCATATGAGAGGTGCCGATATTCGTAATAACGGCGACGTCCGGCTTTGCTATTTCCGACATTGTCTCTATTTCGTGAAGTCCGCTCATACCCATTTCAAGCACGAGCGCCTCGCAGCCCTCCTTAACGTCAAGGACCGTCAGAGGCAGACCTATTATGCTGTTGTAGTTTCCTATCGTTTTCTGCGCCTTGAAGCCGTGGCTTATGACGGAATAGACGAATTCCTTGGTCGTCGTCTTTCCGACGGAGCCGGTCACCGCAAACACTTTCGGACGCCGTCCGTCAAGAAATTTCTTTGACATAAGCTGCAGCGCCTTCAGCGCGTCGGGCACCACAATGCAGTTTCCTCTCTCCGAGCGGCGCTCGCCCAGAAGGCAGGACGCGCCGGCGTCCGCCGCCGCCTCAAGAAATCTGTTGCCGTCCGTATTTTCTCCCTTGAGCGCCACGAACATCGCGCCCTCCGTGACCTTTCTCGAATCAGTCACAAAGGATTTTATTTCCGCACGGGGGTCACCGTATAAAATTCCCTCGCAAAGCTTTGCCGCAGTTTCAGATGTCATTATTGCCATTTCGGTCTCCTCCGCAGTTGAAATCGTTTATTATCCGCGCCTCCGAAAACGGATGCGCTCCGTTTTTATCTATCTCGTAATTCTCGTGTCCCTTGCCCGCAAGAAGCACGGTATCGCCTTCTTTTGCGGTCAAAAGCGCTTTTATTATCGCGTTTTTTCTGTTTTCCTCTGTTGTATATACCGCGTTTTTGTCAACGCCTTTCAGTATATCCCTTATGATATCCGCCGTATCCTCGCTTCTGCTGTTGTCTGCGGTTATGACCGTAAAATCGGCGAGCCTTGACGACACCGCGCCCATAAGGCGGCGCTTGTTTCTGTCCCTGTCTCCGCCGCAGCCGAATACGCATATCAGCCGTCCGCGGCATATCTGCCGGCAGGCGATGAGCGCGTTTTCAAGAGCGTCGGGCGTGTGCGCGTAGTCTATTATTATATCCGCGCCGTTTTTTGATTTGTGCATCTCAAATCTGCCGGCGACCGCGTCAAACGAGGAGAGCGCGGAAGACGCGTCCTTTGCGTCAAATCCCGCAAGCTCCGCCAGACAAAGCGCCGTCAGAGCGTTGTATACGTTGAATTTGCCGCAGACACCGATCTTACAGACGGCGGATTTCATACCGTGATAAACGAATTCGGCTCCGTTCTTATCGAGCCTTGTGATCTTTGCCGTAAAATCCCCGTCGTATAAGGAAAAATGCGGACAGTCTATTCTTTTTGTATATACGTCGTCGCCGTTCGATACGAATTTATCGCACAGCGGGATAAGCTGTTTTTTTGAATTGAAATAATTGTCAAGCGTTTTGTGGTAATCGAGGTGATCCTCCGTCAGATTCGTCATCGCGCCTGCGTCAAATCTGCACGGGACGAGTTTTTTGTAATCGAGCGCGTGGGAGGACGCCTCAAGCACGCCGTAATCCGCGCCCGATCTTACCCCTTCCGACAGATACCGGTAAAGCTCGTGCGGATCGGGCGTCGTCTGAGTCGATCTGTGTGATACGCCGGAGACGATATTTCCGACCCCGCCGATCAGCACGGCGCTTTTTTCGCCTTTGATCTTTGTTATGACGTGATACAGCATCGACGTGGTCGTCGTTTTGCCGTTCGTTCCCGTTACCGCGAAAAGCCTGAGTTTTTTCTGCGGAGCGTCATAAAGGTTTGCGCACAATTCCGCGTACGCCGCCTTTGCGTCCGGGACCGTGATATATTTACAGCCGCATTCCGGCTTATGTTCGGAGACGATAATCCCTTTGCGGTCCACAGCGTCTTTTATATACTCTTCTCCGTTTTTATGCTCGCCGCGGTATGCGCAGAACAGCGCGCCGGGCGTTGTTTTATCCGAGTTATTTACAACATCCTTTACGTCGGCGTCAGGCTCCGCGTTCGTTTCAAGAACGGGGACGCCGTAAAGAATATCGCGTAATATCAAACGTTATACCTAATCCTGAAGTAGTGTGTGATCGTCAAGCTCCGTTATCCTGAATTCAACGCTTATAACCGAGCCTTCTTTGACCGTCGAGTTCGCCTCGGGGTACTGCTTCACGGCGTAGCACGCGGCGGAGGAGGACGGCGTTCCGAGCAGCGATATGTTCAATCCTCTGCCTGACAAAAGCTCTTTGCACTCCTGTACGCTCCTGCCGACGAGGTCCGGCACCGTGACCGTCTTTTCGTTTATATCGTCCGTGGCGTAAAGCAGGATCCTGCCGCCGTTCACCGTCATTTCCGTATTCGGCGCGGGCATCTGAGCGCGCACCGTGCCGCCCGTTCCTATGACCGTCGCGGTCAGTCCGAGCTTCTTTATGCTCTCCGAGGCGGCATCTACGCTCATACCGGCGTAATCGCCCGCCGTCACGCTTCTGTATTTTTCGTCGTCCGCGGAATATTCGGGCAGATAGCCGAGATACGGAAGCACCTCGCTCATGATCTTACTGTTGTACGGCGCGGCGATCATCGAGCCCTCTTCGCGCGAGAGCGTCGGCTCGTCTACTATGACTATCATGGATACGGCCGCGTCGTCCGCCGGAGCTATGGAAATACACGACGCAACGCGCAGCGAATATCCGCCTTCCTTGTCCTTTTTGTCTCTTTTTTCACTCGTACCCGTTTTGGCGGCGACCTTATAGCCCTTTACACCCGCGTTTGAGGAGCCGAGCCTGTTTGCGACGCCCTCTTCGAGCACGTTCATTATTTCGTTTGCGACCTTTTTTGATACTACCTGTCTTTTTATATTCGTCTCAAAATCGACTATTACGTTGCCCTTGTCGTCCTCTATGCGTTTGACGAGGTGCGGCGTCACGAGACTGCCGTCGTTTGCAAGGCTCGATACCGCGGTGAGCTGCTGTATCGCCGTCGTTTTGAACGTCTGACCGAAGGAATATACGGCTAACTCAACGTTGTTGAAATCCTTTTCGGCGTGGTATATGCCCGCCGCCTCGCCCGGGAGGTCTATGCCCGTAAGCGAGGTGTAGCCGTAAGCCTCGTAATAGTCGTAGAACGTATCCTCGCCTATTTTCTCAGCCGTCATCATCATAACGGGGTTGCAGGACTGCTGTAAGCCCAGATCGAACGTCAGCGCTCCGTGTCCCTCCGTCTTGTGGCAGCGTACCTTGCCGTAGCCCGGGACCATATGATAACCGGGGCAGTAAAACGGCGTGCTGTGCGTGACGAGTGCTTCCTCAAGCGCGATCGAGCAGGTAAGAGGTTTGAAGGTGGAGCCCGGCTCGTAAAGGTCGTTTATCGCCTTGTTCTTCCACATCTCCATAAGAAGCGTGGTGTTGTACTGCAGATACTCCTCGCTGCCCTTTTCATACTCGCAGGATTCAAGCTTTTTCTGCGACTTTTCGTCAAGCACGTACGGGTCGTTGCAGTCGAAATCCGGCTTGGTCGCCATCGCTAAAATACCGCCGGTCTTCGGATCCATTATGACGCCCGTTACTCTGTTGTCCGCGCCCGATTCCTCAAGGCACTCCTCAAGATATTTTTCAAGTATGGACTGAAGCGTCTGGTCTATCGTAAGAACGAGCTTATAGCCGTTCTGCGGTTCTATATACTGCTCGTAATCGTACGGCATATCCTGACCGAGCCCGTTTTTCGCCGTTATTATTTTTCCGTCAACGCCCGTAAGATATTCATTGTACTGATATTCGAGGCCGTATAAGCCCTGATTGTCGGAGCCGACGAAGCCTATGACGTGCGAGAGCAGGTTTGAAAACGGGTAATATCTCGTAGACGACGTGACAAGATGGACGGATCTCAGACTGTATTTGTTTATGAAGGCACGGACCATATCCGCCTCTTCCTTCTCGACGTTTTTCTTGATCGTCTCGTCCTTGCGCTTCTTTTTCAGCGTCTTTTCGTATATCGTATCGTAATCGACGTCGAGTATCCTCGAGAGGTTGTCGGAGACGAGCTGTCTTTCCGCGTCGCTTTCCATATCCGCGGGGGAAATGAAAACGCGCTCAACGGTCTTGTTGTCCGCCAGCACTATGCCGTTCGCGTCCACTATAAGTCCGCGCGACGCTTTTATTCCCGTTTCGGACGAGATGCTTCCGGACGTATCGTTTCTGAATTTGTCGTACGACACTATCTGTAAATAGAAAAGCCGTCCCGCCGCCGTGACGGCGACGAGTATGAAAGCGACCGCGGTAAGTATTTCGCGGATATGAATTTTTCTCGGTTTGATCTCCGGCACCGCGGTACGTCTCCTTTTTATAAATTAAACAGAGTCAGTCGCCTTCCGACAACTGACCCGGAACAGCCGACCAATTATATTTTATTCGGCTTTTATCTTATGTATTCCAGAAATGACGTTATACTGTCGCCGAATGCGGATAAAAGCGCGGCAAAAGTGTATTCCCTGTCGTCCTCCTCCTCGTCATACACGGTGACCTTGTCTTCCGCGTCCACCGATATGTAGTGAGCAGGCAGATACTCGGAACGCACCATTCCGTATTTCTCCGCCGTCGTGCGTATAAGCGTTATGTCCTTTTTGTCAAATATCTCCGCCTTGGCGTCCGCCGTTTTCTCCCTTATGTCCGCAAGCTGTGAGTTGAGCGCAGATATCTCGTTGTTCACCTCGTTCACACGGACGGACAAAAACGTGATGAAAAGCGCGGCTATGGTGAATATGCATATCATAAACAGCATCCCGTACGGTATGCTCTTGTGCGCCGCCTTATCCGTTGTGAATATGCTCGGTATTATTTTCGTCTTCGGAAGGGCGCGCACGTCGACCGCATTTGCGGCTTTTTTGATTTCCGCTTTTTCCGCTTTGGTCATGGCTCTTGTATTCAGTTTTACAACAGAATAGTTCATGCTCGCTCTCCTTTACAGTTTTTTGCAGACGCGCAGCTTTGCCGATCTGCTTCTCGGGTTTTCCTCAAGCTCCCTCGCGGACGGCAGAAGCGGTTTTTTTGTTATTATTTTTATTTTTTCTTTGTTCCCGCACACGCACACGGGAAAAGAGGGCGGACAGGTACAACCCCTTGCGGAATCCGCAAAGGCGTTTTTTACTATCCTGTCCTCAAGTGAGTGAAAAGAAATGACGGCGAAAACACCGCCCGGCCTCAGTCTGTCTATGACCTTTCCGAGCATTTCCGTCAGCCTGTCAAGCTCTCCGTTGACGGCTATGCGTATAGCCTGAAACGAGCGTTTTGCGGGATGATGACCGCCGATCTTAGCCTTTTCCGGCATTGCGGATTTTATGATATCCGACAGCTCCGCGGTCGTTTCTATCGGCTTGTCCGCTCTTCTTCTGCATATCGCCGCCGCTATTTTCGGCGCAAAGCTTTCCTCACCGTATATATATAATATTTTTTTTATTTCTTCTTCACTGTAGGTGTTGACTACGTCGTATGCGGTCAGGGAGCTGTCCGCGTCCATACGCATATCGAGCGGCGCGTCGTGCATATAGGAGAAACCGCGCTCCGCGTTGTCGAGCTGATACGAGGAGACTCCGAGATCCGCCACGGCGCCGTCGATCATATCTATTCCGAGGCCGTCAAGCACCGTATCTATTTCGTTGTTGAAGCAGTGGACAAAGGTTATTTTGTCCGAAAATTCCGAAAGTCTTTTTTTTGAGGCGTCGATAGCCGTCTGATCCGCGTCGATGCAGATGAGACGTCCCGTTGTTAATTTCTCAGCTATTTTTCCGCTGTGTCCGCCGCCTCCGAGCGTCAGATCGACGTATATCCCGTCGGGCTTTATCTCAAGCAGAGAAACTGTCTCGTTCAAAAGGACGGAATAATGCGTGAAATCCGCGGAGCTTGTGTTGACACTCACGTCGGGATACCGGCGTCGTCGATGTATTGCATGATCTCCTCGCGGTTCTCTTCTTCGACGTATTTATTGAACAGCTCGGTGTCCCAGATCTCCGCAAGGGTGTTTCTGCCTATGATAACAACGTCTTTTTTGATCTCCGCGTGCGTACGGAGCTTTTCAGGTATGAGAAGTCTGCCGCTTGAATCGAGCTCGACCTCGTAGGCGTAACGGAAGATGAAACGGCTTGACTTTGTGTTCTTTTCTCCGGGGATGTTTTCAAACCTTTGGCAGAACTTGTCCCACTCGGGTTTTGAGTATATTTTTATGCATTTATCCTCGGTGCGCGACACGTAAAACTTGCCGACGAGCTGGTCACGGTAACAGGCGGGTACAAAAACCCTGCCCTTGTTATCCACTGTGTGATTGAATTCGCCCAAAAACACGGTTTTTCACCCTCCTTTCGCTCCACATCGGTAAAAGTTATCCACATTTTCCACACCTTTATCCACTTTTATGGTCATTTGGTGGTATATTTGATAACTTCTGCGCCACTCGGCGTATTTTCATTATATATCACTATTAAAAAAAGTCAATAGCAATCTTAAAATTTAAACCCGAATTTACACTTTTTTAACAAATTATTCGCCCGATTCCGACAATAAAACAAAAAAAGCCGTGACATTCAAGGCCCGACTGTCATAAGGATTTTTTTCACCACGTGTCAGCGTGGTGAGTAAGTGCGCCCTGAAAAATGAAAGCAGACTGAAAATCAATATCAGTCTGCTTTTTCGTATTCAGCCGGTATAATGAAGACGTTCGCTTTGCTCACTAATGAAGACGGGCTATGCCCTGATGAAGACGGCAACTGCGTTGCCTAACAAAGCGAAGCCGCCCGGCGCTGTCTTTTCCGTGTCAGATCGCGCGGTCATTTTTTACGAAAAAAAACTCCGCCTTTCAGGCAGAGTCGTTTTTTTCGTTTTATCAGAGCACACTGTTCAAAAACTGCTGCGCTCTTTCCGTCTGCGGATTGTTGAACACTTCATCCGGCGTGCCGCTTTCGGCAATGACACCGTCAGCCATGAACAAAACTCTGTCCGCTACCTCGCGAGCGAAACCTATCTCGTGCGTCACGACTATCATCGTCATTCCCGCGTCGGCAAGCCGTTTCATCAGATCGAGCACCTCGCCGACCATTTCCGGGTCGAGCGCGGACGTCGGCTCGTCAAACAGCATTACCTGCGGATCCATACAGAGCGAGCGGACTATCGCGATCCTCTGCTTCTGACCTCCCGAGAGTGTTGACGGGTAGCAGTCCGCCTTGTCGGTAAGACCGATCTTGTCAAGCAGCTCCATCGCGTGCGCGGTCGCCTCTTCCTTTGATTTGAGCTTGAGCTCGACCGGAGCGAGCGTCATATTCTGTATGACCGTCAGATTATTGAAAAGATTGAAGTGCTGGAAAACCATCCCCATTCTCGCACGGGCGAGATTTTCGTTGAGATAATGCGCCTTGTAAAACTCCTTCATAAGGCGCGAATAATCCGAACCCTCGTGCTTTTCGTGGAGCAGATCTTCCTTTTTGATTTTTGCGATTATATCCTCGTCGTCCGGAATTCCCTGCTCTTTGAGCTTTTTGAAAGTTTTTGAGGCTTTTATTATGTCCTTGTGCAGATACGGATCGACGGGCGTGAGCAGGTTGCCCTCAAACCAGACCTCGCCGTACGTCGGCTTTTCAAGCAGGTTCATACACCGCAGCATCGTTGATTTACCGGAACCCGACGCGCCGAGCACGACTATTTTTTCACCTTTTTTTATGCCGCAGGATACGCCCTTGAGGACCTCGAGCTTGCCGAAATACTTATAAAGACCGCGAATTTCTATAAGATCACCGCTCATTTTTCTTCAACCTCTTTTCAATGAGATGCTGCAGCGCCGTGAGCAGCATAACGACGGCGAGATACAGTATCGCCGCGAAAAACAGAAAAACAAGGTAACACGCGGGCGTTGCAAGTCCCTGCTTTTCCGCCATTCCGAGCAGATCCCATTTCTGCTCCGAGTTGACCTTCAGAACGATATACGAAACGACCGACGTTTCCTTGACAAGTATGATTATCTCGTTGAAAATGGTCGGAACGACGGTTTTAATCGCCTGCGGTATTATTATCCTTCTCATCGTCGTGATCCACGAAAGTCCGAGGCTTCTGCCGGCTTCAAGCTGACCGGGATCGACAGCGCCGATACCGGAGCGGATTATCTCCGCCATATACGCGCCCGAGTTTATGCCGAAAGCGATTATCGGCACGAGCAGATTCGTCGGCATACGTTTGAACGATATGAGCACGGAGTTATAAAGAATCAGAAGCTGAACGAGCGTAGGCGTGCCGCGTATTACCGTGATATACAGGACGGCTATCTTGTCAAGCGCCTTCATGATGGGATTTCTTTTCGGCGCTATGCGTACGACCGCCAGAACGACGCCGATTATGAAGCCGAGAACAACGGCTCCGAAAGCTATCAACAAGGATAATCCGAGGCTTTCTGCAAACAAGCCCCGGAGTTCCCATAGCTTTGCGAGTTTATCCGCAAAAGTCATATTTTATCCTTTAACCGTTTTATTCCGTCTCAGCTGCTGTGCTTTACGGTGTACTGGTCTATAAGACCGTCCGATATCATCTTCTTGAGTATCGTGTTGACCGAAGCGACAAGCTCCGCGTTGTCCTTGTTGAAGTACATTACGTAAGACTCCATTTCAGCGTCGAGCGACCAGCACTGCAGATTGTCTTTATCCTTGCAGATCGCCTCCGCCGGCATCTTGTCTATAACGACGGCGCAGACTGTCGAGCCTATGTCGTTTGAAGCGATTATGGCGTTGCTGTACTCTATGACTTTTGCATCGGTGCCTTCGATACCTCCCGCAACGAGATCGGCGCCCGTAGTACCCTTCTGCACGCCTATAGATTTGACCGATGCCGCGGCAGCGTACGCGACGGCGTCCGCCAAAGCGACTTTTTCGCCCTCAAACGTTCCCTTGGGAGCGATTATGTACTGTATGGAGGTCGCATAAACCTCGGATGCGAGCGCGACTTCGTCACGGTCGGGCTTCTTGCTCATGCCCGCGGCGCCGACGGCGAATTTATCTTTTGACACTTCGTTCAGTATCGCGTTGAATTCGATATCGTTTATGACGACCTTGTAGCCGAGCTTTTCTCCTATGTAGTTCACAACGTCTATGTCAACGCCGACGACCTTGCCGTTTTCGTCAAGGTATTCGTACGGAGCGAAGCCGGCGTTCGTATAAACGTTAAGGACCTTTTCTTCCGTTTTGCCGCAGCCCGCAAGAGCCGCGCAGCCGAGCAGCATTGCCGCAGCTATTATAAGCGTGATTATTTTTTTCATATTCTTTAATTCCTTTCTTATCTCTTTTTGCAGAGGTTTGATTTGTTTTATGCGCACATTATAGCGCATATTTATGCATTTGTCAAGGGGTTTTTTGAATATTTTTCAATTTTATGCAAATTAACTGAATAATTGCTGTGCATTTGGTGATTATTGGTCAACATTTGCGGTATCCGGCTGATTATATTTTATCCCTTATCGCCTTTGGCACGTACTGTCTGCAGTCCACGCCGTATTTTATCATTTCCCTCACCATTGTGGAGGAGACGAAGGAAAGCTCCGCCGACGCCGGGAGTATGAGCGTTTCTATATCGGGATCAAGCTCGCGGTTTATCAGCGCCTGCTCATATTCGTCCTCGAAATTCATTCCGCTCCTGCAGCCCTTGATTATAACGCCGCATCCGTTTTCCTTAGCGTAGGAGGTGACGAGCGAATGAGAAAGGTCCGCCGCTACGTTATCGTACGTTTCGGCGACCGAGATCAGAAACTCAAGTCTTTCGTCCTCGGAAAACATATACGTTTTCTGCGTGTTGACGAACGCGCAGACTATGACCTCGTCGAACAGCGCGGCGGCGCGTGCGATCAGGTCCTCGTGTCCGACGGTAACGGGGTCGAAGCTGCCGGGTAAAAGCGCTCTTTTCATACGTTTTCTCCTTTTCTTTTCGGCGTTAATTTATAAAAATATATTCTTCCCGATTTATATAATTTTGAAAGCTCATACATATCGCCAAGCTGCGGGTTATCCGTAAGAAGCGTATCCTTCTCCCATTCCGCGATGACCGTCGCCGCATCCGACAGAAGACCGTTAACGAATATGGATCTGAGCGCCGGCGCAAGCAATCCCGAGTCGTACGGAGGGTCGATGAAAACAAGGTCGAATTCAGCTCCGCTCCGCTTTGCCGACAGGATATAATCGGCGTAATCCATATTTACGATACGGCACTTTTTATATAAATGCGTTTTCTGTGCGTTTTCCTTTATCGCATCGAACGCTTCCGGCGATTTGTCGACGAGAACGGCGTGCTCCGCCCCGCGCGAAAGCGCCTCGAGCCCGAGCTGACCGCTCCCCGAGAACAGATCGAGCACGCGCCTGCCCTCTATGTCAAACTGTATAGCCGAGAAAACGACCTCTTTTGCGCGCTGCAGCGTCGGGCGCGTCGCCTCTCCCTCAAGCGTTCTGAGCTTTGTACCTCTCGCGGTACCCGTTATAATATTCATATCTTTTCCTTATTAAAATGATCGATCACGTTTTTCGCCGTTTCTTCGTTTATTCCCGGCACGGCGGTAAGCTCCTTCAGCGTCGCGTTTTTTACGGCTGAAAGCGAGCCGAAATGAGAAAGCAGGAGTCTTGCCTTTGCCGGACCGATTCCCTTTATTTTTTCAAGCGACGAGGTTTTCAGCGTTTTGCGCTTGGCGTTTGACATACGCGTTATCGCAAAGCGGTGTACCTCCTCCTGCACTCTGTAAATAAACATATAAAGCGCTTTGTCGTGCGATATGTCTATTTCGTTTTCATCGTCGCAGAGCGCGCGTGTTTTGTGATAATCGTCCTTGACCATACCGAAAACGGGAAAATCGACGCCCTCCTCGGCGAGTACCGCGCGCACCGCCGCTACGTGAGTTTTGCCGCCGTCTAGCAGGACAAGATCGGGCAAAATCGGAAATGAAGGCGATTTTTTAACCGTGGTGTTCCTTATCCTGCGCCTTATCGTCTCGCGCATTGAAGCGTAATCGTCCTCATATCCGGTCTCTTTTATATTGAACACCCTATAATCCGATTTTTTGAATTTCGTGCCGTCGAGCACTATCATTCCGGCTGTTATATTGTCGTTTCCGAAGTTTGATATATCGTACGACTCTATCCGGTCCGGCACTACCTCGAGTCCGAGCGCGGACGACAGCTTTGCAAGTACGACCGTTTCCTTGTCCGTCGTTTCCTTTATCAGCTTTGCCCGGTGCTCCGCGTTTTCCGCCGCCATTCTGCAGAGCGCTCTGTTCTGCCCTCTCTGCGTTACTCTGACCTCGACCTTTCTGTTGTATTTTGCAGTCAGGTGCTCCGTCAGAGTCGCGGCCTCCTCCGTCGGGAAATCCTCCGATATGAGTATTTCCTTAGGCGGCTCTCTCACCTCGTAAACGGATGCGATGAAAGAGGTAAGCTCCTCCGCGCCTATGTGACCTCCGACGAACTCGTTCGTTTCCGTATCGGCTATCATACCGGAACGGATGAAAAAGAAAGAGATGACTGTCATATCGTCGTCGGAATATATACCTATGGCGTCCGTATTCGTTTCGGGCGAGGAAACGACCTTTTGTTTGCTGTAAAGCGCGGTAAGCGACGATATCCTGTCGCGGCACTTTGCGGCAAGCTCAAAATTCAGCTCCTGTGACGCCTGCTCCATTATTTTCGTCAGTCTTTCCTTTTCCGCGCTTATATCACCTTTCAAAATGCTCTCCGCGCTTTTAATAAACTCCAGGTACTCCTCACGGCTCACCTTACCGGCGCAGGGAGCGCAGCAGCGCCCTATCTGATAGTATACGCACGGTCTCGTTTTTCCTATATCCCGGGGAAAACTCTTTCCGCACGTCGGCAGCGTCGCCGCTCGGCTCACCGTGCGCATTATATCCCTGCACGTAGCGGAATTTGTATACGGTCCGAAATAAAGGCCGCCGTCGGAGACGCGTTTTCTTACGGTAACGAGCCTCGGATATTCCTCGTTCGTTATTTTGACGTACGGATACGATTTGTCGTCCTTTAATTTTATGTTGTATTTGGGCGTAAACTGCTTGATCTTACTGTTTTCAAGCGCGAGCGCCTCCGTTTCCGTATCGCACATTATATAATCAAAATCATATACGTTAGATACCATGCGGGAGGTCTTGGCGTTTTTTTTCGACGACGAAAAATACTGCGACACGCGATTCCTGAGAGCCGCGGATTTACCTACGTAGATCACATCGCCGCTTTTGTTTTTCATTATATAAACGCCCGGCGTCAAAGGAAGCCTCAGCGCTTTTTTTCTCAAAAACTCTTTTCTGTCGTTCATACCAATAAAAAAGCGGATAAAATATCCCGTCTTGTTAGCCGGGTATCATATCCGCTGCGCTCTTTTTTTATGCGTGTATTCAGTCTGCAAGACCTGTCTCGATAAGCTCCTCAAGTCCGTTCAGGGCGTCTATTTCGTCAACGCCGTCCGCTATGAGCGTAATTTCCGTGTCCTTGGTTATTCCGAGAGACAGTACGCCCAGAAGACTTTTTGCGTTTACGCGTCTGTCACCCTTCTCGACCCAAATGGAACTCTTATACGAATTGGCCTTCTGGATAAAGAACGTCGCGGGACGAGCGTGAAGTCCTACCGGTATTCTTACGGTTACGTTACGAGAAATCATTTTTTTACTCCTATCGGGAACTATATTAATAGAATTATATCAAACTTATTCGATAAAATCAATGGTAAATATGCATAATTTTTCACGCCGCAGTCTGATTATTTTGACGTAGATTGACAAATAAGGGCTTGTATTTTACGTGTTTTCAAGAAAATCGACTATCTGCACCCGCAAACTCATTTTATCAGATGAAAGCGAGACCGCGTCCTTTTTGAAATACGCGTTTTCGCCGCATTTGAACCCGGACTCGGTCAGTCTTCCGACGGCGGAAAGCTCGCCGTTCAGCGTTGTTTTTCCGTCCTCGTATTTTATCCAGTATCCTTCGAGCAGAGTGAAACGCGTACCGTTCTTATCCGTGAAGACGATACCCGAGGTCACCTGTTCCTTCTGCTCCTCCGTTATTTCAGCCGAGAACGAAACGCGGTATTCCGAGCTTCTGTCAGGCAGAACTGACGGGAGATTTACCGCCCTTATCACTATTCCCGCGGCGCACGCGATTATTGTGATTATGATTAGGACGTCTATTACGTTGATTCCTCTTTTTTTCATTCTTTGACCTCACTGATCCTGTGTACGGTACCGCCGTACTTATCCGCGCCGACGCATATTTCATATTCGCGCCCGTCGCAGACGGCGACGCTGCCGCTGTAATACACCCCGGCGTGAAGCTCCGCTTCCGCGGTCACCTCCACGTATCCGTCTCCCTTGCCGCTGACCGTGCCGAGACAGCCGCCGTCACAGCATACGAGCAAGTCTCCCGGGGAGAGCGCGGACGTATCGGGATCGTCCAACACCACGGTAAAGGCTATGCTTACAGTCTTTCCGGAGGGCGATATGAAAAGCGAGGAAACTATGATGAAGGCGACCGTCAAAACGATTATGAACACGTCGAACAATGTGATGAAGGCTTTGTTTTCTCTCATATCACACCTGCCCCGCCTGAAGCGCTTCCGCCTCGTATTCGTATTCTCTGCGGCATATCTCCGCGGCCGCGGCGCCGCAGCCCATTACGGAAAACATCAGGATACACACGGATTCCGAGCAGAACAGATTTTCCGTAAAGCCGTAAAACACGGCGCAGAGTACGGCGCAAAGAGGCGCGTAAATGTATTTTTTCTCTTCTCTTTTGCCGCATTTCAGAATTGCGGTAAAGCAGAACATTATAAACAGTATGATGCACGCGGTAAAAACTACGGCGAGCATAACGCCGCCCTCCGCGGTGAGCTGCAGAAATACGCTTTTTGCGCCGTCCGCGCCCGTAAAGCCGCGGTTGGCGTAATCGGGATACACCGCGCCGAAGGAGCCTATACCGAAGCCTCCGAGAGGCGATCTGCCGATAAGCTTGAAAACACCCTCCCAGACGTTCCCGATAAGCGCGTTTTCCGCGTATATCTTTTCAAATATGAACGAGTACCACGAACGCGGCATGAACACCGCGGCGAGCGCGGCGGCGGGTATCGTCAGAAGCACGAATATGACCGTGCGCTTACTGTAAACGCAGAGCATGAACACGTTGACGGCTATGAACGCTGTTATCGCGTATACTCTCATGGTCAGGACGAGCGCCGCAAAAGATACGGCGAAGCTGAGAAGATACGCCAGTTTTCCGCGTTTTTTCTGCATGCCGAAATACAGCAAAAGCGGAGACGTGAGAATTATATATCCCGCAAATACCACGGACGAGCCGAAAAACGCCGTCATTTCACCGCCGGTGAACACAAACAGCGAGCGCGAGGAGATCATCCGGTCGGGCGTTCCGCAGATCCAGAAGAAAAGCCCGAACCAGCTGACCGCCGCGGCGGATAACGCCATGGCGTTGAGCGCTCTGTCAAGCCACTGACGCCTGCAGAGCAGGTTCCTGCACAAAAAGTACGCGGTGATGGCGAGAATATACAGCGAATCCGTACCCTCCGCCGATTTTGCGGAAACGAGCTTTCCGAAGAACGTGAGTACGGCGAGTAGCAGGACCGCGCCGTCTACCGGACCGAATCTGAATTCTCTTTTTTTGCGTATCAGCTTGAGCAGATACGAAAGAAGGCTTACGAAGCACAGGATGAGTATTTGCCTGAGCGGGAAAAACGGTATGAGTGTGACCGTCAGCACAGCGCCGGATTCCGGCGTGAAGAACACGGCGCACATCATAAGTATGCAGACCGCGAACAGCAAAACTCTGTGCGGCGGTACGAGAAAAGCGAGCACGCCCGTTATCATACCGAGCAGAAGCGCTATGCTTGCGTTCCGTATTTTTACGGGCAGAGGCACAAGCCTGTTTCTGTCCGCGCCGATGACGTCGTATACCGCGAACGAAAGCACGGGATTTCTGACGAACGTGTTGACGAGCGACTTGCCGGAGAAGAAGAACAGCGATAATATAGCTACGCCGACGCTTCCGTAAAGAACGGATTCGTCGAGATTTTTCGTGTTCATCGCGTATTTAATGATAAAGTATTCGATTATCGCGTACATCGCGGACGAGAACAGATATATCCCCACGTCGCGGGTCCTGATATATAAAAGATCGGATAAAAATCCGGTGAATTTGTTTTTCAGCTTATTGTTTGTGAAGAAGCGGCAGATACCGTCGCGCAGCTGCGAGAGCATACCGTAGACCGTTCCGTGTCTGTGCATAAGAACAGAGCCGAAGGATCCTTTCGCTTTTTGCTCAACGGCAAAATAGCAGGAAAATATCCTTGCAAGCAGGCTTTTTCCGGCTTTGTCTGACAGCTTTTCGGAAAAACGGGAAAGGCCGCGGATTATCGCGCTGTGTCTTATCCTGTTTTTTTTCGGTTTTGCCACGGTTTTACTCCTTGTTTTCGTTATCGAGCAGGTCGGGACGGTTTTCCTCCGTTATTTTCTTAGCCTGCTCAGCTCTCCATTTCGCTATGTTTTCGTGATGGCCCGACAAAAGTATGTCCGGCACCTTTTTGCCTCTGTATTCATAAGGTCTTGTGTACTGCGGATATTCGAGCATACCTGACGCTATGCTCTCATCCTCGTAGCAGGAGCTGTCCGCAAGGACGCCCGGAACGAGGCGCGCCACGCAGTCGACGATTATGCACGCGGGCAGCTCGCCGCCCGTAAGCACGTAGTCGCCGATACTTATCTGCTCGTCCGCTACCTCCTCGATCGCCCTCTCGTCTATCCCCTCGTAATGACCGCAGAGGATTATAAGGTCGTCGTACTGCGAAAGACGATTTACGGTACCGTGATCAAGTATCTTGCCCTTGGGGCTCACGTAGACCGTGTGCTTTTTCGAGTTCTTTTTTATCCCTGCGCATACCGCGTCGTAGCAGTCGCAGACGGGCGGCGCGGCCATGAGCATCCCCATGCCGCCGCCGTACGGCGTATCGTCCACCTTGTTGTGCTTGTTGTTTGCGTAGTCTCTTATATTATACGTCAGGACGTTGATAAATCCCGCTTCCCTGCCGCGTCCGATCACGCTTTGAGAAAGCACGTAATCGACCATTTCGGGAAACAGCGTCATAATATGAAAATTCATTCAAACATTCCTTTTATCGGGGTGACGTAAACGGCGTCCTCCGTCAGCCTCTTAATAAACTGCGGAACGTCCGGCACCTGTACCTCGCCCTTATCGGTTTTTACAAAATAAATATCCGACGCGGGAAATTCCTCGACGGACGATACCTCGCCGTAAACTCTGCCGTTATCCGCGTCTATCACGGGCAGACCTATGATATCGCAGATCAGGATCCTGCCGTCCGGTATATCGAGATCCCCGCGGTCGACGTAAACGGTCGTGCCCTTAAGCTTCGCCGCGTCCTCCACGGTATCGACTCCCTCTATCTTTACGACCGCGGCAGTCTTGCTTCCGCGCGAGGAGGTTATGCTGAAAAGTCTTTTCCCCTCACTGTCGCCGTAGAGCTTCTTTATTTTGAGAAAACCGGATATATCGTCGCACCATACGGTCATTTTGACCTCGCCTTTTACGCCGTGCGTGCCCGATATATAACCCTGTTCAATATATTTTTTCTTCATTTTATCCTTGTTTTTCGTATAACGGTTTTCTCGTTTCTTTGAATTGTTTAATGTACGAAACCGTCATTTCCCAGTACATATACGGGTCTTCCGTTTTGTTTTTGTCCTTATACCATTTATCTCCGTTTTCCGTTTTATCGGACGATTTGGCGGGGAAAACCGCCGTGCGCTCCGCGTATTCGTTAAACGAATTGATTATGATTATTTCGGGGCGGTATTCCGCGTCGAGCACCGTCTGCCAGAATTTTTTATACGTCTGCCCGTATTTGCGGTTGACGGGAGTATGACCCGCGCGGTTGTGCCAGCCGGGCATTACCACGGTCACGCCGCCGTCCCACACGGGACCTTTGTCATACGCCCAGCCGAAATATCCGGCTCTGCTGTTGTTGTCCGCCCATCTTATCGTGAATTTCACGGCGTAGGTTTTATCGCCCTCGTATTTTTCCCATTTCTCCTCCGCGCCGTCGCCGTAGACTATCAGAAGCGGCTTGCCGTCAAGGTAATAATGGTATTGCTCGCCGCCATAGTCCTGCTCGCAGTAGCGGTGCCAGAGCTTTTCCGCCTCGTCCTCTATCGTTTTCGCGTCCTGCGACCACTGTATGCCGCCTATCGCGGAGCAGTAGCGGACCGGGCGCGCGCCCGTGTCGTTATACTGCTTTATATATTTTGCCACCGCGAGCGAACGCTCGTTTATATACCCGCCGTCGACGTCTATATTGTTCGTCTGGTCCATTATGATGAAATCAATCTGCGCCTCCGACAGCATTTCGAGGTGGAAGCGTATTATATTTTCATCTGCGGAATCGTAATAACCGAAGGTCCCGTCCGGCAAAAGCGGCGTAAAATCTATATTCCACGCGCCCCAAGTGTCAAATCTGTTGCTGTCCGAGCCCGGCTCGGTGTACGCGTACCACGTACTGTACCATATACCTATATCGGTGGGGTCCGTCCCGTCGGGTATTATCTCCGTCTCGGTTTCAGTCTCAGTTTCGGTTTCTGTTTCGGTCAACGTCTCCGTTTCCGTCTCCGTTACCGTTTCACTTTCAAAAGTCGTTTCTTCCGACGGCTGAGTATTACAGGAGCAGACAAGCACCGCGGCGGCGCAAAGGAGCAGGCAAAGCGTTTTTTTCATATATATACCCCGAAAAAAACATTTTTACTTATACATTATATCATATTTTTTTCCTATTTGCAAGAGATTTTAAAAAAATTATTGCCTTTTGCCAATTTTCAATTTATTCATTGACTTTGCGCTTTATTTGTATTATAATATATAAAAACATCAAAGGAGATTGAAAATGAAATTATTTATATCGGCTGATATTGAGGGAACCGCGGGCATAACCTGCTGGGACGAGACGGAATACGGACATCCGCGCTACGGTTATTTTGCGGAGCAGATGACGCGCGAGGTATCCGCGGTATGCGGCGCCGCGTCTAACCTCGGCTGGGATATTTTAGTAAAGGACGCGCACGACAGTGCGAAAAACATATTGCCGGACAAGCTGCATCCGTCCGCGACCCTGATACGCGGATGGGCGCGCGATATAAACTGCATGATGAGCGGCATTGACACGGACAGCTTTGACGCCGTTGCGTTCACGGGATATCATTCCGCCGCGATGAGCGAGGGAAATTCACTTTCGCACACGATGACAACGTCCGCGCACTGCGTAAAGATAAACGGAAAATACGCGTCTGAATTCGTCATAAACGCATACACCGCCGCTATGTACGGCGTGCCGGTCGTATTCTTATCGGGAGACGAGGCGCTCTGCGAGGCGGCGAAGGAGCTTATCCCGGGTATCACCACATACGCGACGAAAAAGGGCTTCGGCGCGGCGTGCATATCAAAGCACCCCGAAAAGGTATGCGACGAGCTGTATCAGAAGGCGCGTGAGGCGCTGTCCGGCGATTTCAGAAAGACGTGCACCCTCAGGCTCCCCGATCATTTCTCGGTCGAGATAACGTACAGGGATATAAACGACGCGACCGGCAATTCGTGCTATCCGGGCGTCGTGCGGCTTGACGGAAAGACGCTTCTTTTCGAGACGGACTCCTATAAAGAAGTCCTCCGTATGATACATTTTATTCTATGAGGTGCATTTATGCTTACTTTTGCGAGAAACAGTGCTTACGGCGTATTCAGAAATACGAGGGAAAAACCGACGGACACATCCCGCCTTTGTCTGCACGGAGCTAAAAACGCGATATGCGCGGGTCAGCTCGTTCTGCGCGAGCACGCGGATTTTGAGATAACGGGAGTGAGATTCACGAATTTCTCCGCGCCTTACGTACTTAATGAAGGCGACGTCAGATACTATTATCAGGATTTCATAAAATATAACGACGGCGAATATCCGGATATCCTGTCCGACGCGGAAACGGTCAAGGTCGGCGCGGAATGCTCGCAGAGCGTATGGGTCGTGGCGGATATAAAAGCGGAGGCTTTATCCGGCTTGTGCACGTTCGACGCGGTCGTATGCACTACCGTCGGCGAGTTCACGTTTCCCTGCTCCGTCAGAGTTTATAACGTGACGGTCCCGGACGCGGACAAGGCGGAGTTTTACCTTGAATATTTCCTCGATCCGTTCACCGATCTGGCGGGAGACAGATGGGGAGAGGACAGGATGAGGTTTTTATCCTCCTTTGCCGAATCGCTTTCAATGATACGAAACAACAGTATAGATATCATCGTCATACCGCTTCTGACAGACGCGAAAAGCAAACGCGTATCCGGGACGGAATGGGAGCTTGATTTCACCTATGTTGAAAAATACGTCGACTTTATGATGAAAAACGTGCCGGTGAAGCGTTTCGCCGTGCGCTCGATCATAGCGAGCGTCAACGGAGACGTGCTTCCGATGATAGATTACGACGGCAGCGTAAAGAACGTAAAATACAAAACGCCCGAAGCCGAGGCGTGGCTTTACGCATATTTCAAAGGGATTTACGAATTCTTTGAGAAAAAAGGCATCCTCGGTATGCTTCAGTTCAGACTTCAGGACGAGCCGCATTACACGGACTGCTGGATATGGGCAAGAGAGATATGCCGCAAAGCCGCTCCCGGCGTAAAGTGCGGCGAGCCGATCGACGAGCATCCGTCGGGACTGGGTCTGCAGGGTCATATAGACACGTATATCCCGCGCATAAACGTATACGAGCCGGGCGCGGACTACTACGACAGGATGAGAGCCGATGGCAAGGAATTATGGGTATATTCCTGCTGCTTCCCCGAGGAGGCGTGGTGGCTGAACAAATTCATCGACCATCCCTTCCGTCACAGCAGAATGATGTCGTGGGCGTGCTACGAAAGAAAAATACAGGGCTTTCTGCACTGGGGCTATAACTACTGGTCGGATACGAGCTTATACGGCACGTCGCCCGCGGCGCGCTTCAAAGGAGACGGATTCATAGTATATCCCGATAAAGAAAATCTCCGCGTCATACCGTCCACAAGACTGCTTGCGACCGCGGAGGGCATAATCGAATATGAGCTTCTGAAGATAGTTGAAAAGACGGATCCCGCGGAGGCTCACGCTATATGCGCGTCCGTCGCGCGGTCGTTTACCGATTACAACGACGATCCGGAAAACCTCGAATTTGCGCATATCAGGCTCCTGCAGGCTGCCGAGGAAGCGGCGAACAGATGAAAAAGGCGCTTAAATATATCATAATATCCGCCGTCGTGCTCGCGCTGGAAGCGCTTCTCGTGAGGCTCGGCAAGGTCGGCTTCGGTTTCGGCGTCGCCTTCGCGGCGGCGTACTCGCTTACGCTGAATCTCATAAAAAAGCCCGTTATTTCGGCGATATTCACGTTTCTTGCAGTCGACTCCGCGTGTCTTGCCATGCCCCGTCAGCATACAGGTATATGGGGCTTTACCGTTTTTTGCGCGGCGCTGTCCGTCGTACTCGTATGGCTTACGACGAAGCACGAATACGGTTTGCTTTTGTCCGACGCTTTGGGTGTTCTGTCGTTTTACGTGCCGCTTTATCTGCTCTGCAAATACGTCGGGCAGTTCTTCGTCACGCCGAACGACGAATATTTAAGGCTCGTCGAATATACGCACTACCCGTTAATGATTGGCTGTGCTGCAGGCGGCGTTATCGCTTTCCTTGCCGTTCCCGCCGTGAGAGTGCTTGCGCGCTATAAAGAGGAGAAAGCGGCAGAATTAACAAAATAACACTATATATATTTAAAAAATGGTGTTATACTGATTTTTACTAAATTTTTTTATCAGAGGTCCTTGATCCAAATGGCTTATAAAGAAGACAAATACGTACAAACGCTGCCGGGCACGCTTATACCGTGCATCCCCGTCAGAGGATCGGTGGCATTTCCGGGTATAACCGTCAATCTTGAATTGACGCGCGATATTTGCAAAAACGCGTTCGATCTCGCAAACGAGACGGACGGTTACGTTTTCCTCGTTTATCAGAACGATCTGTCCGCCGACAAACCGACCGAACAGGATCTGTTCCACATCGGTACGGTGGCAAAAATAAAGCAGTCCGTCAAGGGAGCGGACGGAACGGTGAGAGCTTTGTTTGAGGGCGATTACCGCGCCGTCGCGGGCCCGTTCGTTTTCGCGCGCAGAATGGTGCGGGCTCAGCTCGTGGCGCGCGAGATCCTTGCAAACGGAGCCGAGAGCAAAAACGAAGAAGCTCTCCGCCGCGCTTTATGCGACGCCGCGGAGGAAACCGCGCAGTACAACGCAAAGCTTTCAAGGCAGATAGTCCTCGTTATGAACGCGATGACGTCTCTGCCTCAGCTCTGCGACTTCATCGCCGCCAATATTCTGGCAAAGGCTAAAGACAAACAGCTTGTTTTGTCGGAATTTGACCCCGTTTCACGCGCAAAACTGCTTCTCAGCCTGCTCGATACGGAAAAATCCATACTTGAAGCCGAGGCGCGCATACGTGAAAAGGTAAAGGAAGCGATGGATAAAAACCAGCGCGACTACTACCTGCGCGAGCAGATAAAGGCGATAGAGGAGGAGCTTGACGAGGAGGATGAGGAGATAGCCGAATATCTCGATATCCTCGACAAATCAAAGCTTGAGGGCGAAAACCGGGAGAAGATCAAAAAAGAGATAAGAAAGCTTTCAAAATCGCCGTATACGTCGGCTGAAAGCTCTGTCCTGCGCAATTACCTCGACACCGTGTTCGATATACCGTGGGGGATCTACACAAAAGACAAGGCCGATATAAACGAGGCGAGGCGCATACTCGACCGCGACCACAGCGGTATGGAAAAGGTAAAGAAAAGGATACTTGAGTTTCTTGCGATAAAGCAGCTCAACCCGGGCGCAAAAAGTCCGATACTCTGCTTCGTCGGCCCTCCCGGAGTCGGCAAAACTTCCATAGCGTCGTCTGTCGCCGAGGCGACGGGACGCAAGTTCGTACGCGCTTCGCTCGGCGGTATACGCGACGAGGCGGACATAAGAGGCCACAGAAAAACGTACATAGGCGCTATGCCGGGCAGGATAATAAACGCCATTATCACCGCGGGCTCAATGAATCCGCTTATACTTCTTGACGAGATAGACAAAATGGCGAACGATATGCACGGCGATCCCGCGTCCGCCATGCTCGAGGTGCTTGACGGCGAGCAGAACTCCACGTTCCGCGATCATTTCATAGAAATGCCCGTGGATCTTTCGCAGTGTATGTTCATATGCACGGCGAACACGCTCGACACCGTTCCGCGTCCGCTTCTTGACAGGATGGACGTGATAGAGCTTGACTCATATACGAGAAACGAAAAATTCACGATAGCGAAAAAGCATCTTATACCGAAGCAGAGAAAGCGCAACGGGCTCAAAGCCTCTCAGTTCGCGCTTGACGACAGTGCGTTATACGATCTGATAGACAGTTACACGCGCGAGGCGGGCGTCCGCAATCTCGAAAGGCTCATAGGCGCCCTGATGCGCCGCGCCGCTGTCGATCTCGCTGACGGCAAGGCGAAAAAGATCACCGTCAGAAAAGAAATGCTCGAAACGTATTTACAGGGACACCGCTTCCCGCCCGAGAAGATAGAAGAGGACGACGAGGTGGGCTGTGTGAACGGCCTTGCTTACACTTCCGTCGGCGGAGATCTGCTCAAGGTGGAGGCGGCGGTAACGGACGGTACGGGAAAGCTGGAGCTTACAGGCTCTCTCGGCGACGTGATGAAGGAATCCGCGCACGCTGCGATAACATATATACGCACGGTTGCAGACAAGCTTGAGATACAGGGCGATTTCTACAAAACAAAGGATATACACGTCCACGTTCCGGAAGGCGCCACGCCGAAGGACGGACCGAGCGCCGGCGTCACGATGATGACCGCGGTCGCCTCGGCTCTTTCCGGCACTCCGGTAAGGCGCGACACGGCTATGACCGGCGAGATAACGCTGCGCGGCAGAGTCCTGCCTATCGGCGGACTGCGCGAAAAGACGATGGCGGCGTACACCGCGGGCGTAAAGCGCGTGCTTATACCGTACGACAACATATCCGATCTGCGCGATATAGATCCGCTTGTGCGCGATTCGCTTGAATTCATACCGTGCAAGACCGCGGACGACGTTTTCGGCAATGCGTTTGCAAACAAATAAAATGCTGAATTTACAGAACACAAAGCTTCTGATCTCCGCGGGCAAGCCGGAGCAGTTCCCGTCCGGGATACCGCAGATAGCGTTCTCCGGACGGTCCAACGTCGGAAAAAGCTCTCTTTTAAACACGCTATTAAACAGAAAAGCTCTCGCGCGCGTAAGCTCCGCGCCGGGCAAAACGGTGACGGTAAACTTTTATCTTATAGACAACTCTCTTATCTTCGCCGATCTGCCCGGCTACGGTTACGCCAAACGGTCGTACGACAAAAAAGAGGACTTCTCCTCTCTGGTCGACGCTTATCTTACGGGTTGTTCCGATATCGCTCTGATATTGCAGCTCGTCGATCTCAAAGTCGGGTTGACGGAATACGACAGGATGATGCTCGACTGGATGAACAAAAGCGGCGTGCCGTTCTGCGTCGTCGGGACGAAAGCGGACAAGCTGAACAAAACGGAATTGAACAAAGCCGTTTCGGCTCTCTGCTCCGACAAAGACGTCGGAGCCGCGCCCGTCATACCGTTTTCTTCACTTAAGGGCACGGGAAAAGACGAGGTGTGGCGGCAGATTACAAATAACGTCTGAATGAAAAAGAAAACTGTTATCATTATCGCGGTGCTGTCCGCCGCGCTCGTCACGGCGGGCGCTGTATTCGGCGCGATCTGTTTATACAAACTGATTTTTGCGGGCAAGTATGAGGCAGGCGAGGACGAGATTGCTTTATACATAACGCTCGATACAAAAGAGGATATAGGGCTTATAGTGTTTGACTACAGCGCAAACGGACGCGAATTCAGCGGCGGCGTATCGAACGCCGACAGGTCGATGATAAAGCGCGACGACGTAATAATAAATGTCTGGGACAAAAAACAGCTTGAATGTGAGGGTGAAACGGTTGACCTTACTTTTAAATTCAGGATCATAACGGAATATACCGACCCGAATTATGAAAACGTCTATCCGGAAGAGATCACAAGATATTTAGAGCCGGTGTCATTCAAAGCACAGTTCGGAACAGCTTATAAAGTTATTATATCGGGAGATAAAATAAACGGCTACAAAGCGTCTGTTTCGGCAAGAGAGGGAGATTAAAATGGCGTCGTGGATGGTACATTTAAGAGTGGCGGACAAGCTTCTGTCGCGCCTTGATAACATAGACGAGACCGCGTTTGTCGTCGGCAATATCGCCCCGGACAGCGG
>JAEEGL015059598.1_pt1 | contig 34094 bp, 27 predicted proteins | sample 9134231 | NCBI WGS metagenome assembly JAEEGL01 (sample SAMN16246548, study PRJNA631951) | gut metagenome | biome: gut microbiome; feature: rumen; material: fiber-attached | host: Bos | place: Iran: Karaj | collected 2018-10 | reverse complement strand
CGTAACGAAAAAGATCGCTTCTGGCATACCACAAATCAAAGCGAAATAAAACAAAAAACCGTGATTAACAAACCGAATCCGATGGTTTAAAATAATCCGTATATTATAGAAAGGTGGTATAAATTATAATGTTTGATGAAATCCGCAAGGCTATTGCCGAACAGCTTAACGTTCCCATGGAGAATATCACGCCCGAGACCCGCTTTATCGAGGATCTGAAGGCCGATTCTCTCGACCTTGTTGAGCTCGTTATGGATCTTGAGGATCGCTACGGCGTGGAGATCCCCGACGAGCAGCTTGCCGAGATCAAGACGGTCGGTCAGATCGTTGAGATCGTGGAGAACAATAAATAATATCAATGCATGCCAATCGCCTGCATCGGCGCTTATTTGAGCGTCCCATTGCAGGCCCTTGGCTTGTTTTGGGTAAAGGGATCTTGACAGACTTAATTATATGAAGATTAGCGAAAACAGGATTGCGGAGCTTAAAAAGCTCCAGGAAACATTGAATTACAGCTTCAGCGACGTCGATCTGCTGAATACCGCTCTTACACACACTTCATACGTAAAAGGCGAAAACCGAAGCTTCGGGCACAATGAGCGTCTGGAGTTTTTGGGCGACGCCGTTTTGGAGCTTATCGTAAGCGAATATCTTTTTAAAAACAATCCGGGCATGAACGAAGGCCTTATGACGCGTATCCGTTCAAGGGCCGTTTACGAGAACGCGCTCTTTGACGCCGCTATGAGCTTTGGCCTCGGCAATTATCTCCTTTTGAGCCACGGAGAGGAGCACACCGGCGGGCGGGAAAAGCCTTCCATACTCTCCGACGCTCTCGAAGCGGTGATAGGCGCTATGTTCCTTGACGGCGGCATCGACCCCGTTAAGGACTTTGTGCTGAGCTTTGCGGTCAAGTCCATAAACGAAGCGGTCAAGACTGTTTCTGTAAAGGATTTCAAGACCCTTCTGCAGGAATACATTCAGCAGAACCATACCGGCAACCTCGAATACGAAGTCATATCCGTGACCGGTCCCGATCACAGGCACGTATTCACCATCGAAGCGGTAATAAACGGCAAGCCTTACGGCAGGGGCCAGGGCAACTCCAAGCAGGAAGCAGGTCAAAATGCCGCTCACGCAACTCTCGTGATGCTGGGCGCATTGAAGGAGGGCGGCGTATGAGGCTTACCTCCATCGATATAAACGGTTTCAAATCCTTTGCGAAAAAGCAGGAGCTCACCTTCCCCGGCGGCATCACCGCCATCATAGGTCCCAATGGCTGCGGCAAGAGCAATATCGCGGACGCTTTCCGCTTCGTTTTGGGCGAGCAAAGCGCAAGGGCCCTGCGCGGCAAAAAGGTCGAGGATTTCATTTTCGGCGGTACTCAGAAACGCCGCGCGCTGAATTACTGCGAGGTCGCGCTTCATTTTGACAATTCCGACGGCGAACTAAAGACCCCCTATCAGGAGGTCTGCATAACGCGCCGCGCATACCGCTCCGGTGAGAGCGAATATTACATCAACGGCGCTTCTTGCAGGCTCAAGGACATACATGAGCTCTTCCGCGACACGGGCGTCGGCAAGGACGGTTATTCTATAATCGGTCAGGGACGCGTTTCCGATATTATTTCCGAAAAGAGCGCCGACCGCAGGACGGCCTTCGAGGAAGCCGCCGGCGTCAACAAATACCGTGCACGCAAGGAAGAAGCCGAAAGGAAACTGCTTAATACTCAGAAGAATCTTGTAAGGCTCGACGATATCCTCGTTGAGCTTGAAGGGCGTATCGAGCCTCTCAGGGAGCAGAGCGAAAAAGCGCTGCGCTATCTTAAGCTGCGCGATGAACTGAGGGATATCGACGTCAATCTATATATCTACCAATACGAAAAATCGGGCGAGCGCATCAAGCAGATAGGCGACAGCTCCGCACAGCTCAGGGAAGAAATAGAGCTTGCGGAAGCCTCCGGCGCAAACCTCGCCTCGGATCTTGCCGGGGCCGAGGAGCTCGAGCGCAGCATCTCCGCCGCCATCAGCGATGTTTCACAGAAACTCATCGCCGCGACTTCGACCGTTGAAGCCCACTCCGGCGAGGAAAAGGTGCTCACCGAGCGCATAGCGGCGCTCGAGCGCGAGCGCGAAAGGCTTATTGCCGAAACCTCCTCTGCAAGAGAGAGCGCAAGGACCCGCGAGGACGCCAAGGCCGGGCTGAGATCGAGCATCGAAAAGCTTTCCGCCGACTCAGCGTCCGACGAGAAGGAGCTTGCCTCCGCCGAGACCCGGCATGACGCGCTTAGCCGTGAGCTTGAACAGAAGGAAGCCGAGCTCGAATCGCATAAGCAGTCCATGATGGACAGGATGAACCGTCTTTCCGACGCCAAGAGCAGGCTTTCAAGGCTCGACGCTATGAAAGCGGCCCTTCATGCTCGTATCGCGGCGATAGGCTCCGAGAAGGCGATCGTATCCGCCGAGGGTGATAAGCTTTCCCGTGAGAACGCCGAATGCGAAGCCGAGGAAAAGGAGATATGCGCCGGCATAGACGAGCTTCGTTCAAATCAGAACGAAGCCGTAAAGAAGCTGAACGATATCCGTTTCGAGATGGACTCCGCCTCGCAGCGCGAACGCAGGCTCGAAGGCGAGCTCAATACCGTAAGATCCCGCCGCAAGGTGCTTGCCGAAATGAAGCGCGCGCATGAAGGCTATTATTCCAGCGTGCGCGATCTGCTTCGCGACGCCGAAAGGGATACTTCGCTTTCGGAGCTCATCGAAGGAGTCGTGGCGGAGCTCATATCCGTTCCCGCGGAATACGAGCTTGCGATAGAAATGGCGCTTGGTTCCGCTCTGCAGAACATAGTCGTTCCCACCGAGCAGGAGGCCAAACAGGTCATCGAATATCTGCGACGCAAAAAATACGGCAGAGCGACCCTCCTGCCCGTCAGCGCGATGCGTCCCCGTCTTCTGACCGCCGAGGAACGCTCGTATATCAACATTGACGGCTGTTTCGGAATAGCGTCCGAGCTGATCAAATTCTCGCCCCGATATCGCGGCATAGCCGAGAACCTCTTGGGCAGAACGGTGATAGTGCGCGATCTGGACGTCGGCATTGCGATAAATAAGAAGGCCCGATCCTCCTTCCGCATAGCGACACTGCAGGGCGATATCATGAATCCCGGCGGATCGATGACCGGCGGCAGCATACAGAAGCGCGAATTCAGCCTTTTGGGTCGCCAGCGCGAGCTTGAACAGCTTGAAAAGAAATCAAAGGAGATCGCCGCTTCGATCGAAACCGAAGGCGAAAGGATCCGCGGGCTCGAAGCATCGCTCGAGCCGGTAAACGAAGAGATCGCCGCTTATGCCGAGAGCATACGTAAGCTCGACATCAAGCGCGCCGCATTGAAGGAAAAGCACGATATAGTTTTACAGTACGTTGAAAAGAACAGACTGCAGCTTGAAAAATACGATTCGGAGCTTTCGCAGATAAACGACAATATTACCGATCTGGATATCGAGGCCAACGAAGCCGTCGAGCTCGAGTCGGGGCTCAATTCGGGCAACGCCTCCACTCAGGAGGATATCAAACGCGTTCAGGCCGAGATAACCGCGCTCCGCGAAAAGGTACAGGCAGCGGCGGACGCGCTGACGTCCGTAAAGCTGAAAGCGCTTTCAAACAGCAAGGAGCTTGCATCCGCAAAAGCCGATCTTGAAAGGCTCGAGCGGGAACTAAAGGCATTTGCCGACAGCACCGAAAGGAACACCGCGTCCTCCGTCTCCATCGCTTCGGAGATCGTGAAGCTGCGCGACGAGCTTTCCGGCATGAACGCCGGCATAAGCACCGAGCGCACCAAGGTAGACGAGCTGACCGACGAGATGCATTCCCTTGAAGAGGAGCGGGCGGCGAAGCTTCGTCTTGTGGACGAGCTAAGGGCCAGGCGTGACAGCGAAAGCGCAGAGCTTACCGAAAAACGCGAACGCATGCATAAGTTCGAGCTCAACTTGAGCAAGCTTCAGATGGAGCTTGATAATATGACCGAGCGAATCTGGCAGGACTATGAGCTGACCTATGAAAACGCGCTTGCCTACCGTCACCCCATAGCGGTATCCGCATCGCATACGCGTGCGAATGAGCTGAGGAACGAGATCCGTTCCCTTGGCGAGGTGAACACCGCTTCCGTTGAGGATTACCGCAACGTGGTGGAGCGTCACGCGCAGCTGAAAACTCAGTGCGACGACTTAAAGCAGGCCGAGCTCGATCTGACCGAGATAATAAAGCGTCTGACCGTTACCATGGAAAAGGAATTCGCCGAGCAGTTTGCAAAGATACGCGAAAACTTCTCGGCCACCTTCACAGAGCTCTTCCACGGCGGCAAGGCCGAGCTGATGCTTTCGGATTCGTCCGACATTTTGAACTGCGATATCGACATCATCGCACAGCCTCCGGGAAAGAAGCTGCAGCTGCTCTCGCTCCTCTCCGGCGGCGAACAGGCGCTTACGGCGATCGCACTGCTTTTTGCGATATTGAAGCTAAAGCCCACGGCTTTCTGCATACTGGACGAGATAGACACCTCGCTCGACGAAGCGAACGTCGATAATTACGCGGAATACCTTAAAAACTATTCCGCCAACACTCAGTTTATAATAATCACTCACCGCAAGGGCGCAATGGCGATATGCGATTCGCTCTATGGAGTTTCGATGGAGGAAAAGGGCGTTTCACAGCTCATTTCCGCAAGATTCAACGATAACGGCATAACCGCCTGAAAGGAGGCAATATGGCTAAGGAAAAGGAAAAGAAAGAGAAGAAGCCGGGCCTTTTCGCAAGGCTCAAGGAGGGGCTTTCAAAGACGCGCGGCGGGCTTCTGGGAATGATCTTCGGCAATTCTGACGAGAAGATAAACGACGAGTTCTACGAGGAGCTTGAAGACGCGCTCATTATGGCCGACTGCGGCTTTGAGACCACCGAAGATATCCTGGATCAGCTTCGCGCAAAGGTCAAGGAGGATAAGCTGCCCGACCGCGGCGCGGCAAGGGAAGCGCTCATATGCATACTTGAGGAGCATATGGAGACCGACGTGCCGTTCCTTAACGAAGAAGGCGATAACGTTATACTGATCGTTGGCGTTAACGGCGTCGGAAAGACAACATCGATAGGCAAGCTTGCCGCAATGTATAAGGCCGAGGGCAAGCATCCCATGCTGGCCGCCGCCGACACGTTCCGCGCAGCCGCGGCCGAACAGCTCACCGTTTGGGCGGAGCGCGCCGACGTGCCCATAATCAAGCACGGCGAAGGCGCCGATCCAGCGGCGGTTGTATTCGATGCGATAGCTTCCTACCGTTCTAAGAAGATGGATCTGCTTATATGCGACACCGCAGGCAGGCTCCACAACAAGAAGAACCTAATGAACGAGCTTGCAAAGATCCGCCGCGTAATTGACCGCGAGCTGCCCGAGGCGCACGTTGAGGTGCTGCTCGTGCTCGACGCCACCACGGGTCAAAACGCGATTGCCCAGGCCAAAGCTTTTGCCGAAAGCTGCGGGCTTACCGGCATCATCCTCACCAAGCTTGACGGCACTGCCAAGGGCGGCGTCGTCGTAGCGGTCAAGGGCGAGCTTGGGCTTCCCATCCGCTTCATAGGCGTGGGCGAGGGTATCGACGATCTTCAGCCCTTCGACGCAAGGAGCTTTGCCGAAGCGCTCCTGTAATGCTGCATACTGTTGTTTTGCCGCGGTCAACCGCGGCTTTTTCATTTAAGCTTCTGCCTGCCGTTGACGTCTATGATCGTTTCGCCTTTCAGCAAAAGCTCATCCACCGTAACGAATTCGAATCCGTTTGCCTGCGCCGTTTCTATAAGTGTAGGCAGGTATTCCTCGATCTTGAAGCCGTTATTGTGGCAGAGTATTATCGAACCGTCGCCAAGCTTTGGGAGCACCGTATCCAATATCGTCTGCGAGCTCCTTTCCGGCTTCCAGTCGATCGTGTCGACGTCCCACTGAACAGGCTCGTGGCCCGAGGCGCGCACGGTCGTTATCACGCTGTCGTTATACTCTCCATAAGGCGCCCGAAAAAGAACCGTCCTCTTCCCCGTTATCTTTTCAAGCAGATCGTCAAGCGCGTTTATCTCGCTCAGTATCTTTTCCTCCGATATTTTAGTCATATGCGGATGCGACATGGAGTGATTGCCTATCGAATGACCTGCTTCGGATATGGTTCTGACCATATCGGGATAGGCCTTTACCCATGAACCGCAAAGGAAAAAAGTCGCCTTGACGTTATACCTTTTCAGCGTTTCGAGAATGAAGGGCGTCTTATCGTCATCCCACGCGGCGTCTATAGTAAGCGCGATCCTGCCGTCACTGCGCTCAACCGAATAGACCGGAAGCTCCTTTTTGAAGCCCGCAAGCACAGCAAGCTCATACTCATCTTCGGATGAAAGCGGTCCGCCGCGTGTTTCGGCGAATACCGGAGCCGCTTCGGTCGGCTTCCCGGGCGCGGAAGCTGCCGGAGCCTCCTCCGTCCCCTTCCCCAAAGCAAGAGCGAGAACGACCGCCAGCACGACTGCAAGCAGCGCTCCCGCAATGATAAGAAGCGTCTTTTTTGTAATTACGAATACCTTCATCAAAAAACCTCCGCACATATCGTTTGTGAAAACTATATGCGCGAAGGCGGATCTTTATGACTTTATTTTCATGGTGCGTATGCTCGGCGTCATTATCGTGAATATCTTCACTCGCTGCGGCGATATCATGCGCGAGAATATCCTCTGCCCGTATTCCTCCTGCAGGCTGTCGATATCCTTGTTGGTCGCAATGAGGGTCGCCTTGCCGGCGTCCTGACGGTCGCATAGTATCGAAAGCACCGTCTCCACAGTGATGTTGCTTATCATGGGCTCTGCGCCGAGATCGTCTATCATCAGCACGTCGGGCATGGTCATATCCTGCCTTCCGTTACCGCTGTTTCTGATAGAATCAAGCGTTGATTCTATCAGCTTGTAACTGGATATCTTGAGCACCGAATAACCCCTCTCAAGCAGCCTTGCGCCAATGCAGTTAAGCAGGAAGGTCTTGCCAACGCCGGGAATACCCATTAAGAGCAGATCGGGCAGTTCGTTTTCGGGAAAGCGTTCGGCATATTCAATGCAGTATGAACAGACCGCTTCGGAAGCTCTTCGATCGCGCGCGTCCGAGAACAGATCGTGACGGAACGTCTTGAAAGTCTGCTCGCGGTTTATGCCCGAGCCCTTGAATCGGCTCTCTATCAGCATTCTGCGCATACAGGCGCACACTTCGCCGTCGACCATGCCGGTATCATGGCAAATTTTGCAGGTGTATTGAGGCTTAAGATAATCCTCGGGAAGCCCTTCGGCTGTCAGCGCCGCCTTAAGCTCCGCTTCCTTTTCGGCGGTGAGCTTTTCGGCAAGCGCTTTGAGCTGATCCGTGTTCTCCGCTGAAACGGCGATCTTTTCAGCCAGGTCGAGCGAAACCTCCATCAGCTCTCGGTAAGCCGAATACACTTCGGGATGCCCGGCCTTGAGCCCCGCCTTCCTTGCCTGAAGAACGCGCGAATTCCTGCTTTTCCTTCGCGATATCTCGTTTTCTATTTCCTTGCAAAAGCCGTAACCGTTACCGCTCATCGTTATCGTAGATCTCCTCACCTAAGCTTATGCCGAGTTTTTTCAGGTCGTCACGGGTGTATTTCCTGCCCTGCATATAGTTCAGCGCACGGCCGTTCTTCGCGTCTTTTTTACGGAAGGCTCCGCTTTCATAATACTTTCTTGCCTCGTCGGCCGATCCGATACCCTTCTGATACCATTCGCCGATAAGCCGCTTCATGCATGCGTAAGGACGGACGTCGTTCTGCGAAAGCTCGGCTGCAAGGAGAATCATATCCGGATCGATCTTCTTTTTGTCGCACCATTCGGAAAACTGCATGCGCTGTTCCGCGGACGGTTTTGATCTAAGCCCCGCAAGCTTGAACGAGCGTCGTGCAAGCTCGTATATCTCATCCTCCCGTTTTTGAAGCTTTTCGATCGCTTCACGGTCGATATTCCCTTCGCGGTGCCATTCCTCCAATATGGAGTCGAGATAGCCGAAGGAGGGTTTTTCCGCCGTGACCATCTTCGAGAGCGCGATATCTATGCTCTCGTCATCAAAGCCCCATCCCGCGGTCCATTTCTCGTAAAGCGCAATTTCGTCCTCCGTGGGCGGCCTTCGCTGATGCCAGCGCTTCAGAATTGCCGAAACTCCGCCCGATATCTTCCTTTCGGATTCAAAATGTTCCGATACAGCATCGAAGCTGAGACAGTTCTTTGAGGCAAGCGTGCGCGCGACGGTATCCATATAGGCTATTGGGGTTTTGGCTCCCTTTATATCAAGGCAGTGCTTTGCGATGAGCACTGATGCGTCCTCCTCAAAGCCGAACACCTCGATCCAGTCATAAAGCTTGGAAAGCTCGGCGCCCGATATCACGCGCGTGCCGAACACCGCCTGAAGCTTTTTGACGTACCCGCCATGAACGGCTCCTCTGGTGTTGGCGCCGCTGCCTATCAGCGCGTTCTTTATGTTAAGATACTGCACCTGCAGGGGCTCGCCTGCGATGATCTTCACAATACCCGCAGCTTCCCAATAAGAAAAAGCGGCAAGCACGTCGGTATCCGAGCAGCCAAGCGCCTTTGCGATATCTTCGGAGGCGTTTCCCGCCCCGGAAAGGAGCATCAGCCCGTAAAGATAAGCCTTGACGGCAAGCTCCGGCGCCAAGGGCATGAACTGCGCTATGAATATGTTTTCCACCGGAGTGACCTCCAGCAGTTCCTTGTTTTTCAAAAAAACGGTCTCGCTCATATCGAAGCCCCTTATTGATTTCGTTATTATTCTATCATATCCCGAAGTCCGCGTCAATCTATCAAAATATACTTGATACTTGGGAAGAATTGCGGTATAATGATAAAAGATTTTGATTTGAGAGGAGTTGGTCTCATCAATGGATGATGGCAGTATATGGCGATGTTTGACATCTTCGTTGCCATCCTCTGCTCTTAAAGGAGCAGATCCTATTACATTACTTGCCGGCGCACCCGCATCCGGCGCAAATACAAGGGGCATTGTGATATATGCTGTGCTTTTGGTGCTTTTCCTTGTGATAAGCTCCTATTTTGCGTCTGCCGAAATCGCGCTGGCGTCCGTTAACCGCGTTAGAATGAAATCCTACGCCGAGGACGGGAACAAGCGTGCAAAATACGTCATGTATATCCTGAACAATTTCGAGAAGGCGCTTACCACCCTTCTCATAGGCAACAACGTTATGCACATAGGCTGTTCCGCTCTGGCGGTTTTGATAACAAGGCAGCTCTTCGCGGGAACGAGCTACCTTGCCGTCGCACTGACGGTTTCCACGGTGATTATCACGCTGATCGTGTTCTTCTTTGCCGAGATGCTTCCCAAGGCATACGCAAAGGACTGCAACGAAAAATACTCCCTCAGCGTTGGGCATTCGCTCTACATACTGATGAAGGTGCTCACTCCGCTTTCCGCCGTGTTCACCTGGATCGGCAAGCAGATCGGCAAGCTCTTCACAAGAGGCGGCGAAACCCCCTCCGTGACCGAAAACGAGCTTGTGGATATAATCGAGAACTTCAAGGACGAGCGCGAGGAAGACGACACGCAGGAGGACGCCACGGCCGAGCTGATGGTGAACGTGCTGCAGTATTCCAGCCGCACCGTTATGGATTGTTATACCCCCTGGGATAAGGTCGAAAAGCTTGACGAATCGCTTCCCATAGAGGATCAGATAAAACAGCTTAAGCAGACGAGCCATTCGCGCCTGCCCGTTGTCAATTCCAAAGGCAACGTGATAGGCGTGGTGCTCATCCGCGCGTTCTTCCGCGAGTATCTCAAGCTGCGCGACGAGCTTGACCTTGTCGACTTGCTCGACACGCCTTATTTCGTAAGGCCCGATATGCCCGTTGACGAGCTGCTGCTCGACCTTTCAAAAAGCAGGACGCATATCGCGATCGTCTCCGAAAGGAGCGATATCCTCGGCATAATCACCGTCGAGGATATTCTTGAGGAGCTCGTCGGCGAGATATTCGACGAGTACGATTCCGATTCCGCGGAAACCCCCGCCGGAAAGGAGGCAAAAGCATGAGCGACAGTTTGATGATCACTCTTTATATAGCGGCGCTCATAGTGCTTATTGCCTTCTCGGCAGTGTTTTCCGGCTCGGAGATAGCCTATTCCTCGCTTAACGAGCTGAGGCTGCGTCATCTTGCCGACGAGGAAAACGACCGCAAGGCCAAGACGGCGCTCTTCAACTATTCCCGTTACGAGAATCTTCTCAGCACCATACTTATCGGCAACAACTTTGTAAATCTCGCTTCGTCCGCTATATCGACCGAGCTTTTCATACTGCTGCTCGTTGAGACAAAGGTGCTTAGCGAAAACTGGGCCGCCGTGATATCCACCGCCGTAATGACGGTGCTGATACTCATTTTCGGCGAGATCACGCCCAAGATGGTCGCGAATCACAATCCCGACCGCTTTGCGATGAACAAGGCGTCCTTCCTTAAAGCGCTCGGTTACGTTTTCTTCCCCCTCGTATGGGTCGTTACCAAGATAATCAAGCTCTTCTCCAAAACATGGGAAAGCAAGGTCACAGACGACACCAACGTCACCGAGGAAGAGCTTTCCGATATAATCGACACCGTTGAGGAAGAAGGCGTCATCGACGAGCACACGAGCGATCTTTTGCAGTCGGCGCTTGAGTTCCCCGATATCTACGCGTATGAGATAATCACTCCCCGCGTGGATATGGTGGCTGTGGATATCGACGATGATCCGCAGGAGATCATAAACACCATTCTTTCTTCGAACTTCTCGAGGATACCCGTTTACGAGGATTCGATCGACAATATCATCGGCGTTATCCATCTGAACGAGGTCTTGAAGGCCATTGCTGACGATACGCCCCTTGATATCCGCGAGCATATGCTTCCCGTGTGCTATCTTCATAAGACCACGATACTCCCCCAGGCGCTTCGCGAGCTGAGGGAAAGGAAGCTTCATCTTGCCATAGTCACCGATGAATACGGCGGCACGATGGGCCTGCTCACCATGGAGGATATACTGGAGCAGCTTGTGGGAGATATCTGGGACGAATCGGATGAGATCGAGGACGAGTTGGTCAAGATCGACGACGACACCTATGAGTGCGACGGCGATATGCGCATCTACGATCTGCTCGACGAATTCGATATCGACGATGACGATTTCGACGACGATAACGCCACCGTGGGCGGTTGGGCCATCGAACAGCTTGGCGGCTATCCCGCAAAGGGCGAATCTTTCGATTTCGAGAACCTTACCGTTACGGTCAAGCAGATCCAAAACCTCCGCGTGACGCGCCTGACCATCAAGGTTCATGAAAAGCCTCCCGAGGAGGACGAGGACGATATCGATTGGGAAAAGAAGGAAGACTGATCATGACCGGGATGGGGCGCCATCCCGGTATTTATATGGAATTTGCCGGGGCTGTATGTTATACTGTTACCAACAAACTTAGAAGAACGTGAAACCGCCAAGAATATTTGAAAAGTAAATATATTCATATTATCTATTGACTTTAACATTATTTACTGCCAAAATGAGCATATAGGGATAAATTCCCCAAAATAGATCCGGAGGATAAATTATGTTTAAAACCATCGATCAGGCTAAGGAATTTATTGTTGACAACAACATCGAAATGGTGGACTTCAAGATGACCGATATAGACGGCCGCTGGAGGCACATCACGATCCCCGCCGAGCGTTTTACCGAGGATACCATGAAATACGGTATTGGCTTTGACGGCTCCAATTACGGTTACGCGCCCGTTGAAAACAGCGATATGGTATTCATACCCGATCTTTCCACCGCAGCTGTCGATCCCTTTGCGGAAGTCGCAACCCTCACCATGAGCGGCGATGCGATGATCATCGACCGCCCCGCCAACCGTCCCTTCGATCAGTATCCCAGGAACGTGATCCGCCGCGCCGTCGAATACATGCGTGAAACCGGCATTGCCGACGAGATGATAATCGGGCCCGAATTCGAATTCCACGTATTCGATCAGATCCAGTTCGAATCCCGTCCCAACTGCGTCAGGTGCGAGATCGACACCGACGAAGCCGACTGGAACACCGGCCTCGGCACCAACGGCACTCAGATCCCCCACAAGGGCGGCTATCATATCGGCGCTCCCCAGGATAAGTATTACAACCTCCGCTCCCGCATGTGCATGCTTATGGAGGATTGGGGCGTTAAGGTGAAGTATCATCATCACGAAGTCGGCGGTCCCGGTCAGCTCGAGATCGAAGTCGAGCTTGCCGATATCGAAAAGATGGCCGACAACACCATGGTCACCAAGTACATAATCAGGAACGCCGCCGTTGAAGAAGGCTGCACCGCCACCTTCATGCCCAAACCCATTTACGGCGAGGCAGGCAACGGTATGCACGTTCACATGCTGCTCACCAAGGACGGCAAGCCCTTGTTCTATGACGAGAAAGGCTATGCGCAGCTCTCCAAGCTCGCTCACAATTTCATGGGCGGTCTGTTAAAGCACGCCAAGTCCCTCTGCGCCATCACCAACCCCTCCACAAACTCCTTCAAGAGGCTCGTTCCCGGCTTTGAGGCGCCCGTTACTATCGGCTATGCCACCGCCAACCGCTCCGCGGTCATCCGCATCCCCGCGTATGCCAAGAGCCCCATGGCAAAGCGTTTCGAGCTCCGCAACCCCGACGGCACCTGCAACCCCTATTACGCATATGCCGCCATACTCATGGCCGGTTTGGACGGCGTTATGAACGAGATCGATCCCTCCGCCTGCGGCTGGGGCCCCTATGACTTCAACCTCTTCGATCTTTCCGACGAGGAGAAGGCCAAGATCGACGCTCTGCCCACCACCCTTGAGGAAGCGCTTACCGACCTTGAAAACGATCATGAATACCTCACCCGCGGCGGCGTGTTCCCCGAGAGGCTCATCAAGATCTGGATCGACCGCAAGCGCAAGGAAGCAAGGCGCATCGAGAATATACCCCATCCCGCCGAGTTCGAGCGTTACTTCGATCTGTGATACGTTAAATTCAAACGGGTGTGCCCTGCGGCACACCCTGTTTTTATATCTCCGTTAAGATCCGTCTTTTCACCCTGCCCGTAAGCGGGTTGGAAATGAATACGGCTATCTCGTCTTTTGATATCGCGATATATCTCACGAAAGTCTCGGCGATCCAGCTTCGTTCTTCAACGGACAGCTTGCTGATGCGCCTTGCCCTTTCGAAGAACCCGTCCACCTGTTCCTTTGTGATCGAAAACAGTTCGTTTTCGGAGGCGATCCTTCTTCTGCGCATCCCATAAATGTTCTTTCTGTCCGTCAGATCCTCCAGCTCGCGCTGATCCTCTTCTTCGCGCGCGCCTTTTATCAGCGCCTTCAGCTTTATTCCAAACTGTTTCGATACCGCCTCGTATTCCTTCTCGGCAGAACACAGAGCGATCTCCGCCTGCTTTTTCTCCTCAAGCACGTATTCATAAAACGAATCGGCGTTTTCCTGCTTACAGTATGCTGCTATTATCTTTTCAACAGCTGATTCGAGTCTGTCCGAATCCACGGCGACCGCGGAACGGTAATATTCGCCAAGGCGGAAGTTTTCATTTGCCGATCCGCGGTAGAATACGATCGGGCACAGCCTTCGCAAGGTATCGAAATAAGGCTCCGGCTCACGGTCCGGCGCGTATTCGCGCTCGAGCCTTTCGTGAGCCGACAGCCAAAGATCGTAAGTGATCAGGCTGGGCAGATGATAGCCCTTCTTGGAAAGCCGCCCTAAGTATCTTTCGTTGCGCAGCAGCGTCTTCACGGTCATATTGCTGAATTTCTTTCCGCGCGCCGACGTGAAATCTCCCATGCTCTTCACTATCTCGGCGATCGACGCTCCATTGGCATAGCTTTTAAAAACCATCCTCACGCGTTCCGCTTCCGCCTCGTTGACAACCGGAACGCCGTTTTCAACGTTATATCCAAAGGGCGGCACTCGGCTGAAAACGTGTCTTGTGTTCCTCAGCGGCAGCATCAGCCCATAGCTCTCATCCGTTTCGGTAATAAAGCCGTAATAGCGATGGATACCGAGGGCGATATCATGTCTGCGGTCGACAGAGGGTTTATTCATGAATATGAGCCTTATGCCGTTTCTTTCAAAGAACAGTCTGCTTTCAAGCGCCATATACCGGTCGTCGCCCAGGTCCTCCGTTCCGCGAAGCAGCAGCGTATCTATCAGCCCGCGCTTGGTGAGCGTTTGGACCAGCCTGAAGTTTACGAAGCGCCCGGGGCTGTCTTCGAATATCCGTTCAAGCTCTATGTTGTTATCCAATGCAAATCTCTGCATTGAAGCGCGGCCGATATCCTCAGCCGCGCCTCTCATATAACCTATCGCCATTATTCCATATAGTCCCGCATCATGTCCATGTAGTTGGGCCCGAAGCTCAGATACTTTTCAAAGAACGCCTTATACGCCGCGGGAGAATCGGGCGCGCAGGTCTTCCAGATATCGTACATATAGGAATATCCCACGCCGTAGCTCATTGCGTAAACCGGCATTGTGACCGCGTATTCATAATAGATATCAGCCGCGTCGCCGATGCCGTATTCATCCAGATAATTTCTTACCTGAGCCTCGTTCCAGCCCCTGAGATTGACCATATAGCTGATATAGGCGGGAAGGAACACGTTGCAGAATGTGCTCTCGCAGTTCATCATGACGCAGTAATTGTTGCCCAGATCGAAGCACTTTGAGGCTATGAATTTCTCGGTGAATACCGTCCAGCCCTCGGCATAGCCCGTCGGCTCGAACACCTGCTGAGCAAGCGACAGCCCGGGATCGTTCCTTGCCATAAGATGCTGATACATATGACCCGGGATGGTCTCGTGCGCGATCGTAAGAAGATCGTCGCAGCCATCGGAGGTGCGGTTCAGCAGCATAAGGTTGTCATAATAATCGTCAAAGGACGGAGTGAGATACGCCGCGGGACTGAAATCATCGGCTATATCCTCGGGCACGTCGACGTATTTGAGCGAATAATCGGGCATGTCGGGATAGTACTGATCGAGGAATTTCTTGAGCCATTCAAGGTTCTTTTCAACGGAGCCCATGGTCATGGGATCGCCGTATTCGTTCATGATCTCGTTGCCGCCGTGAAGCACCGCCATGCACATATCATAATACGTGTCCTCGCCCATCTGCTCCAAAAGCCGGATTATGGTGGAGGAATCGTCCATGGAGGCGCCCTCGTCCTTAGCGGAAAGCTCAAAGTAAGCCTTGGCCTTTTCACCCCTTTGAGACGCGCCAACATAGGGCGAACAATCCGCCCTGTGAGATTCAAGGGTATCCGCAAGCCTTGAATAAGCGGGCAGCAGCTCATTCAGCACCAGATCCCTGTTGCGCGCGGTATATTCGGCGCACTGAGCGGGAGTGGCTCCAAGCTCCTTGGCCTTATCCGTCACGTCATCAAAGCAGGTGATAAGGAAGCTTCGCTCTCCCTTGCCTGCAAAATTACGGCAGGATTCGATCACCTGATCCAGTGCTTTTTCGCTCATAAAGAGCCCCTGTGCGGCCTTTTCGGATTCGTAATCGCCTATCTGATCTATAAGCCTGCTCATATCTCCCACAAGGAAGAGATAATCCTCAACGTCCTCGAGCGACCTGACGTTATAGCATACCATGCTCAGGGGGAGCATCGTGTGATAGCCGTTCAGCGGAGTGAGCGGCTCGTCGTAATAATAATATTCCTCGTAAAGCAGCTGCGTTTCATAGGTGCGCTTGAGCATATCATATGCATGCACGTTCTTTTCGGAAAGCTCGTTCCTGTCGATGGCGGCAAGTCTGCCGAGCATTTCCCGCGCATGATCCATGGACTCGACGTGCGCCTCATAGGTAAGCTCGCCCCAACCCTTTGTAACGTCAGCACGGTCGATACCGAATCTTGCCGGATCGGAAACTATGAACTGATTATACGTATCCGAGCTCGAGGTCGCAAGGGTCCTGAATATCTCAAGATCGAGCTGCCCGAAGGCCTCGTCGGCATTCGATGCGGTATGCTCGGTGTTCTGAGGCTGACCGGAAGCATCGGGCGCGGTCGTGACGGACGCGTCTTCGGTAAACCCGGGCGCCTGCGTTGCCGCGGGATCGGCGGTCGGTAAAGAAGGATCCCGGGTAGGATCCGGCGTGCCGGGCACGTTGATCACGCACCCGCCGACGGGCAGACAGCCGGCCGCGAAAACCGTCATAAGCGCAATGAGTATTATGCAGAGCGTTCTTTTCATTATATCTATAAAACCCTTTTGGGCTTCCTTTCCCGGCCATCGGCCGAATTGTTCAGTAACCGAGCGACGCCGCGTGCTCGTATAACAGATCGAGATTGCGCTCGACAAGCTCGATCAGCACCATATCCGGCTCAGCGGATTCTACGTAGTCGACGTTATAGGGAAAACTGCTGTTCATATAGAGCTTGCCTGCCGACTGGCTCAGTATCGGCTGCAGCGATTTTCCGAACGAATCGTGAAGCACCACCATGGTGTGCGTATCCGCGTCACAGGTGGTCTCCGTCTTCCTGTCCCTGTCCATATTGATGGGACGCCTGGATGAGTATTTGTGGAACTCGGGATAAACTATGCGCTCCTCGGGATATTCGGTCGAGGGATAGACGAAATTATGAAGATCCCCCGTCCTGTCGAAAACGGTCGTGTAGACCTCGGCGTCATACTTTTCAAGCCCGAAGCGGTCAGCGATCTCATTATAAACGAGCATCGCGCCGTAATTGTTCCAATGCGAATCATGCTCGTAATAAACCGTGCGTTTTTCTTTAGCCTCGAGCAGGAGCGCTTTTGCGTCTATATAGTTCACGCCCTTTGCCTTAAGCGCTTCGGCAAGCATATCGATATTATGCGCATTCTCGGTGGGTTTCAGGTAATCGGGCAAGTATTCGGGATAGATCGAGGCCTTGTTCGGCGCGGTCATAAACGCGAACGAGGCTCCCTTTTCACCGAGCCTTGTCTGCAGGTCAACAAGGTAGTTTGCAACCGACTCGACCTGCTTTTCGGTCAGCTGATCCGTTCCGAGATAATCATTGACGGACTCGGCATAGAATATGTGATTGCTCTTGCCTATGACCGCATTAGTGCCATTGAAATCACGCAGCAGCGCAATATCGGCGGCGTTGAAGGCGGTGACAAGATACTCCCGAAGCGCGAAATGATCGTCGACGTAATCATCGAACTCAGACGCGAATTCGGTATTGGGCCCATCCTCGCCGACAAGCTCGGGAAGCTTTGCGAGCGGACGGTTCTCACGGTTGGCGTTTTTAAAACCGAAGAGCATAAGCGCCGAGGGCACGATGAACGCGGCAAGAACTATGCAAATGAATACTGTCTGAAGCTTTTTCATTTCCGCGCTCCTTAAAACTTAGTGTAGATCGAAGGGTTGTAGTTACCCGATGCTATGAAGAACAGGCAGAGCGCCAAAAGCAGCAGAGCCGAGCCGTATTTCAGCGCAGCCTGAAGCCAGGGCTTTTTATCGAGCTTTGAGCAGATAATGCTGCACAGCGGAGTTGCCGAGACAACGGCTGCGGCAAGCACGGCGATTACCGTGGGCTTGAACAGCGCCGAAAGAGCCGCAACGGTGTCGCTGCCGATATCGAAGCGCGAGAACATACTGCCTATCATGGATACCGCATAGCCCATATCGGGGGAGTTGAATATCACAAAGCCCACTGTAACGGCTGTGATCGTGTATATCCACGTTATGAATTTGGGCAGACGGAATTTGGTTTTTTTGAGATAGTTCTCGCCAAGCAGGAACGCGCCGTTATATGCGCCCCAAACCACGAACGTCCAGTTTGCTCCATGCCAGAGACCCGTGAGCAGGAAGACTGTGAGCTTGTTTATACCCGTCCTGAAAGCGCCCTTTCGGTTTCCGCCGAGAGGGATATAGACGTAATCACGGAACCATCTTGACAGCGTGATATGCCATCTGCGCCAGAAATCGGTCATGCTGTATGCCACGTAAGGGTGATTGAAATTCTCGGGTATGGTGAACCCGAACATCAGGCCCAGGCCCACCGCCATGCGCGAATAGCCCGCAAAATCGAAATAGATCTGCATGAGGAAGCAAACGGCGCCTGCCCACGAATAGGCCGCGTTGAGCGCGGAAGGATCCATCGAGAACACCTGCGAGGTCACCCTGCCCATGGTGTTTGCGATGATAAGCTTCATTGCAAGGCCTATTATGAAATGACGAAGACCTTCCGAAACTCCGTTCACAGTGAGCTTTCGCTCCTCGAGCTGAGAGGCGATATTGCCGTAACGTATGATCGGCCCCTGCACGAGCTGAGCGAAGAACGAAATATAGAGCAGGAAATGTCCGAAATTTTTCGTGGGCGTTATATCGCCCCGGTATGAGTCGATGATATAGCTCAGGGCCTGGAAGGTGAAGAAGCTGATGCCAAGGGGGCTCGGTATCCCGGGGACAGCAAGCGAAGCTCCGAATAGGCCGTTCACCGTTTCGACGGCGAACGCCGCGTATTTGAACACGGCAAGCAGGCCGATATTGAAAACGACGGCAATTATCAGCAGGAGCTTGTTCTTTCCTCCCCGCTTCTTCATCCAAAGCGCGATAAGATAATTGACAAGTGCCGAAAAGACCATGAGCAGGACGTAATAAAGCTCGCCCCATGCATAGAAAACAAGGCTTGCCGATATCAAAAGCCAGTTGCGCACCTGCTTCCATGGCAATATGAGATGGAGCAGGAACACAACGGGCAAGAATATGAATATGAAATTAGCGGACGCGAATTCCAAGCTTAATGACCCTCATCAGTTGGCGTAGCTGGGAGAATAAATGTAGATCTCGGAAACGGTATCGCCTTCAAAGAGGAACTGGATCCTCATTTCGGAGATATTGTTCTCGTCGCCGGACTCGGTATAGGTAACGTAGCCGTCATCCCAGTAGTTCTCGCCGTAGGCCGCGATGACATCGTCCCTCGAAGCGCCGACGGTGACGTTCCTTGTGGTGGAATAATCCGCGCTCGTGATGGTGAACATCTCGATAACGTCCTTACCGTCAACGGGCACGGTGCTGACTATGATGCCTTCATAGGTAAAGGTCTTATCCATGCCGTCATAAACGCAGCTGATCTGCTCGTCCTTTTCGCAGTCGTCGCCCAGAACGGAGAGCACCTCGGCGCTGTCAACACGCACGGGATAGGCCTTGCCGCCGATCATAACGGCCATGTCGAAATCGTTGCTGAAGGGCTTGCCCATGAAATCGGCGGTCTGCTCTGTCCCGGCGGGAGCGTCGGTGACGTCGGCAGGCGCTTCGGTAACGTCGGCAGGCGCTTCGGTGACGTCGGCGGGAGCCTGGGTATTGGCAGGTGCGCCGCTTTCACCGCCGCAGGCGGCGAAACAGGCAGCGGCAAAAACGAGTATCAGCGCTATGGCTATAAAAGATTTTTTCATATGTAACTCCTTTTTATCAATTATTGTTGTAGGGCTCGGGATAGCCGAGCTGGCTTGCGGTGTATCGGGGAATATCCTTCATGTTAACGTCCAGCACGATGAACGAAAGATAATCCGTATCGGAAAAATGCCACCATTCGGTGTTGATCAGCTTGAAGCCGGACTCAAGCATCACGTTCGTCATATAGTCGACGTTCCTGCGCTGCTCCTCCGTCCACTGATCCCTGCTGCTGCGGTAAACGATCTTGGTAAACGTGTGCATCGGGGTCGGGAACTCAAGCTCCTTCCCGTCGGGACCTATAAGCGTCATATCCACCGCCGCGGCGCGGTTGTGATTGGAGGCGCTGTTATAGGGGTTTGCGATATAGGCGGAATTCTGCACTATATCATAGAGGAAATACTGCACGGATTTGGGACGGTAGCAGTCATAGATCTTGATGCGGTAGCCATCCTGCGCAAATCTTCTTGCGGCAGCGGCAAGCTTCTTTGCGGTCGCGGTCTGGAGTACGGGGACGGGCCGCTCATAGAGCACCTGGCCGGTGAAGTTCTTATCCGTGCCGAATATCTGATAGATCTCGACGTCGGGGATCACGAGCCTTATGTCGATAAGCTCCGACTTCAGCGTTACGGGCGTTACGCCGTCCGATTCATAGACGATATTGCCCTTGCTGTCACGCTGATACTCGAACTTCTTCGGCATATAACCGTAGAGCTCCTGATCTGCCGGAACGAGATAATTCGAATAACAGTAGCATACCCGGCCTTCGTAGAGCGCCTTTACGAACTGATCGTTTTCGGGCCCTATCACCTGTATTCGGTCTTCGAAATGGATCCTTCCGACCACCGCGCTTTCAAGATCGGGCTCGGCGCGAAGATTCAGATCGTTCACGCGGCATTTATACTCGGAGGTATAAAGCGGCGAAGGCGAAGGCTCCTCTGTGGGCTCCGGCGTGGGCGCTTCCGTGGGCACTTCGGTGGGCGCCGCAGTAAGTATCTGCACAGGTTCCTCGGTGACGATCGCTTCGGGCTTTGAAGAGGCTTCCTGTGTGACGACAGGCGTGTTGGAAGCTGTGCTCGTGTCCTTATTGCCGTTTATGATCGAGCAGCCCAAGTTAGCGAACATCGAAACAACAAGCAATAATATCAAAGCTTTTTTCATCAACGCTTGCCTCCAATTGCTTCAACGTCGGTCGGGTCATAGCCCCTGACCTTGATCGCGGGAACGTCCTCGCTCTCGGTGCCGCGCGGATTGCCGTTGACGATTTCAAGCTTGGTGCCTTCGGGGCAGTTTTCATAGATGAACTTTGCCGCTTCGGTCACCATCCTCAGGCATCCCCCCGTGCTGTCGGTGCCGATGCCCTTGTTGCCGTTATAATAGCTGGGCCATATCCTGGAAGGATCCTGGGCGCCGTACATCGGCGAATGAACGAAGAGGTTCCCTCCCCAATAGGGAGTCGCATACTGCGCGCTTCCGCCAAGCGGGAAATCATGCCAGCGCTCTCTGTCGCCCGAAAGTGTGAATATGCCTGTGGGCGTGCGGTTGCCGCCGTGTGCGACTTTATAGGTGTTGATCACCACCGTATAGTTGAATTCGGGATCCTTGCCGTATATGGTGAGTGTGTGCGAGCCCTTTTCGACATAGAGATAATACGGATGCTCGGGATCGGGATCGGTCTTGGGTTCGGGCGTGGGCACTTCGGTGGGTATCGGCGTGGGTGTGGGAACGGCGGTGGGCCCGGCGGTGACAGGATCGTCTATCGGGTCTTCAACTCCTATAATGTCCGGTTCCTCTGGCTCATTGCTCCCGCAGCCGATTGTCATTACGGCAAATACGACCGCAAGGAATACTAAAAAGACTTTAACGTATTTCATCATAATCACCCATTTTATCAATATCTTTGTTATTATATCACAGCTCATGCCTCAATTCAATCAATATTTATGCTCCTCATGCGATTTTCGGATTGAATGGGGCTTGCTTTTATGCTATAATTATTTTGTGGAGGTATGCGATGAAGCATTTGATCACAAAAACCGACAGCGGATCCATTGCCGAAGAGCTTGGTATCGAAGCCGGCTGGAAGCTTGTTTCGATCGACGGGCAGCAGATACGCGACGTAATCGATTATGAGCTTTTCACGAACAACGAGCGCATAACCGCTCTTTTCGAATCGCGCGAAGGCGAGCTCTTTGAATTCGATATCGAAAAGGAGCCGTGGGAAAGCCTGGGCCTGAATTTCGAAACGGGGCTTATGTCCCCCGTTCGGCAGTGTACCAATCACTGTGTGTTCTGCTTCATCGACCAGATGCCGCGAGGCCACCGGGATACGCTGTATTTTAAGGATGACGACTGGCGGCTTTCGCTGATCATGGGCAATTACGTCACGCTGACCAACGTATCGGACGCCGAATTCCAAAGGATACTCGACCGAAGGATCTCGCCTCTCTACATATCCGTTCATTCTACCGACGGCGATATCAGAAAGCAAATGATGCGCAGCCGCAATTCGGAAAAGATAATGGAGCGCCTTACCGCGCTTCACGAGCACGGGCTAAGGTTCCACGCGCAGATAGTGCTCTGTCCCGAGCTGAACGGAGGAAAGGTGCTTGAACGCAGTCTTTACGATCTTTGGTCGCTCGCTCCCGAGGCATGCTCCGTCGCAGTAGTTCCCGTCGGCCTTACCAAGCACCGCGAGGGGCTTTATCCCTTAAAGCCGATGAGCGCGGACGACGCAAAGGAAGCCATACGCATAGTCGACGGATTCATCCGTTCTTCGGGCGCGGAGCATTTTGCCTATTGTTCGGATGAAATGTATCTGCGTGCCGGTCTGCCGCTTCCCGAATACGAGTATTACGGGGGCTTTGATCAGATCGAAAACGGCGTCGGGCTGTTCCGTCTTTTCGAAAGCGGCTTTGTCGACGCGCTTGAGGATATGAGTCCCCTGCCCCGTCCCGTTCATATCGATTCCGTCTGCGGCGCCGCGATAGCTCCTTGTATGAGCGAGCTTTTCAAAAGGCTTGAGCGGTTCAACGTGTTTATAACCGTCCATCCTGTAAGGAACGATTTCTTCGGCGACAGCGTGACCGTAAGCGGGCTCGTCACCGCAGGCGACATAATCAGGCAGGAGCTTGGCGAGCTTCACGGTGAATTCCTTATGATGACCTCGACCATGCTGCGTGAAATGGATAACGTGTTCCTTGACGGAATGCGCCTGCCCGAGCTTGAAGCCGCGCTCGGCCGTCCCGTACGCCCGATGCCCTCGGACGACGGCGAGGAATTCATCAATAAACTTTTCGAAATAATAGAAGGGATAAGCGAACAATGAAACCCTTGGTAGCAATAGTCGGCCGGCCCAACGTCGGCAAATCCACCCTTTTCAACCGCATCGTCGGCAAAAGGATAGCCATAATCGAAGACACCCCCGGAGTCACGCGCGACCGCATTTACGGCGACGCTGAGTGGCTGACCCACAATTTTACCGTGATAGACACGGGCGGCATCGAGCCGGATTCCGAGGATATCATACTCTCCCAAATGCGCAGACAGGCCGAGCTTGCCATCGAGACCTCGCACGTGATCATATTCGTCGTTGACGGACGCGAGGGCCTTACCGCCGCCGATATGGAGGTTTCCGATATGCTCCGCCGCTGCAAAAAGCCCATCGTGCTGGCTGTAAACAAGGTGGATCACGTAAAGTACGAGGATACCGCATATGATTTCTATTCTCTCGGTATAGGCCAGCCCATCACGATCTCAGCAGGACAGGGCCTTGGCGTGGGCGATCTTTTGGATGAGGTGTGCAAATACTTCCCCGCTATCGAGGCGGACGAGGGCGGCGAGGCGATATCCATCGCGGTCGTCGGCAAGCCCAACGTGGGCAAATCGAGCCTTGTTAACGCGCTTTTGGGTCAGGAGCGCACCATCGTCTCAAACATACCGGGCACAACGAGGGACGCCATCGACACGCCTTTCCGCTATAATGAAAAGGATTACGTGCTGATCGATACCGCCGGCATTAGGCGCAAGCGCGCCGTTGGCGAGGAGAACGTCGAAAGATATTCCGTCATTCGTTCGCTCGCCGCGATACGCCGCTGCGACGTTGCGCTGATAGTCGTCGACGCCGAGCAGGGCTTGTCCGAACAGGACGTGCGCATAGCCGGCTACGTGCATGAAGAAGGCAAGGCAAGCGTGCTTATCGTGAACAAATGGGATCTCATCGAGAAGGATACCCACACGGTCGAAAAGTTCAAAAAGGATCTTCTGACCGATCTGGCGTTTATGAGCTACGTGCCCATGCTGTTCATTTCGGCTAAAACAGGTCAGCGCGTGCACCGCGTTATGGAACAGGCAAACGCCGTGCTCGATCAGGCGCAGACGAGGATCACGACCGGTATACTCAACGACGTGATCGGCGAGGCCGTTACGATGTCCGAACCGCCCTTTGTAAAGGGCAGGAAGCTGCGCATATTCTACTGCACGCAGGCCTCGGTAAAGCCGCCGACGTTCATCATATTCGTGAACGATGCGGAGCTCATGCATTTCTCCTACCGCCGTTATCTTGAAAACTATATCCGCAAATCCTTCAAGCTCGATTCCGTTCCGATCAGACTCATCATCAGGAACAGGACCGAAAGCGATAATTGACCGCAAGCGCCGTGAAATCAACGCGGCGCTTTTATATTGCCCGTTCTTAAAGCCCCGGACGCCTCATATAAATACCGTATGAAAAACCGAAGGGAGATCACCTTATGGAAAGAGCGGAGCTTTACCGTGATATAGCGCAAAGGACACAGGGCGACATCTATATAGGAGTAGTCGGCCCGGTAAGAACCGGCAAATCGACTTTCATAAAGCGATTCATGGATACTCTCGTGATACCGGAGATAGACAATGAATTCATAAAGGAGCGCGTCGTTGACGAGCTGCCGCAGAGCGGCTCGGGCAGGACGGTCATGACCACCCAGCCCAAGTTCGTTCCCAACGATGCCGTAAGCATCGAACTCGGCGACAGCAGGACGGAGCTTTCGGTGCGCATGATAGACTGCGTTGGCTTTATGGTCGACGGCGCGCTGGGAGGACTTGAGGAGGAAGCGCCCCGCATGGTGCGCACGCCGTGGTTCGATCACGATATACCCTTTGACGAGGCGGCTGAAACGGGCACACGCAAGGTTATAACGGAACATTCTACCGTTGGCATCGTTGTGCTGACCGACGGTTCGTTCACCGGCATTGCTAGGGAAGCTTACCGCGAGGCTGAAGAAAAGGTTTTCGGCGAGCTGAAAAGGACCGGCAAACCGTATGCCGCGGTGCTCAACTGCACAAGCCCTCAAAGCGAAGAGACGCTGGCCCTTGCCGAGGAGCTGAGCTCCTTATACTCGGTCGAGTTGCTTCCCTTGGATGTGCTTCACATGACGCAGGACGATATCGCTCTGCTTCTTGAAAAGGTGCTCTGCGATTTTCCGTTAAGGACGCTCAGTGTGGAGCTTCCACGCTGGATGCGCGCGCTTGGATCGGAGCATCCCATCCTGTCGGGGCTTATAGAAAGGCTCAGAGAAGCGCTTCCCGACGTTTCCCGCGTGAGGGATCACAGGCTTATCGGCAGCGCGCTATGCGGCGTCGACGGCTTTGACGAACCGGAGCTTATCAGGGCAACGCTTGGCGACGGATGCGTGTATTACAGGCTCAAGCCCAAAGACAACGTGTTTTACGAGGTGCTTTCCGAGCAGTGCGGTTACACGATCAAGGATGAGTTCGAACTGATGAGCAGCCTTAAGGAATTCGTGTCCGCAAAGCGCGAATACGACCGAGTAGCATCCGCGCTGAAAGCCGCGAATGAATTCGGTTACGGACTCGTTCCCCCGAGGATAGACGAGATGGAGCTTGAAAAGCCCGAGATGGTGCGTCACGGGAACCGCTTTGGGGTGAAGCTGCGCGCGCATGCTTCGGGGCTGCACATAATCCGCGTGGATATCGAAAGCGAAGTCAATCCCCTGGTGGGAACCGAAGAGCAGGGCGAAGAGCTTGCGGGCTGCCTTATGAACACGTTCGAGACCAAACCCGATGAAATATGGTCGACCAACATATTCGGAAAGCCCATCTACGACCTTGTCAGGGACGGCATGACGAGCAAGATAAACAACCTGCCGCAGGACGTGCAGCTGAGGCTGCGCGACGCTGTCAACAGGATGGTGAACGAGGGCTGTAACGGACTTATCTGCATACTTCTGTAAACGAAAACGGCGCCGGTGCAGGCGCCGTTTTGCGTTTTTGCAGATCAGTATTCATACCCGCTCGGTTCACAGAGGGGCCTGTCCAAAAGCTCGGGATGAGAGAATATGTGCTGAACCAGCTTGAAGCTGCGGGCGAAATAGAAGCCGTCCGCGATTCGCTCGTCGAGCGTAGCGCCGAAATCGATAACGTCCCTTATCTCCTTATGTCCGTCGGGCATTATGAGCTCCTCCTTGTGTATCGTGCCAAAGGTTATCATAATGCTGTTGGTGCCGTAATTGTTTATGTGGTGATACACGGCGGGCGCCTTGATCGATCCCAGGTTGGAGCAGAATATGCTTGCGAAATTGGGGTCTCCCTCGGTCAGCGCTTTGGGCTGCTTGCCCCAGAAATCCAGCCAGCGTATTATCTTGATTATGAAAGCCAGTATCGGACGCGGTATCTTTGCAAATGCGTCGAGCGTCGCGTCGATGCCGCCGGTGGAAGTCTCGGATTTCCTCGTTTCGCGCACGTTGCCGCAGATCTTTTTGCTGATGTTGTCAAGAGTGTCGTCATCATCGGGCACGAGCACCATCAGCGATTCGTCCGCTCCGTCGGCAAAGCGGCGTTTCACAACGAACGCAAGCGATATCTCGTTGCGCTCATACATGCGATAGCCCTGAATAAAGCGGTTCATATACGGGCGCTCATGCACCATGCGCGCAAGAGCGGTTACGGCGCAGTGGAAAACCGTGGTTTTATAATCGGGATGGGCGGCGTTCTTTTCGTCGATATACTTTACAAGTTCGGTGATATCGAGCTTGTCAAGAAGGCACACCTCGCAGTCGGTCCTTTTGGGATAAAGATAGGCCATTACGGTCTGCAGTCCGGGAGCCTTTACTCTGCGGGCGTCCCTTCGGTCGCCCCAGCGGCGCTTATACTTTTTAGGTTCTTTGCTCATATGGGTTTCCTTTGCGGTATTAGAATTTTGCCATTATCTCATTGAGCTCATAGAGCTTTTCATCGAACTCGTCCTTGACTTCTATGGCCTCGGCAAGAGGCACGTCATATATCTTGTTATGTCGTATGCCAACCGCACGGCCGGCCTTGCCTTCGGCAAGCAGCTCCACGGCGCGCTCGCCAAGCTTTGCCGCAAGCACACGGTCGAATGCGGAAGGGTTGCCGCCTCGCTGTATATAGCCGAGCACGGTCGCCTTGATCTCGACGTCGGTATGCTCGCGCACGTATTTGGCGAATTCCTCGGCTTTGCCGGCGCCCTCGGCGATCATGACGATGCTGGTCAGCTTGCCGCGCAGCTTGTTCTGCGCAAGGCGATTTGCCGCCTCCTCCCAGGAAAGAGGCATTTCGGGAACGAGGATCAGATCAGCCGCGCCGCCTATGCCCGCCCACAGGGCGATATCGCCGCAGTTGCGGCCCATGACTTCAATAACGCCCACGCGGTCATGCGCGCGCATGGTGTCCCTGATCTTGTAGATCTCGTTGGTCACGTTGTTCACGGCGGTATCGAAGCCGATCGTGAAATCCGTGTAGCCCATATCGTTGTCAATGGTGCCGGGTATGCCGATAGCGGGCACGCCCGCCTTTACAAGCTCCATACAGCCGCGGAAGCTGCCGTCGCCGCCTATAACCACAAGTCCTTCGATGCCGTATGCCTTGAGCACGGAGATGGCTTTTTTAAGTCCTTCCTCGGTCTTGAACACCTCGCTTCGGGCAGTCCTCAAAATCGTGCCGCCCTTGTGCATCTTGTTTTCGAGATCCTCGTGATGGAGATAATCCACCCTGCCCTCGATAAGCCCTTTGTAGCCGTGATAGATACCCATCACCTGCATGCCCATCGCAACGCCCGTCTTGAATACGGAACGAATGGCACAGTTCATACCGGGAGTATCTCCTCCGCTTGTCAAAACGCCGATCCTTTTCATAGTTTTCGCCCCTTTTAGTTTTGTTGCTTTTTTAGTTTTACAAATTTAACGTTGTCCGCACCCATGAGATTGCCTGCGATCTCGATAAGGGCGGAGGAACCGTTCACACGAAGCTCGCGCGGGGCGAGCTGCTGTTTGCCGTCGGCCGTGTCGAAGAAAACGACCTCGTGCTGTCCCGGATACCGCTTCAGCACCGCCATCACGCGTTCGCGCCTCATGCGGTTATCGTCGGTAAGCCTTATATAGAGCCTGTATCTTTCGATGTTTTCAAGCGGCGCTATCTCGTCGATCATGACGGTATTCGCCTTATCCTCGCGCATCGAAAGCCTGCCCGATACCTTTACGGGAGCGGAATCGGAGAACAGCTCCCTGTATTTGGAATAGACTGTCGGGAAGGCGGCGAATTCCACCTGCCCGGTCATATCCTCTATCACTCCGTAGGCCATCATGCCGTTTCCGGATTTGACCTGACGCGTCCTGAGCCCGCCTATAAGGCCCGCAACGGTGACGCGCTGATTATCATAAAGCTCCGAATGCCCGTCCGCCTCGGAAAGGCTCTTGCAGTCGGTGCTCATAAGCCTTAACGTGTCCTCGTATTCCATAAGCGGGTGTCCGCTTATGTATATGCCAAGGGCGTCCTTTTCCATGGCAAGCAGATCCTTTATGCTGTACTCGTCGCGGCTCATGGGCGCGGAAGGACGCTTCATCTCGGGCTCGTCGGCAAACATATCAAATAGCGACATCTGCCCGGATTCGAGCCGTTTCTTTTCCGCCGCGGCGGAGTTCATCTCGTCCTCGTAATTCTGCACGAGCCACAGCCTTGTAAGGCCCATGCCGTCAAAGCAGCCTGCCTTTATCAGGCCCTCGACCATGCGTTTGTTCACGCCATCGGTTCGCATCAGAAAGTCCTGGAAATCCTTGAACCCGCCGTTTTTATCGCGTTCTTCCAGCATTCCCCTCATAGCTTCCTCGCCAACGTTCCTTATGGCGACGAGACCGAAACGGATCGCTCCGTTTTCAACCGTGAAGTGCGGTTTGGATCTGTTTATATCGGGCGGGAGTATTGTAAACCCGCGCTTGCGGCAGTAATAGATATAGTCGGCTATCTTGTCGGCGGAGCCGATGAACGAGTTGATAAGCGCCGTCATCATCTCAACGGGATAATAAGCCTTCAGATATGCGGTCCTGTACGCCACGACCGCATAGCATGCCGCATGCGCCTTGTTGAAGGCGTAGGACGCGAAATCGGTCATCTCATCGAATATCTTGTTTGCGACCGAGGCGGGTATGCCGTTCCTCACGGCGCCGGGAACCGTGATGTTCCCGTTTTCGTCCACTATACCGTTTATGAAGTTGACGCGCTCCTTTTCCATCACGTCATGCTTCTTTTTGCTCATCGCACGGCGTATAAGGTCGCTTCGTCCATAGGAATAGCCCGCAAGATCGCGCACGATCTGCATTACTTGCTCCTGATAAACCATACAGCCATACGTGGTGCCCAATATGGGCTTGAGCTTTTCATGGACGTAGGTAACGCTCGAGGCGTCCTGCTTGCCCGCAAGATAGCGTGGTATCTGCTCCATAGGGCCCGGACGGAAGAGCGCTATGCCCGCGATTATATCCTCAAAGCAGCCCGGCTTCATCTGCATCATGAAATTGGTCATGCCCGCGGATTCAAGCTGGAATATGCCTATCGTATCGCCCGAAGAAATGAGCTCGTACACCTTTGGATCGTCGAAGCCCAGCTTTGAAAAATCGGGCGCGTCTATCCCCCGCTGCTTTATGAACTCGCAGCAGTCGTGTATGACAGTGAGCGTGCGCAGACCCAAAAAGTCCATCTTGAGCATGCCAAGCGCTTCAAGAGTTCCCATCGGGAACTGCGTGGTAATGGAATCCTCGTTGCGCTGAAGCGGCACAAGCTCCATAGTGGGAGCCGAGGATATCACAACGCCTGCCGCGTGAGTGGATGCGTGCCTGGGAAGCCCCTCAAGCTTCATTGAGAGGTCTATGAGCTTCTTATAGGTCTCGTTGCCGTCATACAGCTCCTTAAGCTCCGGGACCATCTCAAGCGCCTGTGAGAGCGTTATTTTGAGCATCTGCGGTATGAGCTTTGCGATCTTGTCGACCTCGTTATAGGGAACTCTGAGCACCCTGCCGACGTCCCTTACGACCGCTCTTGCCGCCATCGTACCGAAGGTGATTATCTGCGCAACGTGATCTTCGCCGTACTTGCGCACAACGTAGTCTATCACCTCCTGACGCCGCTCATAGCAGAAGTCGACGTCAATATCGGGCATGGTGATCCTCTCGGGATTGAGGAATCTTTCAAAGAGCAGGTTGTATTTTAGAGGATCGATATCGGTTATATCGAGCGTGTACGCAACTATCGAAGCCGCGCCGGAGCCTCGGCCGGGGCCGACCGGTATGCCGTGGGTCTTGGCAAAATGTATGAAATCCCACACGATGAGGAAGTAATCCACAAAGCCCATCTTGGATATAACGCTTATCTCATACTCGAGCCTTTCGACGTATTCCTTTCCGGGGTTACTGCCAAAGCGGCGTTTCATACCCTCCGCGCAGAGCGAGCGCAGGTATTCCTCGTGCCCCATCCCGTCGGGAGGATCGAATTCGGGCAGATGCCGGCCGCCAAGCTCTATCTCCAGTTCGCATTTTGCGGCTACCTCGGCGGTGTTTGCGATCGCTTCCTCATAGCCCCCGAATTTGCGGAGCATCTCGGCTTCGGATTTGAGATAGAATTCCTCCGCCTCCATCCTCATGCGGTTGGTCTCGTCTACGAAATGCCCCGTCTGGATGCACAGAAGAGCATCCTGCGCTTCGGCGTCGTCCTTGTTGACGTAATGGATATCGTTTGTTGCGACGGTCTTTATCGAAAGCTCCTTCGCAAGCTCATAAAGCCTGGGCAGCACTATCTGCTGTTCGGGAATGCCGTGATTCTGCAGCTCGATATAATAGTCGCCGCCGAATATGCTCTTCAGCTTTAAAGCCAGCTTTCTGGCTTCGTCATACTGTTCGTTCAGAAGGTATTGCGGGATATCGCCGGCCAGACAGGCGGACAGCACGATGAGTCCCTCGTGATACTGCTCGAGCAGGCTGTAATCGATCCTCGGCTTATAATAGAAGCCGCTGACAAAGGCTATGGACGAAAGCTTCATCAGGTTCTTGTAGCCCGTCTCGTTCTTGCAGAGCAATATCAGATGCGCATAGTCCCTGCCTGTGGGAGGATCGTAAATGCTTCCGTGGGCGACATAAGCCTCCATGCCTATTATGGGTTTTATGCCCTTCTTTTTGCAGGCGTTATAGAAGTCTATGACGCCGTACATAACGCCGTGGTCGGTTATGGCAAGCGAATCCATGCCCAATTCGGCGGCGCGGGAGACGAGATCGTCTATCCTCGACGCGCCGTCAAGCAGGCTGTATTCGGTATGAACATGCAGGTGTGTAAAGCTCATTTATCGTTTCCGTTTCTGATATCTTCAGCTATGCGCGCAATGCGTTTCAATCTGTAATTGACAGCCGAACGTCCTATGCCTATTGCTTCGGAAAGCTCGTTCAGTGTGAAATCCGGGTTTGCCATGCGCGCCGAAGCAACGTCGTAAAGCTCCTCCGACAGCGCGTCGGGCCCGAGTTCGTTCAATATAAGCTCTATGTCCTCTATCTGCGCGGCGGATGCTCTGGCGGCCTTTTCCATATTGGCCGAGAAGCAGTTGACCTCGCGGTTGGAATTGTTCTTCACTTCCCTCAGCATGCGCTGTTCGCGCACTGAAAGCATGGCCTCGCCCGCGCCCATGAACGTCAGAAAATCCTCGACCGTATCGCCGTTTTTCATATACACGACCCACAGATTGCGTCTTTGCGTAAGCTTGGGCGGTATGCCGCGGCTTTCAAGCAGCTCCGCTGTCTCCCTTGCTAAATATTCGTGTTTGAAGACCATTTCGGCGTGGCATCCGCTTGCGGGATCCGACACAGTGCCGCAGGCAAGGAATATGCCCCTTATGAAAGCGCGGCAGGAATGCTCGCTTTCAAGCCCATTGGGAACGTGCATTTCAAAACTGCGCTCGCCGGTTTCGTCATATGAAAACAGGCCGGAGTCATTGCAAAGGCCGTCCATGCCCTCGCCATAGAGCAAAAGCTCGGTGTTCCTGGCGTGAAGGCGCTGATGAACGTTGAGCGATATCTCATGCTCGAGCTTGTAGTTCTTTACGGCAAGCTTGGCTATGAAATTGATGCATTCCTCGTTCTCGCTTACGTAATGCAGGCCCCAGGTCCTGTGAGCGCGCGAATATTTGAGGCTCGCTCCCGCAAGCGTGAAACCGTAAACGAGCATTGCGCCGTCGGTATCACGCCTGAGCCTTACCCGAATCAATTCCTCTTTGACATCCCTTGAAAAGCTCATCAGTGTTCAAACCTTTCGGAAATGTTTTCCGCCTCTATCACAAGATCGCGGTGCTCGATCGTCGTGTTTCTGAAATCCTTCAATCGGGAATAAAGCGCCTCCGCCATGGCAACCGACCTGTGCCTGCCTCCGGTACAGCCGAATGAGACCATCAGCCTGCGCTTGCCCTCCCGCTCATATGCGGGGATGAGTTCAAGAAGCGATTCGGTCATATTGTCAAGATGACGTATGACCGTGGGATCGCTCATTACGTAATCGAATACGGCCTTGTCGCGGCCCGAAAGATTCCTCAGCGAATCCTCGTAAAACGGATTCGGCGTATAGCGCATATCCACGACTATATCGGCATTGAGAGGTATGCCCCGCTTGAACCCGAAGCTGGTTATTATAAGCCTGAAATGCTCGTTTTTGCCGCCAATCAGCTCCTCGATCTTCCTTTGGAACTGGCGGGGCGTCATATCCGTGGTGTCGATTATGTAATTGGCCCGTTCTTTGACGGGCTCCAGCAGCTCACGTTCAATCAAAATGCCCGCAGCGGCGTCATCGTGCATCGGATGCCGCCTTCTCGTTTCGTTATAGCGCCTCTGAAGCACTTCGTTGGAGCAATCGAGGAAGAGTATCTCGTGAGGCACTTCGAGCAGATCGAGCGTCTGGAGCATCCTCTCGGTGCTGAAGCGGAACACCGACGAGCGGCTGTCGATCACAAGTGCGACACGCTGAATGGGCGGCACGGTGCTCCTGCATAACTCGAGAAAATTCCCCATGAGCCCCGCGGGGAGATTATCTACGCAGATATAGCCCATATCCTCAAGGGAACGCAGCGCGCCGGATTTGCCCGCGCCGCTTAAGCCCGTAACGATGAGTATCTTCACAGTGCTCCTCCAATCGGTTTCAATCGAGTATCTTTACCTCCGGCTCAAGCCGGACGCCGTATTTTTCAAATACGATCTCCTGGATGCGCCTTATAAGCTCCATAACGTCGCATGCGGTCGCTCCGCCGGTATTTATCACGAAGCCCGCATGCTTTGTGCTGACCGCCGCTCCTCCGACGGAGAAGCCCTTAAGCCCGGCGCCTTCTATAAGCGCTCCCGCAAAATGCCCTTCGGGCCGTTTGAACGTGCTTCCCGCCGAAGGGTAATTGAGCGGCTGTTTCTCGCGGCGCTTGACCGTGAGCTCATCCATGCGCAGCTTTGCCGATCCGTCGTCCGGGGTTATCCCGAATTCGGCTTCAAGCACTATCATATCGGGATAAGCGAAAGGCGACCTGCGATAACCCATAGTATCGGGATCGACCTTGATATCGAGCATTTCGCCTTTCGCAAACGCCCTGACGCGTTTCAGCGCATTCTTTATTTCGCCGCCGTAAGCGCCCGCGTTCATTGCAACGGCGCCGCCGACCGTGCCGGGTATTCCCGTTGCCCATTCAAGGCCGGAAAAGCCCGCAAGCACCGAATGCCTCGACGCCGCAACGAGCGAAGCGCCCGCTCCGCAAATAAGCCTGTCACCCTCTATACGGAATTCGGTAAGACTTCCCGAAAGCCTTATCACGAGCCTGTCCATGCCCTTGTCGGGAATAAGCAGATTGCTTCCGTTGCCGATCAGGAAAAAGGCGATATCGTTTTCATAAACAAATTTAAGCAGTCCGAAGGCTTTATCCGCGGTATCTGGTTCGGCAAGAAGAGCTAACCTGCCGCCTATGCGAAACGTGGTGCATTCAGCGCCGAGTGCATCCTCGCTGTATTTTATAGAATTATCGTTCAAAAACTCTTTGATCGGAATAAGCTCCGTCATTATGGGTATCCTCCCACATATACTTCCATTTTAATTATACTTTTTTTTGATGCGAAATACAAGCATGGATATAAAAAAAACGGACGCTTTGCCCGACCGTCATAAGGATGTTTTTTGAAGGAGTGGTGCAGACACGGTATTTCGGGTCCGCACCCTCCTTCTTTTTGCTACGATACGAGCTTGATAGATTTGGGCATATTCTTGATCTCCTCGATCAT
>JAEEGL011122206.1_pt1 | contig 34094 bp, 29 predicted proteins | sample 9134231 | NCBI WGS metagenome assembly JAEEGL01 (sample SAMN16246548, study PRJNA631951) | gut metagenome | biome: gut microbiome; feature: rumen; material: fiber-attached | host: Bos | place: Iran: Karaj | collected 2018-10 | reverse complement strand
TTACCGTTGGAGTCAAACCAATTCTCATATCCGGCACTACTCTTCTCGTGGATTAGGGTACCGTTGGAGTCAAACCAATTCTCATATCCGTCCCTGTCCTTCTCGTAGATTACTTTACCGTTGGAGTCATAATCCCACCATTGCTCATATCCGTCTCTGTCCTTCTTGTAAATTAATTTACCGTTGGAGTCAAACCAATTCTCATATCCGGCACTACTCTTCTCGTGGATTAGGGTACCGTTGGAGTCCCACCAATGTTCAACTCCATGATCATCTGAATAGTATCCAAGGTTGGTCTCCAAATATGCTTCCATTGCCGTAATCTTTTTTTCGATTGTGTCAAAATCCATGTTCTGATTTGCGGTCTGTGTCTCGGTTTTGGTACAGGATAAAATCGTGACCGGCAAAATGAGGCCCAGAATCAGTGCGATGTGTTTCATTATAAACCTCCCTTATTTTTTTCCTCGTAATTCAACATTCATTATGATTGCTCCACCTCTAGAATGTTGATTCCCTTTTTCTTCAATAAAAATGCGAATGCTCCGCCGGAAACTATGCTGTCGAATGCATTCCCGATTCCAAAAAGCAGGGCGATTCCCGTCAGAGTCGGTGTCCATGTCCCTATCAGATACAAGATGAATGCCGTGCCGTAGTAAATCATGTTCGTTACCACGGACTCAAAAAGCATGTAGTTCGTTTTTCCAAGTCCGTAGAATTCGCAGTCAAATACATTCTGCAGGGCATAGAGCACATAGAAGCCGAGCAGAAGCATCACAAGATTGAAGAGCTTTTCAACGTCGGAGAATTGAAGGACGTTTTTCATGAACGGTTTCCAGAGCGGAATCGTCACAAACCAGACAAGGCACACAATCACAGTTAGGGCAAGGTATCCGAGGGTGTTGTTTTTGACGGCTTTCTCATTTGTCCCGACTTCCTGCTTAATCAGTTCGCCTAACTGGTTTATCGGAAGCAGTAGCCATCCCCAGATGAAGTTGTTGGCAACCCAATATGTTCCCTGTTCGTTCGCCATGTTTACCATCCGGCTTATCATGAGCATGTAGGCGATGTTACGAACGAATGACTCCAGTCCGGAAATTCCTCCGATTTTTATAAAATCCCTTGCCCACTTGAAAGAAAGTTTTTCCCTGCTGAATATTTTACAACCTTCCCTTAAAAGCAGTAGGATTGAAAGGATCATAAGAATTATGTTTACGATTATGTTGCTCAAGCCTATTCCGTTTACGCCAAGGTTCGCGGAGATTTTTAATGTCGAGACAAAGAATGTGTCGAACACAATGCTCAGGACAAGTTTTGCCGCAGTGAGTATGTAGACGTATCTTGATTTTCCCAGCGTGACAAGGCAGACAAGCATAAAGCTTCCTAAAAGTGAAAATATGTTCGCCACGCTTTCAATCCGAATGTAAACGGCTGATTCCGCGATTATGTCCTTGCTTGTGGCCATTGCACTTAGAAGCGGATTCGTAAAGCTGCAGATCAGGATGGAGCAGAGGGCATAAAAGCAAAAGGAAATAATCATTCCCGTTCTGATTCGGTTAATGTATTCTTTCTTGTCGGTAACAACCTTTCCCATGAAGAAATACAATGGAAGAATTATTGCCTCGTTCAGGATTTCATAAATCAAGTTTACCCACGAAAGCTGACCCGCAATGGAAAAAGACCATTCCCCAGGAAGCTGGCCCAGAAAGAAAACTCGCAGTGTCGTATAGATTGTGGGGCAGAGTCCAAGCACCAGAAGGGACGTAAAGAGTTTCCAGTTTAAGTTTTTAAGGGATTTTGTGATTTGTACGGGCATACTGTCTCTCCCTTGAGGCAAATCTTTAACGCAAAACGAGCGTAGCGAAGTTTTGCGTTAAAGGGCTCTGTCAAGCCCTTTGGTCATGGTACCATGACCAATTTTTTCTAAAATCTTTGGCTAGGAAGCAGATGAGTGAGCTTTCTTATGGAAATCGAGATGAACCTTTCTGTTTTCAGCTTTCACTTTCTTCTTTCCTTGCATAATTCCCTCAAAATGATATATAATGGAAAAAATATTCGAGGAAGGTGTACTAATGGATGTTAAGTCAGTAGGAATAATCGGAGCCGGTGCCTGGGGAACGGCTTTGGGCTGCGCTTTGGCCCGCGGAGGTCACAATGTCGAGCTTTGGGCCCTGGAAGAGGATGTAACTGAATCAATCAACTCCGAACACGAAAACAAGCGTTATTTACCTGGTTTTTCACTTTATCCCACAATGAAGGCAAGCTGCGACATAAAGAAAGTTGCTTTGGACAAGGATTTTATCATTCTTGCAAGTCCGTCCCTTTATCTTGCCTCAACAATCACTAAATTTGCAGATGTTCCTAATGTCCAGAACGGCACTTCAATCATAGGTTCCCTAACCAAGGGCTTTGTTCCTTCTGACGGTCTTCCACATTTTGTTCTTGAGACAATGGAGGAAGCCCTCCCCGAATGCTATAAGAATGCTACGGTTTACATAGCGGGTCCTTCCCACGCCGAAGAGGTTGCCATGGGAAAAATAACAGGCCTGATTACAGCCTCAGAACACCACAGAAACGCCATCCGCATGCGCGACATGATGAGGGTTCCGGGCCTTATGGTCTACGCTTCATTTGACACAATTGGTGTCCAGGTTTGTGCCGCGGTTAAAAATGTCATAGCCGTAGTCTACGGCAGCCTTGATGCCCTGGCTGAAACAAGCGATACTTTCGGGGACAATACGGAAAGCCTTTTGATGGCGGCAGGACTCAACGAGATTCAGACAATCGGATTTGCCATGGGGGCAACTCATCCTCAGACATTCACCTCAATAAGCGGGGTAGGGGATTTGGACGTTACATGCAAGTCAAAATATGGACGCAACCGCCGTTTTGGCCAGGACATAATCAAGACGGACATGCTCAGCCGCTTTAAGGACTTGGACGACCTGATTGCCAACGTAAACAAGATAGGCTACCTCCCGGAAGGTGCCATTGCATGCAAATATGTTCACCAGATTGCAGAACAAAAGAACCTTAAGCTTCCGATATGCAACGCGCTATACCGCCTGCTGAACAAGGAGCTTACCCCCCAGGAATGTTTGATGTCCCTTGTGCAGAGGTAAAATTCAGTTTTATTTGAATCTTAATTGAAAGTAAACTGATTGGAAATTGATTGTAAATTGTATGAAAAACCCAAAAGGAGAAAAATTAAATGCTTGAGAAAATAACCGGAACGTTCAGTTCGATTGTAAAAACGCTTAGCGGAAAATCAAAGATTACTGAAAAGAACATAGAGGAAACTGTTGAACAGATAAAGATGGCACTTTTGGAGGCAGATGTAAACCTCCGTGTCGTACGCCGTTTCGTAAACAGCACAATAGAAGAATCCAAGGGAGAAAAAGTTCTTAAAGCTGTTGATCCCGGACAGCAGTTTGTAAAGATCATACACGACAAGATTGTTTCCATGCTGGGAGACAAAAAGACAGACCTTGCCCTTAAAGGCCCAGATACTCAGTCTGTGATTTTGCTTCTTGGACTTCAGGGTGCAGGTAAAACCACCGCCGCCCACAAACTTGCCGCAAGACTTAAGAAAGAAGGACGCAGGCCATTGCTTGTTGCCTGTGACCTTGTAAGGCCAGCCGCCATTGAACAGCTTTCCGTATTGGGACAGAAAATTGATGTTCCCGTGTACAAGGAGCCTGACTCAAAGAATGCCGTAAAGGTTGCCAAAGCAGGTCTTGATTACGCAAAGAAAAACGGTCTTGATGTGGTGATTGTCGATACCGCAGGACGCCTCCAGATTGATGAGGAGATGATGGCGGAACTTGTTGACGTTAAAAAAGCCGTTAACCCTGTGGAAACCATTCTTGTTGCCGACTCCATGACAGGTCAGAATGCCGTTGACATTGCCAAAAGCTTTGACGAGCAGCTTGGATTGACTGGTGTAATCCTTACCAAGTTCGATTCTGATGCCCGTGGTGGTGCGGCACTTTCGCTAAAGACCATAACAGGAAAACCAATCCTTTACATCGGTACCGGTGAAAAGACAGAGGACTTTGAGCCCTTCTATCCTGACAGAATCGCAAGCCGAATCCTTGGTATGGGCGACGTCGTTTCTCTTGTTGAAAAGGCGCAGGAAACCGTAAACCAGGAAGAAGCCCTCAAGATGCAGAAGAAGATGGCCAGGAACGAATTTACGCTCCAGGACATGCTTGAACAGCTCCAGTCCGTAAAGAAAATGGGTTCAATGCAGCAGATACTCGACATGATGCCGGGAATGTCAGGAATGGATGCAAGCCAGATGGATACTTCAGGCCTAAAGAGGCAGGAAGCAATCATCCAGAGTATGACCTACAAGGAAAGGATGAACCACCTGATAATCGGACCTTCACGCAGAAAAAGGATTGCAAAGGGAAGCGGTACCAGCGTTCAGGAAGTGAACAAGCTCATAAAGCAGTTTGAAAAGACAAAGCTTACGATGAAAAAACTCAGCCGTAACCGTGGCGCTCAGGCTAAGATGATGCAGCAGATGATGGGCGGTGCAGGCGGAATGGGCGGCATGGATATGAGTCAGCTGGCATCCAGAATGCCCAAGGGATTCAAGTTCTAGAGAAGAGAATTAAATAGAAAAATACTGAATGCCTTACACTACCGTAGTTTGGTCGTGCTTCAGCTAAATTGAGCTATGGCTTAGTCGATTACAAGGCGGGAAGCGACTTTTCCGTCCGGGCTGTAGCTGCGGTTTGAATTTGTCTTGTCCGGGAAAGAAGTTACGCCTGTGTAATATGCGTAGTCATAGGTTCCTGGTGGTAGAGAAAGCTGTGTCTGATAGACTCCGGGCGCGACTTCTTCAAGCTGATAGATCCAGCTGTCCCAGTTGGTAAAGTTTCCGCCAAGACGTATCTGCTGTCCTGATTCCCCAAGATATACAAAGTGAATCAAACCGTCTTCCTTTTTCTCTGTAACAAGCGGAATTGAACGGTTTACATCCAGCTGTGAAAGCATTAGGTCAGCTTCCTCGTTGTATTCTGTAACGGGATTTTCCGGGTCAGTAGTCCAAAGTCCGTCTACTACAAGGCGGTAGTTAAGTTCCTGAACTGTTTTTGGCAATTTGAGTATATAGAAATACAGGGAATCTTCTATCTCGTATTCCTCGTTTCTGAACTGCTTGATCTGGAATTTGTGGATTGTACGGTATTTTTCAAAATCAAATGCTATTCCGATATAGCGGGCGTTGTTTTCCTGAGTAAAAATGACATAATCACCCTTAAGGTATGGTTCTCCTACGGAACGGATTGTGGCGGCAATATCTGCATATTCATAGCTTGCCATCGAGTCCGGATCTGGAACGACAACTTCCTTTTGCGTCTGTGAGCATGAAATAAAAAGACTTAATAAAATCCCCAAAAAACAAATCTTTCTCATAACTTTTTTATCGGCTCGTATTTTTTTTCACTTAATAGAAAAAACGTGATTTTTGTCTATAAAAAGGAAACTCTAAACACTCAAGAAATCTTTTCCGATAAATTACAGGAAGGGGACTAGATACCTTGAATTATAGATATTTGCGGAGTATAATCAAGTAATTATGCCAGGATTAAGCCAGCTAAAACAATTTAACGCCGACATGCTGAATGTCGGAGATGAAGTAAAGATACGCTCAGCCAGAGGGGAAAAGCCAGTTACAATTCCTGTTCCCAAAGGCATTACTGTAGAAGATGACTCAGAGGATTTCCGTGCAGGAATGCCTCAGCTTTCAGAAGAAGAACAGCAGCAGGCAGAAGCTCTTGCCGCAGAAAGAGACCGTGCTGCCAATGACTTCTCTGACATTACAGGTGAAACTACTGAATCCACCTCTGATTATCAGAAAGAAAGTGACCTTCAAGCTGTGCCCGATGTTTCTGACCTGTTCTCTCCTGTTGTTGCATCCACTGTGGATGATCTCGATTTAAGTGAATTTGAGACAGAAAAGGAAGAAGAAGAGGAAATTCCAGATGAACCCAAGGAAACTCCTATTGAAGACTTGGATCTGGATGCATTGTTGGCTCCTTCAAATCCTGATGCACAGATACCGCAAAGTGAGGAAGAGGAAGATACTTATGATCAGCCTCCAGCTCAGCCATACAGAACCGGCCGCCTGAATCCGCATAACCTGGCCGCAAGCAAAGAACCTTCCATATCTGACATAGATTTTGATGCCCTGATGAAGAGTGCAGATGAGTCGTCAAAACCGGCTCCCAAACCTGAGGCACCAAAGCCTGCTGCACCAAAACAGGCCCCCAAGGATGATTTTGGCTTTGACATGGACGATGCCAATGCAGATTTCGAGACAAACTCAAGCCTTGATTTGAACGAAACCATACCAGAGGAATTCCAGGAACACCCGGCTCCAGAATTTGTTGATTTTGGAAGTGCAGAGCCTCCTGCCGAGGATAAATCCGCACCAGAGATGGATCTGCCGGACTTTAATGTTGAGGATGAATTTGACAACGCCCCAGAGTCTGCAAAAGAACAGGAATCAGATACAACCGTCGCAGACAGTTCAGATGAATCGTTCTCAATGGATGACATGGATCTTCCTGATTTTGATGACGATTCCGGATTTGCCGCAAGTTCAGCTTCTGATACAGCTGTTGGTGATGCATCATTTGACTCGGATGAGCCGTCCACAGAATTCCTTGATGGAAGTGAGACACCACCAGAAGAAAGTCCTGCAGAAGGGGACAATGATGAGCCTCTTGAGACCTTTGACATATCTGCAATGGAAGGTATGGACTTCTCCGCTCCAGGTGCCGTAAAGGATAGTACCGATTTTGACATGGGCGATGTTGACGGAATGGAGATGAGTGACGATGACTTTGAGATTCCGAACTTTACTACTCCAGGAAAAGATACCTCAACTTCATTTGCCAAGAAAGACTTTGTATCAACTCCGAATTTTAAGGAAGCACTTGAGGGTGACGAAAAGAACAAGCCCAAGAACAGCTTTACTGATGCAGAATACAAGAGGTTCCGCAAGAACCTTTCCGAATATCCTCTTAATGTCCGCATTGCAATTGAAGACCTTGTCGTAAAGAACGAGTTCACGGATGATGCGGTATTTGAAATCCTTGAGAAAGTCTACAGAAAGATTCCGGCACGTCAGCTTGCTACACAGCTTGAAAAAATGCTGGACATCTCTCTTGATGTACCGCGTGATTACGAAAGACGTACAGCCGAGGAATACGAAAATTATAAGACAACCCTTGAATACAAGGTCAAGAACAAGATCATTCCGTTTGCAATTCTTGGAGCCTTTGCCGCTGTTGTCGTCTTCTGTCTGTTTGTACTCTTCAAGGCATTTATCTGGGATCCTCTGCAGGCCAACAAGTATTACAAGCAGGGTTATTCTCAGATTCAGGAAAACCTTTACGCACAGTCTGAAGACAGCTTCAAATCGGCGATAGACTATAAGCCTGTTAGAAAATGGTTCTTTAAGTATGCAGAATCCTATCGTGACCACAAACAGTACGAAAGGGCAAGAAATGTTTATAAGGAAGCCTTGTACAGGTTCGACCGTGACAAATGGGCTGGAATTGACTGGGCAGACATGGAGATGTCCGAGCTTTATGACTTTAAGGAAGCTGAACGTGTCCTGCGGCGTGAGGTTCTTGACTATCACAATAATGATCCTGATGCACTGCTTAAGCTTGGTGACCTGTATCTTGAATGGGCCACTGAACAGGATGCGTCAAAATTCTCGCTTGCAAAACTGCAGTATGACACACTGGTAGAACTGTACGGCAAGAAGAAAAAGCTTGCGGATCTGTATTATGCCCGTGAGATGCGTTATTTCATCCGTGTTGATGACTTGCAGCAGGTATTGAACCACAAGGAATACTTCTATCCTTCAAGGGTAAAGAAGCTTGACGGACAGGACCTTACAGAGTTGAGCGGTTATCTTTTGGACAAGAGATATGGAAACCTGCGTCCTTCCGAAGAAACAATGAGGGGTCAGATTGTTGACGTAAAGAATCTGCTTGAGCGTGCTGTTCAAAAGGATAATGAGAATGCAACTGCGCTTTACAATATGGGCCGCTACTATGTCGTTACACATGCAAATGACTCTGCAGTGCCTATGTTCAATGCCGCAATAGATGTATTCAAGTCAAAGACAAGACGCACACGCAAGGAAACATATACTTTCATCGATGCATACAGGCAGCTTGGCGAAGGATATGCAGACCAGAGGGAATACATACTTGCACAGCAGGCCTATAATGATGGTATTGACCTCTTTGAAAGGGAAAACCGTGCAAGCAATTTTGAAAGCAAGCCGGAAATCGGAAAGCTTTATGCAGATCTTGGTGACGTAAACTACTTCATCAACGGTGACATGGATGCATCTCTGGACAATTACCAGAAGGCAGTTTCCAACCTGAACGATACGGCAGCCGTAAGATACAAGATAGGATACATTCAGTATACAAACAAGAATTATACCGAGGCATGGGGTTCATTCGTACATGGTGCGGATTCAAATGCCGACGACATACATCTTCTTCTTGCACTGGCCGATACACTCAGCCTCAGGAACGACAATTATGCCGCACAGGGCTACTATGAGAGGCTCCTGAACATCTTGAACACAAAGTTTGCTGCCCTTGACATAGTAATTCCTCAGGTACGGACAGACCACGAGGATCTTGTTGACACATACATGAAGGCTACGAATAACCTTGGCGTAACACTTTCCCGCATATCCGAGGCAAACGGTGACAGCGATACAAACGGAAAGGCCATTGTCAACCTGCAGGAAAGCATTCGTTCTTGGGATGCCCTTACAAGAAACCAGGAGACCATGTTGAGGTTGAGTGGTTCAAATCTAGCAGAACAGAACCTCAAGTACATCGTCAATCCTGTATACGGTTATTCTCCAGCTATTTATACAGAAATTCCGCTGACACTTTACGGAGAAGAGGAACTTGCCAAATAATGAATCCTACGGAAAATCCGGTGTAATAAGAAAGCAAAAGACACTTTTTATTGCAAAGGAACTTTTCCGTAAGAGCATTCATATCTGCTCGGCAACCATTCCGTTTTTTCTGCGTATTGCATATTGGCCTGTAATCATTCTCCTTCTTTTGGCACTTACAGTTTACATCATCTCAGAGATCCAACGCAGGAGGGGAGTGTCCATTCCATTGATTTCCACGATAACTGCTGCTGCTGCCAGAAAAAGGGATGAAAACCGCTTTGTACTTGGTCCTGTGACACTTGTAATGGGAATTGTGATTGCGGCACTGCTGTTCCCACCGGAATGTGCGGCTCTTGGAATCTATGCCCTTTCTTTTGGAGACGGTCTTGCGTCTGTTGGAGGAAAGCTTTTCGGACGGATTGTAATTCCGTTTACAGATGGAAAGACTGTGGCGGGAAGCTTGACATGCTTTACTGCCATATTCATATCCGCATGGTGCTCAAGCCATTCTACTATTACTGCATTAGTCCTTGCCCTGGTAGGAATGTTTATTGAACTTCTTCCCCTAAAGGATTTTGACAACCTTATAATTCCGCTTGCAATAAGCGGAGCGGCATGCCTTTTGTAAAAATTCAGCTCCACATCCTTGAATGAAGCGGCTTAAGGTATAAGATTGTTCCTGTGATTAGGATTACGGTTCCCGCACATGCCGGCACATATGAGTCACATTCAGTTAAAATCAAATAGCCTATGAATAGAAGCAGGAAACCGACGCTTTCCTTGAGTCCTTTTTCATCTGCAGAATAATTGTTCACAAAAAGGGTGATTATTGCCAGCGTCACTATGCATATGCGGCATATCCTGAACATGTTTGAATAGCCCAGCTTTATCATAAAGTTGCTTGTTGTGATCATCGTGTCCAGGGGGTAAAAATATCCTATTACGGCAGAAACCAGAACAAGGATAAGTACATTCCTTTCCATGTCCATGCGGTGCTGTGGGCCGGAAAAAAGGGCAAGGAACAGTGGGCTGATGAATGCCATTGACCTTCCCATGACGATTATCCTTCCGAAATAAATAAGTGTTACAGAAGATGTCTTCCACATTCCATGCAGGGGGAAAAAGAGCCTAAGCTGCTCAAGAAGGCATCCCACAAGAAATGCAAAGAAGAATATGATTTCCTGCGACCTTGTTTTCTCAAATCCAAAATAGAGGAATCCCATGGTCACCGGGAGATAAAGCGTAAAGGCGAAGATGGATGCCACAGTTCCCCAGAAATGATAGGGGAAAATGGAGAAAAGGATGTTCACTTCCCTCTGTACATCAAGATTCATGTCGATGTGGCCTGTTACTGTTGAAATAATGAAAAAGGCCGTACAGAGCAGTCCAAAAACTATAGAGAACAGGAAGAATATCATGAAAATAATGTTTCGGGTCTTAAGTGTCATGATAATTAGAATACCCTAAGCCTAAATTTTTGTAAAGTACACTTTTTGCATATCCGATAATCAAAAGAGAGTCAGAATCTTGTTTTGGGAGGGAATATGAAAAGAATTCATGCAAAACTAGCTTTCTTTACAATTTTATTTGTCTCTTCATTGCATGTTTTTGCTGGTGATGCGGCTGTTTTCCATGATATCGGATTCTCCAAGGACGGAAAAACTTATGTTTTTGCTCAATACGGCAGGACTGATGTCCGCTATGAGGCATGGGCTGAAATATATACGGTAGATGTTGCCGCCAATGATTATGTGTCTGGAGGTGTCTTCCGCACAAAACCAAGCGCTGCCACAAACAACAAGTCAGGAAAACAGGCTTTTACAGAATTGAATGCAAAGGCCGCATGGTCACTCAAGAAGTATGAGTGCAAGGCAGTTGAGGCAAAAAACCTTCTTTATGTCCGGGATGCCGAATTCAAGAAATCAACCGACGAAATCGTATTCAAGGATTTTAATTCCTCAACAGAGGAAATGTCATATTTCTATCACATTCAGCTGGTGCCGACTGTTACAGGCAGTGGCAAGAATGTTCAGTCAAAGTTTTACATCAACATGGAGAAAAAAGATTCAGAGGGTAACCTTCTTCTTTCCAAAAAGGTCGGAACTCCGGATCTTGTCCGCAAGGGAATATCAGGCTACAGGATAGACAGGATATTCACTGATGACAGCGGAAAAAGCATAGTATTCATAGTTGAAAAGACTTTGATTGATGATACTGGTACTTCAATACGCTATATGGTCGAAACCGTAAGGCTATAAGTATTCTTTACATTATCCTCCTTGGCTCCCCGTTTGTGTGTTGCGGGGAGTTTTTTATTTTTTCATAAATTTTTTCTCATTTTTTTGTTAAAAACCTCACTTTTGATGCTAATTATATTTCAGGGGAAAGTAATACCCAGGAGGTACAATTGAAATCAAAAAAGAATGAAAAAGTGATTGGCTTTATGTCCAGAACCATGTTGCCGGCGATAATTCTGGTTCTTGCTGTCGTGATGTCCATGCTGCCGTTTGGATGCCGTTCCTCGGTGGATGGAATTGATTTTTTGCAGGGTGATTTTTCTGTTCCGGAGATTGTCAATGTCCAGGTTACAGATCCGCATTCAATCTCTATGGATTTTTCCAAGCCTGTGCATGTGAATCTTGCCTGTGTGTCAGAGAAAGGGGGAGGGGAAAACAGTCCTGTCAGGGAGAATGCTGTTCCCGTTTCTTCTTCTACAGATGAAGAAGGCTGTAAGGTTGATTTTGTAATGGAGGAAAAAAGCGAGATAGGGAAAAAGTATGTCCTGGATGCAGAGCTTGAGGATGAATCAGGTAATACGCTTACAGTGCAGGTTGAATTCAAGGGCTTTAACGACAGGATACCGGCTTTGGTCATGTCTGAGCTTAGGATGAAGAAAAAATCCGGCATGAAAGGTCCTGAGTTCGTGGAATTCTATGCGGTCACTTCAGGGAATACTTCAGGTCTTGCCCTGGTGAGTGGTGCAAACGGAATTGAGAACTGTTATGAGTTTCCCGCGATTGAGGTAAAGGCTGGTGAATACATTGTCGTTCATTTGAGGAATGATTGTGATGGCAGCGTGGATGAAACTGGAACAAAGCTTTCACTTGCCACTGCTCCTGATTGCAGCAATACTGCCAGGGATCTGTTTGCCCCAAGGGGAGACAAGGACAAGCGTTTTCTGGGAATCGGAAGCGACGTAATTTATCTTCAGAATGCAAATACCGGAGAGATTTACGATGCGCTTTTGGTAATCGACAAAAAGAAGAATCCGGAAAAAATTCCAGAATCACTTCTTGAGGCGGCGGCTTTGGTTGAACAGAGCGGTTTATGGCTTGACAGTAACGGAAACCCGTCATGTACTATTGAATCTGCTGTGGACGGATCAAGCATAGACAAGGATGCACATTCGCTCAACAGGAAAAATGTAAGGGCTTTGAAGGGTGATGATCATCCGGCTAAGGCAAGCATGTGGTATGAGGTAAGCAAGACAAAAGAACAGACTCCAGGAAGTCAAAACTAAAAAAATAAGGGGCAGGTTTTCTGCCCCTTTCTTATGAACTGATTAACGAGCGTATTCGATGATACGTGTCTCTCTGATCATTGTTATCTTTATGCGGCCCGGATAACGAAGGTCATTTTCGATTTGTTTTGCAATATCCTTTGCAAGTTCCTTGACCTGATCATCCGGAATCTTCTCGTTGTTGACAAGAATCCTGAGTTCACGACCAGCCTGAATTGCGTATGCCTGTTCAACTCCATTGAATTTCTTGGCAATTTCCTCAAGGTTCTCAAGACGCTTAACGTAATTGTCAACGGTCTCACGTCTGGCACCAGGTCTTGCGGCACTGATGGCATCTGCTATCTGTACGATGATTGCTTCTACAGTCTCTGGCTCACAGTCATTGTGGTGGGCTGCAACTGCGTTAACAACGCGCGGATCTTCTCCCATCTTGCGTACCATCTCGGCACCGACTTCTGCGTGGTTCTGGTCACTGTCTGTCTCGGCACCCTTACCGATGTCATGCAGGAGGGCAGCTCTCTTTGCAAGGTCCCTGTTTGCTCCAACTTCGGCGGCAATCATGCTTGCAAGTTCTGCAACTTCCTTTGAGTGGACAAGTACGTTCTGACCGTAGCTTGTGCGGAAGTGTAGGCGTCCAAGTGCACGTACTCCGTCCTGACCCATGTTGTGGATTCCAAGATCAAAGAGTACTTTTTCGCCTTCCTCATAAATCTTCTGCTGAATCTCGCGTGTGACTTTCTGTACGACTTCCTCGATTCTTGCGGGGTGAATGCGTCCGTCTGTAATCAGGCGTTCCAGTGCCTCACGTGCAATTTCCTTGCGAACCGGGTCAAAGCAGCTGATGACGACAGCCTCAGGGGTATCATCAATGATGATGTCAACACCGGTGAGGGTTTCAAGTGCGCGGATGTTGCGTCCCTCACGTCCGATGATGCGTCCCTTCATCTCATCGCTTGGAAGGGATACTGTTGCCACGGAGATTTCGCTTGTGGTCTCTGTTGCAAGCCTCTGAATCGTTGTAACCAGAATCTCCTGGGCCTTTTTCTCGGCTGTGAGCTGTGCTTCCTGGTCAATTTTGTTCAGGAGAGCCTGTGCGTCATGACGTGCATCGTTCTCAAGGTTTTGAATGATAAGGGCTTTTGCCTCTGCCTGTGTGAGTCCTGAAATGCGTTCAAGCTCGTGGCGGAGGGTCTCTTCCTTTTCGTTCAGTTCATTTTCCCGATGATCCATTTGTGTAAGGCGGGCTTGGAAATCCTTGTCCTTTTTGTCCATTTCCTGGCTTCTTTGTTCAAGAATCTCTTCTTTTTTGCTTACACGGTTTTCATAAGCCTGTAATTCTTTGCGGCGTTCGCGGTTCTCCCGTTCCTGCTGGTTTCGGTCCTGAATGAGTTGTTCTTTTGCTTGAAGCTGAGCCTCTTTTTTAAGTGCCTCTGCTTCCTTTATGGCATCCTGTTTAACACGCTCGGCCTTTTGTTCCGAGGCGGAAAGTTGAAATCTGGCATAAACCCAGCGAATAGTCCATCCAAGAACAATTCCGGCAATGGGAAGAACAATGTACAAAACTAATTGTGGCATTTTTTGTTCTCCATTATTGTAGAATTATTCAATTACATAGTAAATTATTACAGAATTATTGTCAAACGCTTTTCTTAAAAAAAGCTAAAAAAAATGCAATTTTTTTCATGTTCATATTGATAAAATTGTATAAAATTACTATAATTATACAAAAATACTTTTAAGGAGTGCATAAAAATGCAGTTTATTGATGGCGGAGTTACAGCTCCTCAGGGATTTACCGCAAGTGGAATTTGTTGCGGAATCAAAAAAGGCCGGACCAAGAATGATACGGCACTTATCTTTAGCGAAAAACCCTGTGCTGCTGCCGGGGTTTTCACTCAAAACCGGGTTAAGGCAGAATGTGTCAAGCTTACCCGCCGTAACATTGCAAACGGTGTAATGCAGGCTGCAATTGCCAACAGCGGTAACGCCAATGCATGTACGGGCCAGCAGGGTGCGGAAAATGCAATGCGCATGGCAAAGGCCGCTGCCGATGCACTCGGTATAAATGCTGATGATGTCGTTGTATGTTCAACTGGAGTCATAGGTCTTCAGCTGCCTGTAGAAAAAATTGAGGCCCATATCAAGGAACTTAAGGATTCTCTGAGCAAGGAAGGCCACAAGGAAGCCCGTGTTGCAATCATGACTACCGACACCCATTACAAGGAATGTGCGGTGGAAACCCAGATTGGCGGAAAAACCGTTCATATCGGTGCAATGTGCAAGGGAAGCGGAATGATCCACATCAACATGGGCACGATGCTTGCCTTCATTACGACAGACTGTGCCATAAGCGCCCAAATGCTCCAGAAGGCACTGAACATGTCCGTTCAGAAAACATACAACTGTGTTTCTGTAGACGGGGATACATCCACAAACGACACCCTTACGGTTCTTGCCAACGGTATGGCGGGAAATGCGGAGATTGTCGCGGAAGGTGCTGATTTTGACGCGTTCATGGAGGCGTTCAATGCCCTTAACACACAGATGGCGATGAAGATTGCCGGAGACGGTGAGGGTGCCACACGTTTGATTGAATGCAGGGTCAGCGGTGCAAAGGATGAGGAAACAGCACGCGTGCTTGCAAAGAGCCTCATTTCATCAAGCCTGGTAAAGGCTGCCATTTTTGGAAAGGATGCAAACTTCGGACGTTTCCTGTGCGCAATGGGATATTCGGGTGCGGATTTTGATCCTGACAAGGTGACTATTTCATACAGGAGCCATGAGGGTGCCCAAAGGCATGGAGCCACCGACATAATCGGCGTGAATGACGGCAAGGAAAAAAGCGTGATGGTTTTTGAAAAAGGTGTCCCGCTTGTCTTTGATGAAGAAAAGGCTCTTGAAGTTCTGAATGAGGATGAAATAATTGTCGATGTTGTATGTGGTGATGGTACAGCCTCTGGAACTGCCTGGGGATGTGACCTTACCTACGAATACGTAAAGATTAACGGCGATTACAGGACTTGAGGTTTGATATGAGTGAAGAAATAATAAACGAAGAAGATCCGCGGCTTGACAACTCAAAGTGGTCTGACGTTCTGGTTCAGGCACTTCCGTATTTCAGGCATTGGGTCGGCAAGGTTGTTGTCGTAAAATACGGCGGAAATGCAATGCTCAACGAGGAACTCAAGGCAGACGTGATGGAAGACATTGTCCTCTTGAGTACAATTGGAATCAATGTTGTTCTTGTACATGGCGGTGGACCTGAAATCAACAATATGCTTGAACGCGTCGGAAAGGAAAGCCATTTTGTAAACGGGCTAAGGTATACTGATGCAGAGGTGATGGAGATTGTCCAGATGGTTCTTACCGGCAAACTGAACAAGGAAATCGTAGGCCTCCTGCTTCAAAAAGGCGGAAAGGCTGTGGGACTCAGTGGAGTTGACGCAGGACTTTTACGTGCAAGGAAAATAGACAAGGATGGAGAGGACCTTGGTTTTGTAGGTGATGTTACCGAGGTTAACCCGGAGATAATCCAGTCGCTGCTTAAGCAGGGATTCATTCCTGTTGTAAGCACTGTAGCTTTGGGTGAGGCAGGTGATTACAGCAAATACAACATCAATGCTGATACTGCGGCGGCAAAAATCGCAATCGCACTTGGAGCGGAGAAATTCGTTCAGCTTACGAATGTGCCTGGAGTGCTCAAGGATGTAAACGATCCCCATTCACTTTTGCAGCGTATCCGTATGTCTCAGATTCCGGAGATGATAGAAAACGGAACAATAGCCGGCGGCATGATTCCAAAAATTGAATGCTGTCTGCTTGCACGTAAGGGAGGTGTTCCCCGTACGCATATTATCGACGGACGTGTGCCCCATTCACTGTTGATAGAGATGTTCAGTGACCGTGGAATAGGTACAATGATATACTGATGATCATGTTTTATTGACATTCAGATTTCTGATTTTTATAGGAGAATTATTATGGGTAGCAAGATAGTTGTAAATAATTACGGTTCATTTGACGTGACCCTCAAAAGCGGAAAGGGCTCAACCCTTACCGACATAAACGGAAAAAAATACATTGACTTTTTGGCGGGCATTGCCGTCAATTCATTGGGACACGGATACAAGCCCCTTGTTAAGGCTGTCTCAAAACAGGCCTCCAAAGAAATCCACGTGTGCAATTATTATCTGAGCGACACAGGTGTTGCTTATGCAAATGAGCTCTTAAATGCCACGGGCTTTGACGGTGTTTATTTTGGAAACAGTGGTGCAGAGGCAAACGAGGCCGCAATCAAGCTGGCAAGAAAATACGGTCAGCTGAACGGCGGTAAAAAAAGAAAGACAATCGTAACGTTGGAACAGTCTTTCCACGGAAGGACCCTAGCCACAATCAAGGCAACAGGACAGGAAAGGTTCCATCCGGAATGTTTCGCTCCATATCCAGAGGGATTCAAGACAATAAAGGCCAATGACTGGGATGCCATTCAAACTGCATTTGATGACACTACGGCCGCCTTTATGGTGGAATGTGTACAGGGAGAGGGTGGCGTAAACCTTCTTGACAAAAAGTGGCTTCAGCTGGCTAGTGATGCCGCACGGAGGGCTGGTGCCATCGTAATCGCCGACGAGGTGCAGACAGGCATGGGAAGAACCGGAAGCCTTCTTGCAAGCGAGCAGCTTATGTTCAACCCGGAGGTGGTGACTCTTGCCAAGGGAATAGCCGGTGGTGTTCCGATGGGTGCAATGCTCTTTAGGGGAAAGGCTGCTGGTGTTTATGAGGCTGGAGACCATCAGTCAACATTTGGAGGAAACCCACTTGCATGTGCGGCCGCCAGAGTTGTTCTCAAGACACTCAAGAGTCCTGATTTCCTTGCCAAGGTAACACAAAAAGGTGTGTTAATCAGGTCAACGATAAAGAGCTGGAACCTGCCGAATGTAAAGGACGTGAGGGGACTGGGCCTTATGACGGGAGTTCAGGTGGACGGTGATCCTGTTGCATTGGAGATTGCATGTCTTGATGCGGGACTTTTGCTTGCTACTGCAGGAAGTGATGTCTTGAGGATAGTTCCGCCACTTAACATAAGCAAAAAAGAGATAAAGGCCGGACTGGAGATACTTCATCAAGTGCTTTCAAAATAAGGCATAGTCAGGAAAAGACAAAACCCCCGGATTTCACGTTGAGTGCATTCGGGGGATTTTTTTTTATTGGAATTCGTTTTGGTCTACAAAATGACGGTTAAGGATAAGTATGTGGTCTTCCGTGGCAAAACTCTGTGACGGGCTTAGTACATATGGCTGCAGCAAAACTTCAGAATTGTTTTCTGAACCGTCCTGTGCCTGTCCGTAGCTTATCCTGTATGTCTTTGTGAAAATCGGAGTTTCCGTAGCCGACCTGAATTGTATGTATGCTCCGTCGGAATAATCCAGCGCAACATAGCTTCCCATGTCATTTACAGTGTCTCCTGTTGCGGTATAGGTTCCGTCGGCGAATATGACTATGGTTCCGTCAGGCATCCTCCAGCTTGGTCCGGATTCAAGATTCTGTACGTATGGCTTTGATGTGGAATCGTTGTTTTCCAGTGACTTGATGTATGCGGTGGCATCGTTCATCTTCTTGTAATCACCGTTCCATTCTGCTTCTTCTGTTACAAGGATCCTTAAGTCATCATGAAGTACAACCCTGACTTCATCAGAGGTCCTTAGCGAGACATCAACCCTGCGCTGAAGGTTTTGAATCTCAAGGTTCGTGGCCGTGATGTAGACTCCGTTTCTTCTGTTGAGGTTGTTCTGCCAGTCAAAAACTTCCTCTTGATTTTTCAGGAGGAATGTAATCTGCTTGTTGTCCCAGTCAAAGAAAATGTAATGAAGGTCTTTTGAATGCTCGTTTGTCTTGTACCACAAGCCGTTCAGGAATTTTGCAAAAGTATCCCTTGAGCCGTCCTGTATTTTTGCCAGGTCAGTTGCGGAAATGTTTGCGCCGGTTTCCCTGGTTTGTTCTGCAAGCTCATAACGTCCAAGTTCTTCGTTCCAGTCATAGCGTGATTGAATCTGGTCTGTGGAATTTGGATGTGCCGGATCTGCCGCACGCATCCATATCGAATAGCTGTCTCCGTTTTCCCCCGAAAGGTTGTATGAGTCAGATCGTTCCGTCTGCTGTATGAAGATTGAACCGTCACACTCAAGGTTTGCAATCTGGGTTACAGACACTGCGGTTTCTGTTCGTGTTATGAAGAATGCCTGAAGAACCTCGTTTCCCGTATCAACAAATCCCTGATACACAAGGGCTGTCCTGTGGTCACCCGTAAGGTCGATTCCCGTGTAGGAAAAAGTCTTTATCTGACGGATAGGTGTTGCAATCGATGCAAGACGTTCGTATTCACCCTTCAGCGGATTAAAGAGGCCGACAATCAGCGTGATGTATGGGCTCGATTCTGTGCGTATGGCATTAACCTGGTCATTGTTCAGGTCACCGTCAAAATCCATGTCCACGGTGGCAAGCAGGGTTTCATCCGGATTAAGCGGAACAAGGGAAACCATGTCCGGATCCAGATACTCAGATGAACCGTCGTCAAAAAGCTCGTCATCAAGCTCCTGGTCGTCATTCACTTTGGGAACAACAACGCGGGAAGCCGTTACCTTTTCTTCCGGGGCAGTGAAATAGCGGTGCTGAATGTAAATCAGGGCAATTGCACCTATTGCGAGTACAAAAACTGCAAATACTACTTTCTTATGCATAGATTATTTACCGTAATACCTTTTATAAGCTTTCCATGTGCTGTCCAAAAGCGTGTTGATGTCGCTGTACTTTGGTTCCCAGCCAAGTTTTTCCTTTGCAAGGGTTGAGCTTGCCGTAAGCTGTGCTGGATCTCCCGGACGACGCTCTGAATACTCTGCCTTGATTTCCTGTCCCGTGATTTTTCTGGCAGCCTCAAGCATTTCTGTAACTGTGATTCCAGTGCCTGTTCCAAGATTCAGGGTAAGGCTTTCTTTTTTGCTGACAATGTATTCAAGGGCAAGGGCATGTGCCACAGCAAGGTCCGTGACATGGATGTAGTCGCGTATGCATGTTCCGTCGCGGGTGGGGTAGTCGTTTCCAAAGATGCTGAGCTTTTCCCTTTTTCCGCAGGCCACCTCCATGATTACCGGAAGCAGGTTGGCAGGATTGCGTTCAAGTCCATAGAGCACTCCCTCGGGGTCATATCCCGCCGCATTAAAATACCTCAGGGCCGCAAAGTGAAGACCCTTGAGCTGTTCATACCACTTCATGAATTCTTCTATTTTAAGTTTTGTAAAACCGTAGTAGTTTTCCGGATTCTTCGGGTGATTTTCGTCTATGGGCAGGTACTGTGGCTCACCAAAGACGGCTGCACTTGAAGAGAAAACCATGTTCAGGCAGTTATGTGCCACAGCTGAGTTCAGGATGTTTATTGTTCCGTTGATGTTGTTTACAGAGTATTTTTCAGGCTTTATCATTGACTCTCCGGCCGCCTTGAATGCCGCAAGGTCTACAAATGCGTCAAATCCCCGTTCAAAAGCGGAATCCAGGTCTTCTGGATGAAGGATTGAGCCTGAGATAAAGTCATTTTCCGGGAAAAGGTTTTGAATGAGTCCGCTGGAGAGGTTGTCAAAAACCGTAACCTTGTGTCCGCGAGCCATAAGTTCCTTTACAACATGGCTTCCAATATAACCGGCTCCACCAATAACCAAAACTTTCATACAGGACCTCCTTAGGTATGAACATACTTTCTTTAAAACTGTAACTATAATATACTAAAGGCAGTTTTTTAACAATAGAGGGGGAGGGGAAATATAAAGGCATAGGATTTCCTGAATCATATGGGTATATGGGCTGAAAAAATGGAGAATTTTTAGTTTTTTTGTAAGAAAGGTAGAATTATTGTAGATTATATATTATAATTTACCGATAATAGATGGGTGGAGTTTAAATATTTTAAAAAACTCTCATATTGCTTTAGTCTAAAAATTTGAGATGAATGAGTAAAGAAGATATGGAAACGACTGAAAAAAAGAAAAAGAAGGGTGTGAGTTTACTCCGCTCAATAGGTTTAAAACTGTCAGTTATCATCGGAGTGGTGGTTATTACATCACTTCTTATCGTCACATTCATGACCAGCCACTTTATTGAGGGTGATGTAGAGTTGACGGCTCAGGATAACAACATGACAATCAACTCCCGCTCTGCTTCTTCTGCCGACCTTAAGCTTACCAATATCCGCTCAAACGTATTTCAGCTTCTTGACTTGATAAATGCTGCCGGAACCGGTTCCAACGCCGCTTTGGCACGCCAGGCACAGTCTTTTTTCTTTGAACGCAACTCCGATGTTGCCTTTATAGCCGTACAGTCACTGGAAAACATCAGGAACGGGGAGGTTTCAAGGACTTCTTCCACCGACCTTAGGTTCTTCAACAATCATTTTTTTGCAATAAACGAGCTTGAGAACACCGTTGTAGACGATTTCCTTAATGCAAGCACCGAGGATCTTGAACGTTCATGCCTTGGAGAGACCATTGCATTGAATGCATCCCCATATTTCACCATTCCGGTAATGTCCCTTTTGTTCCCGTACACAGACAACGGAACCCAGCAGACATGTATCATAATCTTCTCCATCGAAACTCTTTCTGATGCAATAGGTTCAGGCTCTGGATCAACATCAAGCAATACATCGTTTGTAATCAACAACAACAATGACCTCCTTATGCATCCCGACGGGGACCTTATTCTTGCAGGCGCAGGATTTGCCACACATCCTCTTGTACAGGAAATGAGGCAGAACAACGACAACAATACATCCAGTTATCAGACCAGATTCTCCATGGAGGAAGACGGTAAGACTGAGTATTATTATGGTGCATACGAAAGGCTTTCAATAGGTGACATAGTTGTTATGACGACCGTTCCGGAAAGTGTCATTCTTGAAATGGTCAACAGCACCAGAAAAAGCAATTTGTGGGTGACCCTTGTGATTTTCTTTATTGCAATTCCGGTAATGCTTTTCTTTGCCCACTTTGCACTTGCCAAGCCTCTTGCGAAACTGACGGCCGCTGCGGAAGACATTTCACGCGGTAACTTCAACACAGAAATAATCGATACCCTTAACAGAAAGCGAAAGGACGAAATCGGTGTCTTGAACAAGGGTACCGTGGACGAAAGGGAATTCCTTAACACATTTGCAAAATTCACGAACCAGGGTGTTGCAAAGGCTATTGCCACAAAGTCAATCGATTTTGAGCCTCACCTCAAGGACTGCACCATATTCTTCAGCGACATCCGCGGATTCACAAAAATATCCGACGGCTTCAAGGACCGCTTTGGAAACGAGTCTGCTGCGGAAATCATCGGCTTCTTGAACGACTACATGGGACGCATGGTCAACTGTGTATCTTTGAGCCATGGTAACATCGATAAATTCGAAGGCGACGCCATCATGGGTGTATGGGGACTTTTGCGCGAGGATAATCTTGACTACGAAAAACTTCCTGACACTGACTTGAACAAGGCTAAGCTTCAGGCTGAACATGAGGCCCACGTCAAGGGTGATGCCGTAGACTGTATCCGCGGTATTATCAGCATGCGCTATGCCCTTATGGAATACAACAAGGCCGCAGAGGAATTCACAAAGCTTCATGCAGGTGAACCAAAAGCCAAGTACAAGCCCCACATTCAGATTGGATGCGGTATAAATACAGGACGTGTTACAGCAGGTGTTATGGGTGGTGGAGAAAAGATGGAATATACTGCCATCGGTGATGCCGTAAACTTTGCTTCACGTACAGAAAGCACGAACAAGCCTTGTGGTACAGACATCCTGATTACAGAGGACACATACAACCTCCTTAAGATGGAATATATCCGTTGCCAGGAAAACCACTTTACGATTCCGTCAGAGAATATGGAAAGCGAAATCCTTGTTGAACGCATTCCTGTAGGCATTGAAGTAAAGGGAAAAGGCGAGCAGCATTTTTACGGTGTGGTAAACATGCCGAATTTTGACATAGAAAAATTCTTCAGGGGAAATGATCCTGATTTTAAGGCTGATCCGGACTGTCTCAAGGCGGTAGGCCCCACAGGACCAAAGACCCTGAATGAAGTTAGAACCCTGTTAGGAATTCCGATCCCAGATTTTGCAAAGGTAAACCTTAATGAAGAAGAAAACAAAACAGTCATTAAGCAGTAAAGCTTCCCTTGCATTCTGGCTGGCAATTTTCTTTTGCGTTGCAGGGGCTTCGATAAGTGCAGTTTTATTTTCTCAAAGCTTGAACATGGTGCTTTCTAAGAACGAGGCACCTATCGCCACCATTACGTTCAAGAACAAGACAGCTCAGCGACGCTTTATTGACCGCGTTGTTTGGGACCGCCTGAGGCAGAATTCGGATTTGTACAACGGTGACGTCATCCATACAATGCCACTTTCTTCTGCGACTATAAGATTTAATTCCGACAGCATTAGTACGATTGAAGTCCAGGAAAACACGATGATCCAGGTTTTTGCTGCCGAGGGACAAATTTCTGCGGATATATCGGAAGGTTCTGCAACAGTTACTGCCGGCGAGAACGGAATGCAGCTCATGTCCGGCGGTGTCCTTGTTTCTGTGGGAAGCGGCGGTATCGTGAGCGCCATATCATCAGACGGAACAACATCTTTTCAGGTCATACAGGGACAGGCCAATGTTGACAACAGGTCTCTTGCCGAAGGAGATGCCCTTGCAATGGATGAAAACGGCCAGTTTGCAACCCCATCTTTTGTTGTCACAAGTCCTCCACCCGAATACAAGTATCTTTATTTTACACAGGGAGAAGCACAGGTTCCATTTGCATGGAGGCTCAACAATATTTCCGATCAAACTCCGATGGAACTTGAATTTGCCCGTGACAAGAAATTCAACAACGTAGTCCGCACTGTTTCGGTTACAGGTGTTACACAGCTCTCTGTAAATCTTGAAAGCGGTGATTATTACTGGCGTCTCAAAACCTTGAATCCTGATGGCAGCACTGCTTTGGAGGCAGGAAGCAAGCTTCGTGTAATGCAGTCCCTGGCTCCGGAGACAAAGGTTCCTGTTTCAGATTATGAGTATACCTATCGCACTCAAAAACCGCCTGTCCGCCTTATATGGACAGATTCTGAATATGCCACCACATATCAGTATGAGATAGCAAATAACCCACAGATGAATAATCCTGTGATAAAACAGAGGAGTTCATTGCCTTCTGCCATTGTTTCCACACTTGAGGAAGGCCAGTGGTACTGGAGGGTCACTCCATTCTACAACATAAACAATCTTGGGCTGGCTAATACGTCTGAGGTAAGTTCATTCCGCATATCAAAGAGGGGCAACCTTAACCGTCCGACACTCAAGGTTCCTGCAGAAGGAAGCTTTGTTAATACTCAGATTGGTAACTCAAGCGTTAACTTCTCCTGGAAAATGGAAAACGAGGCCGACAGGTATCAGATTGTAGTTGCTGATAATGCCCAGCTTGTAAATCCTGTTATCGACAGGACATTGAGCGAGAACTTTGTTGCAATATCACCCAAAGCAGACGGAATCACAAACCGCCAGTGGTATTGGGCTGTACGTCAGATAGACAATGAGGGTAACAGGTCGGAGTATTCAACTGTACGTTCATTCTATGCAATAGACGGACAGGTTGAACAGCACACGATATTCCCAAGCCAGGATTATTCTATCCTCCAGAGCCTTTTGGTGGACAGCCGCTTTACATGGAAATCTAATCTTCCTCTTAAAAAGCATGTTCAGGTTGCAACAGACCGTGCATTTACAAATATAATTTATGATACAGAGCAGGACGGCAACTCACTTTCCGGAGTAAAGTTGAATCAGGGATCATATTACTGGCGCTTGTATTCCAAAGACACCACAACCTCAACTGAGTATGTAACAGAGCCAAAGCTGTTCCATATAGTTCCTCCTCTTCCTGCTCCGACCAACCCGAACCCGAATCAGACAAGCAGGGCAGTCATCAGGCCATATACTCCATATCAGTTCAACTGGAATTCTGTTAACGGCGCTGATTATTACCGCTTAAAGCTTTACCGCTATGGATCAACAGAGTCTCTGCTGGATGAAAACTTTATTCCGGGCAGTTCTCTTGAGCTTAATATGGCAGAATATCCGGACGGATATTATCAGTGGTCAATTCAGGCTTATGCAAACGAAAGCGAGAAGGGCACACGTCGAAACGGTCTTCTTACAGAAAGCGTATTTGAGCTTAAGCATCTGCATCCTGTAGAGCTTACATATCCGAATGACTCAGAACAATTTGACGGACTTGAGGCAATTGACAATCCTCCTGTGTTCAAATGGTCATCAAAGGAAGCAATTGCAAATCAAAGCATCCTCCTTTACCGTGTAAATCCATCCGGTGGTATTACACTTGCATTCAAGGATCCTGTAGACAGAAATGAACGCAAGGTTCAGATAAGGCAGCTGACCTCGGGTGAATATGTATGGAACATTGAGGCCATGAGCACCGATGACCTTGACATTACGGGACTCAAGACAAGAAGGTTTACGGTTCTTCCTATTGATCCGTTTGATCCTCCACGTGGCCTTTCAACCGGAAAAACAAATTACTTTGACGCGGCATACTTGCGCAAGACTCCTATAATTGATTTCAGCTGGAAACCAGTAAACCGCGCTCATGATTATATTCTTGAAGTAACAAATCCAAAGGGAACAAAGGTTCTTACAAAGATCCTTAACGGAAATGGAAATACTAATTTCACCATGGAAGATCTTACAATCCTTTCTAAGGGTGATTTTACGTGGTCTGTACGTGCAGTTCGAATGGATGTGGAAAACAAGCAGGTTCTCATAGACGGTATCCCGGCAACATCCTCATTTACAATCGATTTCTCTCTTAATGAAAATGGCGGAAAGAAAAAGGACACTGGTAAGCTGTATGGAAATTAAAAAGCTGCTTTTGAAGGCCGTATTGTTATTTTCCCTCATTGCACTGACTGCACAGGAAAACGAATCAGTTAATCTTGATCTTGATTCCCTGGAAGAACAGCAGATTGATTCCGCACTTGAGCTTAGGTTAAAGATGGAGCAGGAGATTGCGGAGAAAAACGTCCTTGTTCAGCCTATCAGTTGGGAAGATGCCGGAGAAGTCCTTAAATACGGCGTAATAATTCAAAAACGCTCATCATCCGCTGGAGCCAACGGTAAATATACCTACACAGAAATTTACAGGCATGAGACAAACGAAGAGGAAACTGATGAATGCACGGTTTTCCTTGATCCCATTTTGCCTGCCGGAAACTACCGCCTTATCATTCAGGTTTACAATGTCCTTGGCATGCTTGAGGAAGATTATACATCAGTGGAAGATTTTACGATTCTTCCCGCATATCTTCCGGAGGTAAAAAAGGTCTCTTATCCGCTTAACTTGGGAGACACGATTTATCTTGATGACGGAGACAATAACGGTATCATACGTGCAACGGGAAAAAATTTCCACAACATAAAAAAATCTGATGATGACATTTCTTACATGGATTATACCCTGACAAGTGACAGGCGTACTCTGCATGCTCAGGATATCATAAGCCTAAAGTCTGACGGTACCGAGATTGAACTTCAGTATGATGTTAAATCAATGGATGTCGGGGTTTATAAATTTGCCGCAGTGGATGCATCAGGACTTCATTCAATTCCGGACAAAAGCACAGAGATAACGATTAAATTCAAAAAGCTCATTGACCTTGATGTTTCAGGCGGATACATGTGTCCGATAATCCTGTTTGACGATACGGTCAAGACTTATATGGAAACCACACTCTGGCCAATAAGTATCGTTGGAAAAGTAACGTTCATACCGTTCAAGCAGTTGTGGGGATATCTTGGTGTGGGACTTTCTGTTTATGGAACACATTTCTTTGGTGGAAAAGCATTCCCTGAATATACTGTTGACGGAAACTTTTTTGCAGCAGAGCTTAACTTTGTATATCAAAAGCCGTTCTATTTCAAGAACAAGTCCACAGGACGCTCATCTCACCGTTTGACACTTGACGTTCATGCAGGAGCCGGATTTGTCATGTTCAACAACCTTACCCTGCATTTTGAACATGACATAAAGTCTGATCCACAGAATGCAATCAACTTTTCCGCAGATGTGGGGGCAGCCCTGCAAGTTTATATCACAAAGCGTCTGTATGTGGAAACTGGTGCTGATTTCCTTATGGCATATATTCCATATATTGGATCAGCAGATGATCATGCACCGGTGGACATGCTGCTTGGAACCGTGATTCCTTCTGTAAGTGTCGGATGGCAATTCTAGAATTACCTGGAGGTGATTTATGGATGAAATAAAATATGATGTAAAGCAAACCTTTGGAACTTTGTCAGAGTCAAAAGGCGGATGGAAGACTGAACTTAAGCTTGTTTCATGGAGCGACAGGCCTGCAAAGTATGACATACGCTCATGGGCACCTGATGGAGTTAAGATGGGAAAAGGAATTACCCTTACAGCCGAAGAATTGGCAAAGCTTAGGGACATCCTTAATGAAATGAAAATAGAATAGGTCTGGTGGTCAGTTATTTTATAAGGCGGATATTGTCAACAAGCAGTGTTCCGCCTTTGTTGTTTCCGATTACCTGAATCAAAGCACAATAAAGTTCGTTTCCTGCCTGAATGGGCTCGCATTTTGAGTTTTTACCGTCCCTGATGTTTTCTGTCAGAGAAAACCTTACGTCCTTGTTTTCCCCAACTTCAAGGGTTGCGGATTTGCACACTGTCCATTTCCAGTTCTCTTTGTTTTGAAACGCAATGTTTACCGAAATCTTTTGGTCCGTCTTGTTGTAAAAGTCGATTATGATTTCCTTATATTTTCCCCAGTCCGGCTCAAAAAGTTCCGTGCATGCAAAGCTAGATTGATGGACTTTGTTCATTGGACCAAAGGAAAGGCTTGCACATTTTTTCCCCTGTGTGCTCCATTCCGTACTGATTGAGCATTCTGTTGCCATATTGGAGGAAGTCCATTCCAAATCTGACTCATTGACTGTTTTCCAGAAATTACCGTCCTCAAATCCATCCAAAAGGAATGTAGATTTATCCTTGACTTGTGCAAACGAAAGGGCAGAGATAAAGAGCAAAATAACGGTACAAAAAACAATTCTGGAAGAAAGCCTCATCATTTTCCTCCAAAGACCTCAAAGCTGGGAGTGTCACCGTCTTTCTTGTCAAAGTTATCGCCGTCACCCTTCTTTACGTTGGCTTTGACGGAATCAAGGCAGCTGTCCAAAAGGCTCAAGGCCATGTTGATTTCCTTATTAGTTTTGGAAGGAAGCATCTCTTGAATTCCCTGCCAGTTGTCAAAAAAAGAATTGTAAGCCTGATTCATCCCAACATAATGATCCCAAGAAGATTTTTCCATTTGATTCCTCCAATAAAAAGTATACAGTCCAAGTGAATTTTCTTCAAGTATCAATGTTAATAAAGTCTAACGAGAGTAAAGAAAATTAGATTGAAAGGATAGGAAGCTGTCAAAAAAATTGATTTGTCATTGCCGGACTCGATCCGGCAATCTATAAGTGTTTGTAATGCAAACATATAGATTATCGGGTCAAGCCCGATAATGACGGTTTATGAAGTTAATGGACTTCGCCGAATTCGTGTGACAATAAAGCATCAATCCCAGCTTAACGAAGGATCGCCTGTAATTGGAATCTGGTCTCCAAGATATTTTGGCTTTGCATGGAAGGTGATGTCAAAGAAAGCCTTAACCCTTGCAAGGAATTCCCTGATTGCCCAGGAAAACTTTGTCTTTCTGGCATAGGGGTAAATCTCAGGTGCCTCGTAAACCACAGCATCAAGGCCGAGTTTTCTTGCGATATAGGCCGCACGAGGGGCAAATTTCTTTTGTGTTACAATCACGACATCGCTTACGCAAAAGACATCCCTTGCACGGTACATTGTCTCGTAGGTGGAAAAGCCTGCATGGTCAAGGAAGATTTTCGATTCATCCGCATCATAGTTTTTCTGCATGAAATTCTTGATTACGTTTACTTCATCGTAATTCTTTGTACCGTGATCACCGCTAACCAGATAGACCTGGCACTTTCCGTCATTCACAAGATTTACGGCTGCACTTATGCGGTCGTTCACAACATGCGAGACGGATGAAGTATAAACCTTTGCACCCGGAATCAGCACCGTATATTTTGAGGGAACGTCAGAGGCATTTGAATAGATGAAATCTTTTGTTGATTGAACCTCGTAAATGTTCACTATGACACAGAAAATGAAAAATGCAACGCACAGAAAAAACAATTTGGAAATGAATTTCCTAAACCTGGATTTAGGCTTTTTGTTCTTTTTCAAATCAAAACCTCTCTAGATATTAACGGCAGACAGGAAATGTTTATCAAGTAGAAAAGAAATCTGAAACAGGCACTCAATGTAAAGATTCCGGGTCAGGGCCCGGAATGACGGGCGGTAAAGGGGCATGCCGGACTTGATCCGGCATCTTGCCCATGAAATTGTCTTCCAGATCCATTATGTTACATCAATAAACGCCCAGAATCTTTTCCAGATCCTCACGTCCGATTATCTTGAAGAAGCTACCCAGACGTGGTCCCTGTTCCTTTCCGATAAGCGCACGGTAAACGGTCTTGAACAAAGCCTTGCTTTCCTGTCCCGCATTTGTTGCAACATCGTAGATTGCCTGCTGGACTCCGCGTTCATCAAGCTCATCGAGTTTTGGAAGTACATCCTTGACGATTGCCTTAATCATCTGAACGTCAACATCGGTAAAGTCTTCCACCTTTGAGCCGTCCTTGCAAAGTGCAAACTGGAAGTCTTCTGGTGCACATTCTTTTACCCAGTACCATGCGCATACACAACGGCGCCTGAGGGTTTCAACCTGCTCCGGCTTTATGTCCTTTAATGTGGAAATAACCTTGTCTATGTCGCCTGAATATGTCTGGAGTAAAGTGGTAAGCTGCCTGAACGGAACCTGATATGGCATTACAGAAGGAATGCCGTCAATCTGGCTCAATTCATAAACGCGTTTTTCAATCCTTTCAAGATTTTCGTTCTTTGCCTTGTCCACACCCCATGCAATGCGTTCAGTGCGGTCGTATGCCTCGTACATCGTGATTACGTCAAGGTCAAAGCTGATTGAGAATTCATGGTCAACCTTGTTTACGGCAAATATGTAGCGCAAAACTTCCGGCTGGTAAACTTCAAGAGCATCAACCAGAGAAATGACCTTTCCCTTGGAAGAAGACATCTTTCCTGGAATGCCCTTGAGCCTTACAAAGTCATATTTCATTGTTACAGGCGCATCCCATCCGTAGACTTTCTTGCTTACGAGTTTTGCAGTGTCATAGCTTCCACCAGGAGAGATGTGGTCTTTTCCACCCGGCTCAAATACAACCTTCTCCTCGTTCCATCTCATAGGCCAGTCAACACGCCAGCCCAGCTTGAATTCAGAGCTTGTGCGGAGGTCACCTTTTTCCTCGTGTCCGCAGCTTGTGCATTTATATGTTACGCCATATTCACCATCGTAATCCAGAATCTCTGTCGTGTCCTTGTTGCACTTGCAGCAGAAGGCAGAGATAGGCCAGTAGACGTCAGAGTCCTTCATCTTGTGCTCATCATCGCGGTAATTGTTAAGGCACCATTTGATGAGGTCGCGGTTCTGCAGGGCCTTTTTCATTCCCTCTGCATAACGGTGGGCCCGGTAACGGCTTGCCTGATACAGGAATTCAGGATGAATGCCCACACGTGGAAGCTGAGACTCAATGTCAACCTCATGGTGGCGTGCGTAGTTCTCGTCACGTTCAAATGTATCCGGTACCATTGTGATAGGATAGCGAAGGTATTTCTCCAGTTCCTCCGGTTTTGGCATGTTACCCGGGACCTTGCGGAAAACGTCATAGTCATCCCATGAATAAATGAAGCGGACCTCTTTTCCCCTTGCACGAAGGGCACGTACGATAAGGTCTACTGTGATGATCTCACGGAAGTTTCCGATGTGAACTGTTCCGGACGGAGTGATTCCAGACGCACAGGTATACAGAGGCAAATCTCCCCTCTGCTCTATAATCTTCTTTGCCATCTGATCTGCCCAGTGGCACAAATCCTTTTCATTTCTTTCGTTGCTCATGCCGCCATTATAGGATAAAAACGGGGTTTAGGCAATTACCCCCGTAAAATGTGTGTAAGGCAAGTGCAAAGATAAAAAAAATTAATAGGTAATGTGTAAAAAAAGGGAGTGCTTCCATTTCCGGCAAGAACCATGTCAAGCCTACATGATGTGCGGTATAAGGTATCTGACTCGCTATCGCTCGCACCGCACAAATGTATGCTCGCCACGAACCTTGCCTACATTACAGCACTCCCTTTGTAATACATTTTTCATTCATTTCTTCATTTATGGCACTTGCCTTCCACAGGCATTTTTTATCATAGATTTAGGATTGACAAATACAAAGAATGGAATCGTGTAGGGCATAAGGCACTTGATATATTTGTAAATTGTGGTATTATTGAAATATAGGATATTCAGGTTTTGTTTGTTGCGGATATAAATGCCGGATAAAAACTTGTGCTGGATATGGGGAAGGATTGTTTTGTGGATGCCCGCGGTGGGGCGCTGGGAGATATTATATGAAAAATATTGGAAAAATACTACTTAGTGCTATTTTATTGTTTTCTGTTTTTTCTTGTTCTTCAACTACGTTTAAACTTTCTTCAATAAAAAATAATAAGAAAAAAATAGCTGAAGCTTCTAACTATATTGTTTTCTGTGATATTTCTGATATTGGTTTAAGAACTGAATTAGAAAAAAGTATAGTCCAAGAATTTGCTAAGAAAGGAAAAACTGCAAAAGAAAGTATTAATTTATTTCCCCCATTAAAAGAATATGATCCTAATGAAATTAAATCAGAATGCTTAAGGAACAACATATATACAAAATTACAAATCACTCCAATTAATTCTTCATCAGAAACTGGATATATGCTTATGTATGGAGTTCTAATACCCTTGACTGAAAAAAGTAATAGTTTTGATATTATTATACAAGACTTTAAAGATGATGAAATGATTATGCGTTCTTCGCTAAATACAGAGGGAGATCTAAAAAATATTGTTTCAAAAACTGCTGTATCAATTGTAGATGAAATTCTTAATGAAGAATGCAAAGAATATATTCCTATTCTTGATGAAGAGTTAAAACCTGAATTAACAGTTAATTTACTTGCCGAAAATAAATGGACAATAATGGGAGAAAAAAAGATTTGTGATTTAACAATAAATAATGGAAATCTCGAATTTAGACTTCCAATAACATTTGGTTCCATCGAAGATACTAAAGGAATTGTTGAAAAAATTACTAATGGTAGTGTTCCTTATTATAGAATCCGAACTTATAATTTTGATGACCTTCAATATATTTCAATGCTGTTAAAACAGTATTATGAGGATGAAAAATAAATCGTCCAACAAAGTTTCAAAGCCGACAGCGGATCTGTTTACAACGGCGATTCAAGCAAACTCGCTGCGGTACAACCAATTGATATGTGGAAGCTGCATGGAGCATTTTGAGGAGAAAATGAAAAAAACGATTATTATTTTTTTTGTTGTAGGAATAATAGGAATTCTAATTACAGAAATCGTCCTTAAAAATAAAATCCCTGGAAATTTTGAGTTTCCAATTCTCTTGATATTTCTAGGATTTATTTATATTCCATTTTATATTGGGTATATAATTAATAGGAAGAATGGGGAAGCGGAAAAAGATGAAATAAATTTCTGGAATTTTAGGTTTTATCTTGGCTTGATTTCTTATCCAATTATTGTAATTGTATATTTAATATATAAATTGTTTGAAATTATTAAATGAATTAATATAAACATATAAATGGTAGCAAAGTATTTTCCGTCGGGTCAAGTTCGATAGAGAAGAAAAAAAAGCCGACAGCGGGTCTGTTTACAACGGAGTTCAAAGCAAACCTGCCTTTATATTTGACAAAAGCAATATAATATGATTATAATATAATTATGGACGAAATAATCTTTGAATGGGATCCTGTAAAAGCTGAATTGAATTATGCAAAGCATAAGGTCACTTTTGAGGAAGCAAAGACTGTTTTTTATGATGAAAATGCCGTTTTAATTACTGATCCGGATCATTCAACACTTGATGAAGACAGGTTCATTATGCTTGGATTAAGTTCAGAATTACATATGCTGTTGGTATGCCATTGTTACAGAGAAAATGACAGAATCAGGATTATTTCTGCAAGAAAAGCCGACTTGCAGGAATCAAAACAATATGGAGGCAAGTAAAATGAGAGACCACTACGATTTTTCAAATGGAATAAAGAATCCTTATGCAGATAAACTCAAAAAGCAGATTACAATTCGTCTTGACGATCAGGTAATTGATTATTTTAAAAATATGGCAGAAGAAACAGGTATGCCATATCAAAATATAATTAATTATTATTTGCTAGATTGTGTAAAAGAAAAGAAACATCTGGAATTGACATTCAGTAAGTAAAATATCACATAATAAAGCTTCGTAGCCGACAGCAGGACTATGTGCAACGAAGTTTCAAGGCATGCCGGCTGAGGTTCAATCGGTTGTGCTATGGACATCCCACTGCAGGCTGTCTGATTATAAAACAACTGGTCAAGTTACTTGTTTTTTTTAATAATGTACGTTATAATGTACATGAAAAGGAGGCTCGTATGAATGCAATGACAGCGACAAAAGCAAGGGCAAATCTCTTTAAAATTATGGCATTTGTTAATGACAATTCTCAGCCTTTAACACTTACAAATTCAAAAGGAAAAAATGCAGTTCTTATTGGCGAGGATGACTGGAACGCAATTCAAGAAACAATGTATTTGAATTCTGTTCCGGGAATGGCGGAATCTTTGGAAAAAGGAAAGAACACTCCTTTAGAAGATTGTCTTTCCGAAGATGAAGTTGAGTGGTAGTAATGTATTTAATAAAATACGATAAGCAGGCTGCCAAAGATATAAAGAATCTAAAATCTGCAAAACTTGACGGAAAAGCAAAGTCTCTAATTGAAATTCTAAGAAACAACCCTCTTGAACCACCATATGAAGAACTTGTAGGAAATTTAGCCGGATTATATTCGAGACGAATTAATATTCAGCATAGATTGGTGTATGAAATCTTTAATGAAGAAGTTGCCATTGGTGATGTAAAGTACGAAGGAACGGTAAAAATAATCCGTATGTGGACATATTATTCAAAGGTTAAATAAGCCCGCCGTTGTACATTCTGTTATTATGGCGACAGATCACTGGTCTTGCTTTTAGGAGGAAAAAATGAAAAAATTTATTTTATCAATGATGCTGATTACATTCTTTTCAATTAGTTTATTTGGACAAACTATTGAAGATTTTGAAAAAGATTTTATCAATGCAACCAAAACTGAGTTTTCTGAAACAGATTTAAATAACATGTATCAGAAATATTCAATTTTACTGGAACCATACTATGACATGATGGAGCTTATGGAAAATGATGAACAAATTGTTGAATATCCACTGTCAAAATTTAAAGAAACTGCCAGTTACAAAAACAAT
>JAEEGL012914773.1_pt1 | contig 34095 bp, 21 predicted proteins | sample 9134231 | NCBI WGS metagenome assembly JAEEGL01 (sample SAMN16246548, study PRJNA631951) | gut metagenome | biome: gut microbiome; feature: rumen; material: fiber-attached | host: Bos | place: Iran: Karaj | collected 2018-10 | reverse complement strand
TCTATATAAGTAGTAAAGAAGAAGCACAAAATGCTCCTACTCCGATAACTACATATGCATTATTTAAAGATGGAAAATATATCACTAATGAGCAAATGAATGATACAAAATTCTTAAAACTATATAATACTTTAAAATAAATAATAAAACAAATGAGGAAATTAATTAATGATTAGAGAAGTAAAAAAAGATGACTTATATTGTAGTGAACCCCAAAAGTTAGACATAATAAAGATGGCAGTTTTGTAAAATTGCCATCTTTTGTTTATTGGTTTGTTAAATAATGATATAATTCATATATAGTATGCTATTATTTATAATCAAAAACGAATGGTGTGATTACAAGATGAGAAAAAAAGTAATTTTTTTAATGGTGTTAGTATTATTGCCTTTAATAATATTAACATCATGTAGTGGAAGTAATAATCAAAATAATAATCAAACATATACTAGTGTTGTAGATGAAAATAGGGTATATCATGACGATGAGGAAAATATTGACTATAAGTATTATAATGCTAGAATACAATATTATTCTCAAAAAATGAAAAAAATACAGCCTGTTGTATATTCTGATGAAATATTCTTTAAGAATTCAAACGAATACCATCATTTCTTAGCAAAACAAAGTATTGGTCTTGCTTTAACATCATTTAATTTAGATGGTGATTATGAAGATGAGGATGATAAATCTATTGGAACATTATATGATTATTTATATTCAACAGGATTTGATGATTTACGTATAGATGATTATTATAAAGAAACAAGTGAATATACTGTAGGAAGTGCCATAGGTAACAAAAGAATTGAAAAAGACGGTGAATCATACACATTATTTGTTGTTGCTATACGTGGCGGTAATTATAAAAATGAGTGGCAATCAAATTTAAGTGTAGATAGCGGTATACGTCATGAGGGATTTGATAGTGCTGCTACATTAGTTACAGATAGAGTATTAAGCTATATATCAACACAAAACATACCTGGAAAATATAAGGTATGGATTACAGGATTTTCAAGAGCTGGCGCGATAGCTAATTTAGTTGCTGCGAATCTAAATACAAATCTACTATTTGATAAAGATTCAGTTTATGCATATACATTTGCAGCCCCTGAAGTAGTATGGGGAGAAATTGATGAAACTAATTATACTAATATATTTAATATAATGAATGCAAGTGACTTTATCCCTCAATTTGTACCTATGGAGTGGGGATATCATCACTATGGAGTAAATAAATATATAACTGGTTCTGAATTTGATTCTATGCATCCATATAAATATGAAAAAATAAAGAATGCATTAGCAAGAGAAGGAATAACAACAAATTATAATTCTAATTTTAATTTAAGAGTAAGATTATTCTATGGAATATTTTTAGACCTATGTCCTAATGAATTTCAATTTACTGATTATGTACAACCACTATTTTTAAGTATATTAGGTGATAAAAGTATTAATAATATAATTCATCTATTTAGAAATACATTTATTAATTGGAAAGAAATAGATTCTTCGCTTTTAGAATATAAAAATCATGTTCTAGATTATGCAATTAATTTCTTACCACATTTATTATTTAAAGACGATTATATGGAAGGATATGATAATAAATTATCATCTTCAATGTTACAGCTTGCACATGAGCATTTCCCTGAATTATATTTTTATTCTTTATATACTATAGATGAGGCGGATGTATTTAATACTAATAATTCATTTTCATATATAATACTTGATAATAATGCCAATTATTATATAAAAGATAAAACATCAAATGAATTATTATATAAAATCACAAATGGTGAAAAATCATTAACAGATTATGCTATAAATAATAATTATGATGTTTCATATTTTAAGATTAATGGTAAAAATATATTAGTTTTACCAAATGACTTAAATTATGAATTATCATATGAGGCAAGAAATAATTCTATATTAGATATTAAAGTAATATCATATGGAAGAATATTTACAAGCGCACTTAATTCAAGTGATTATAATATAAAAGCAAGTAAAGGTGATACTGGAGTATTACTATCAGTTACAGATGGAGTTTCATCTACAACAGGAAGCTTTAAAGAGTATAGCGCCTATGATTTTTCGACATTCCTAGGAATAGATAAAACTGCATTCCACTATCAAACATTATTAATTGGATTAGTATTTATAATAGCATTAGTATTATCTTTAATAATGTTCTTATTATATTTCTTAAGAATGAAGGCAAAGCATGCAAAAGTAAATATCTTAAAGTATTCTTTAATAGCAGTTACCTTATCAGCTATATTAGAAGCTGAAATGGCATATTTCTTATTATCTGAGTATTTATTTATTACAGTTATATTTAAGATTGTTGCGATTATATCATTAATAGGATTATGCTTAATTTCAATAAAAATTAAAGACACTATAAAAAATATTCATAAGACATTAATACCATTTATCCTACTTATGACGATAGGATCTTTAGTAATATCATTTAGTATAATTGCAGCTATATCAATATATATAGTTGGTGTAGGATACTTAATATATTATTATTTAAAAGACGAAATGCTATCTAAAAATTCTTGGATATTATTTGGAGTAGGTGCGGTAGTAGTACTTGGTGTAGCAATGTTTTTTATAAGAGCATTTGATGCTCAAGCAATACTTGTATATATACTTGCTATATTATTACTTTTAGTTATAATATGTGCTCTATCTAGAGTTGGTAAGAGTGAATATCCTACATATCTATTTGTAATATCATTTATATTCCTAATGATGTATTTATATAGAGATTATCATTTCCTATATAGTATTTTCTATTCACTATTATTTAATTTCTCGCTTGCAATGTTTATTATTGAAAAGATTAGTAATAAAAATCATGATATTAAATCTAACAATAATGAAACTGACAATATAGATGAAATTGAAATGGATGAAAAGTCTCAAGATGAAGAAGTAATTGAAGTAGTAGAAAATACAATATAAAAATAAGATTTATGATAGATGATTATGCCACAAAAGGTGTAATCATCTTTTTGACATAATAGTAAGATATGTTACTAATCATCGCAATAAATTGACTAAATATAGTTTTACTTGGTATAATGAAACAAATATGTTTCTATTTTAGATGTTATATATTAGAGTTGGTTATTGTGGGGAAAATAGTATGAAATTTAATGAGCTAATTAAAAAGGTATTATATTCAAACAACAACTTAATATTTGCTTTAGATACAGATTCAAAAGAAATCACTGATATTTATAAGGGTAATAATAGATTTAAGGATAAAGCTACTGTTGATGAATTAATTAATATATTATTATCTCATTTTGATTTATTGGATAGATATGTTGATGACTTAAAGAAGTTCTTTTTATATTTACAGGATATCGAAGAGGCATTTGAGTTCTCGCTAGATTACGAAAAGACTGATGGCACTACTAGTAATATAAGATTTAAGGTAATTCCAGGAAGTAGTAATAAAATTATTATTACTGTAACAGTTAATTTTGATGAAACTACATTAATTCTAGACGATTTAACTAAGTGCTATAGTAAAGATACATTCTATGAGGCTATGAATAAGTCAATTGAAAGAAAACAAGAATTTGTTTTAATGAAGATTGATATAGATGATTTTAAAGCATTCAATGAGAAATATGGCCATATGTTTGGTGATATGATTTTAATTGAAATAGGTTCAATCATTAAATCAACATTAAATAATAATGGTTATGTTGCTAGAATCGGTGGAGATGAATTCTTAGTACTATTACATATTTCAAATGATTATGATATTGTACATGAGGCATGTAGATCACTACGTCTTAAAATATCTAATCTAGATGGAAGTAATTGCGTAAAGAATGCCAAATTTACTGCGACTATTGGTGCGGCATTATATCCTCAAGATGCAGATAATAGTGAGTTATTATTAAAAAAGGTAGATAGTGCTCTTCTTAGAGGTAAAGGAAAGGGCAAGAACTGCTTTATTATGTATACTGAGGAGAAATGTGGCAAGGTAACATTAGATGATAAGAACGAGGTAAAGATAAAGAAAATAGATACCTATGATCCATCTATAACAAACTATAATATTATTTATGGTATTACTGAGGTATTAAATAGAAAGAGCTACATTAAATTTAATTTTACTGATAGCTTATCACTACTTGGTAATTTCTATATGCTAGATAGAATATCACTTATAGTTACTAATCCTGAAACAGGTCAGTTTGAGGATCAAATAGTATGGAATAATCCAGCATACCCTGTCGTTCCTTTAACATCTAATTTTAATAATATTATCAATTGGCGTAAATCATATGATTCCTTAAATATGGTAAATATTAATCAGGTTGAGTATTATTCACATCTACCTATTTATGATCAATTAATTAGAGAAAAAGCTAAATCAATTCTAGCCTTTGAATTAATTCATGAGGATAAGGTTTATGGTCAGGTTCGTTTTGATATGATTCACAAATATAGATTCTGGCAATCTAAAAATGTTAGTGCACTATCATTAGTATCTAAAATGTATGCGATAAAACTCGCAAGTGAATACGCAGATAAAAAGCACTATAATGAATTATATATTGATAAGGAAACTGGATTATATAATTATTCAAAATGGATAATTGATGCCAATACATTTTTAAATACAAATAATAATCAATATTCAGTTTTGGTGTTTGAAATATGTAATTACACATCATTAATAACAGCTTTAGGTAATAAAAAGTGTGATGAATTAATTAATAAAATTGCAACTTGGTTAAAAAGGCAAACCGGTGATATTTATTGTCGTGTAAGAGAAGATATGTTCGCGGTTTTAACTAAGGATTCAGACTTCGATAGATTAAAGGAAAGAGCTAAAGAATTATATAGCTATACTTCATCTACACATTACACTAATAAATATACAGCGATTAGATTAAGAGCTGGTGTTTATATAGCTTATTCTAGTGAAGGAATAGATTCATCATCAGAAAAAGCATTCTTCGCTCTAAATGCGAGTCAGGATAATGAGGTATTATTATATACTGATAAGCTATATGATGATATAAAGGAACAAACAACATTAGAGCTTCATATTGAAGAAGCCTTAAAGAATGATGAATTCTTATTATATATTCAACCAAAGATTTCAGCTAAGACTAAAGAGATTGGTGGAGCTGAGGCATTAACTCGTTGGAATTATAATTTTGAAAAAATATTACAGCCATATAAATTTATTCCATTATTTGAAAGAACTGGCTATATAACTAGACTTGATTACAATGTGTTTGAAAATGTATGTAAGCTTTTAAGAGAAATAATAGATTCTGGTAAAAAGCCAGTACCTATTTCTGTAAATGTTTCTAGATACACAGTAGATTATGAGAATTATATTAATACAATTAATGGAATTAGAAATAAATATAATATTCCAATTGAATTAATTGAGCTTGAAATCACAGAAGGAATGTATACAGAAAATGTAGATGATATCCAAAGATTTGTAAATATGCTTAGAAAAGAAGGCTATTCGATTTCAATTGATGATTTCGGATCTGGCTATTCTAATTTAAATAATATTTCTAACCTAGATTTCCAAATCATCAAATTAGATAAATCATTATGTAATATATCAAGTAAAAATCAAGAAATAATATTAGATGCGATATTTGATATCACTAAGAAAACAAAGCACATTGTAGTATGTGAGGGTGTAGAGGATAAGGAAACTTATGAGAAGCTTGCCAAAAAGGGTGCTGATTTAATTCAAGGATATTATTTCGATAAGCCACTTGAAAAGAATGAATTCATTAATAAATATATGAAATAAATATAATAAAAATGCCGTAGAGTCTTAAAGATTCTACGGCTTATTTTTACTTATGAAAATAGAATACTGCGATTGCCTCAGGGCCACAATGACAGCCCATTGTTTTATCAATTGGTTCAGTAATTACATTTAAGTTAGGATACTTAGCTTCTAATTTAGATTTAAATCTGTTTGCCTCATCAATATTATTAGTATATCCAATATAAATAGATCTAGAAGTAGTATCAATTGCTTTATCTAGTGATTCTTCCATAGCACCAATTGCTTTATTCTTGCCAATGAATGTGCCGCTCTTTTCTAAAGAGCCTTCGCTATTAGTTGCTATAACTGGCTTAAAGTGAAGAAGTCTTCCTGCCATCATTGCAGTGAATTTTAATCTTCCACCCTTATATAGGTGATATAAAGATCCGATAGTAAAATTACTTACTAATCTTTTTGCATATGAATTTAAGATTTCTGCAATTTCAGAAATAGTCTTACCTTCATTAATAAGTATTTCAGCCTCATCAACTAAAAGTTTAATACCAATAGAACCAGATAAGCTATTAACTATTTCTATAGTAGCATCAGGATAATCATCTAAGATTATATTTTTTGCAAGCTGTGCACTATTATAGCTTCCTGATAATCCTTTAGATAATGCTATATATAAAATTTCTTCATTATTTTTAACTGCATCTTCAAATATAGTTCTATAATCATCGGGTGATACGCATGATGTTTTAACATTTACATCATGATTTTCAATCATATCATAGAATTCTTTTATTTCTATTTCATCAGTAAGTGGATTTAATTCCTTACCATTTAATTCGTATTTCATAGGAACAATTTTAATATTCCTTTTTTCTGCCTCAGCAAGTGTCATACTTGAGCATGAGTCTAAAACTATTCTAATCATAAAGTCCCCTTTAATATCTAATAAACTTATATTATAATTAATGCAACAAGTGTTGCACTATATTTTAGCACAAAGTATTTAAAGTTTTAGAGATTTCTAAATATTCAAATCTAAACGCAACAAAAGGGGATATTTGTTTCATGAGAACTAAGAATTTTTCAAAGGAATGCTTTTATAATGCATTAGTAGAACTAATGAAGGAAAAGGATTTCGATTCAATACAAATAAATGAGATATGTGAAAAGGCTGGATTCAATAGATCTACATTTTATAGAAACTATGATTCTAAAATGGATATATTAATGGCTAAATTTAAAGAAGAAGCTAAAATTTATCAGGAGTTTGTAGATAGTAGCTTAGATAAATCATTTATATATAAGGTAACTAAACTATTTGAATTATTAAGATCAAGCTATGATATAGTTATGCAGTTTAGAAAGGCAAAGCTTGATTATGAAATGTATCAGGTATTCTCATCTATTTATCCAACTGATAAAAGCCTAAATATTCCATATGAGATGACATATAAAATAGGTGGAGTTTATATGGTTATTATGAAGTGGATGGAAGATGGTATGAAAGAATCTGAATCTGAAATGGCAAAAAGATTAAGAGATATTATTAATAATTCTATGGAAGAATAAATCTAAGATTAAAAAAACTTAGATTTATTTTTTTGTGGCACTATTGTTGCAGGTTTTTTGCTCACATTTTGCAACAGAGAAATGTTATACTAAGTTCGTTAATTTTATTTAATTATGATATAATTAATTAAAGGTGATTTTCATGAGAGATTTTTTTGTTTATTTTAATGAGCATTTTGTATTATTTATATTAACAATTTCTTTATTAATATTTTTATTTATTGCATCAAGAATTAATAAAAAGGATAAGAAATTATTAATATCTATTGTATTTGCTATATTAATTCTTACAGTATTTGAATATTTAGAAACACTATTTAATAATGAGAGAGTTGCTGAAGAGAATTTTCCAAGATATTTATTCTCGTTTTTATGCTACACATTAAGGCCTGTAATAATTGTACTATTCTATCATATAAGATTAGACTTTAAGGATAAGAAGCATTATTTAATATGGATAGGTGTAGTAATAAATACAGTTATATATTTTATTGCGATGCTTTCATATTTTGTTCCAAGCCTACGTTTTGTTATTTGGTATAATGCAAATAACACATTTGATAGATCTTGGCTTGGATATACAGTTTATGTTATTTGTGGACTATATTTGTTATCACTAGTAATAACATCTATTGTTGAAACAACTATTCATAAAACAAGAAGACAAATAGATTTCATTATACTTTTAACTACTATGATTGCGATAGTAGCTCAAGTTCTTGCAATCTCATTAAAAACCGATTATGCCAATTCATCTGAGGCTTTTATTATAGGTGCGGCTTTATATTTTATGTATCTTAACTTCGATAAGAGTTCAACTGAGGCAATAGTACATGAGCGTAGCATGCAGGAAAAAACAACAGCCCTTATGCTATCTCAAATTCAGCCACACTTTATATATAATACTCTAACAACTATTCAGGTATTATGTGAAATAGATCCTGAAAAGGCAGCTAAAACTATTGGTGAATTTTCACAGTATCTAAGAATGCATACAGATGCTTTAAGTAAGTCTGGCCCTGTACCTGTATTAGAAGAGGTAAAGCATGCGATGGCATATTCAGATATTGAAATGGTTAGATTTGATAATGTTAAGGTAATATTTGCAATTAAGGATAAGGATTTCAAATTGCCAGTATTAACAATACAGCCAATGGTTGAAAATGCTATTAAATATGGTGTAAGAGCACGTGAAAATGGTCTTGTTGAGGTAATTACCTATAAGGAAGATGACAAACACGTTTTAGTTATAAAGGATAATGGTATTGGATTTAATCCAGATATTATTAAATATGATGCTAAAAACCACGTTGGAATAGAAAATGTTAAAACAAGAATTGAAAGCATGGTAAAAGGAACATTCACAATTGAAAGTGAAGTAGATAAGGGAACTAAAGTAACTATTACTGTACCGGAGGAAAACTGATGAAGGTTATATGTTTAGATGATGAAAAGATAATACTTCAGGGTATGATTATTAATTGTAAGAAGGTTGAGGCTATTACAGAGGTAATTGGCTTTAATACATTTAAGCAATTAACTGATTATCTTAAGGATAATACAGCTGATGTAATATTTTCAGATATCAATATGCCAGATGTAAATGGTATTGATGTTGCGAAGTATTTAAGAGAAAATCATCCTGAAATAAATGTTGTATTTACAACAGGCTATACAGAATATACAAATCAAGCAATTAGAGCTAGTGCTAAAGGTTATTTATTAAAGCCTATTAGTAAGGAAATGATAGAAGAACAAATTAATTATTTCCTAGAGGATAACGAAATAACAAAAAGAGTTGTTGTTCAAACATTTGGAAACTTTGATATTAAGGTTGATGGTAAGCCTTTAGCCTTATCATCAAAGGCTAAAGAGGTTTTAGCTTATTTAGTAGATAGAAATGGTTCAGCTGTAAATAGAAAGGAACTCGCAGCGGTTGTATATGAGGATGATGGATATTCTAGAACTATTCAAAGCTATATTACTAAAAACTTCGCTGAGTTAAAAAAGGTATTAGAAGAGCATAATATTGGAGATTTATTACTTTCTGATGCGAACACTTATGCAATTAACACTAAGCTAATTACTTGTGATTCTTATGAATATTTAAAAGGAAATAAAAAATATAAAAATTCTTATCATGGAGAATATATGATTCAATATCCATGGGGAGATACAGAACTATATAGATTTGAATAAAAAGGAGTGATTTACATGCCAAATATTTCGTCAAGAGACTTAGCATTATGCTTACTTTGTCATGATGCATTATGCTCAAAAGCTTGTAAAAGGAATGCGATGCCTGATAGAATTATTAGATCACTTAGATTTAATAATTATTTAGGTGCGATTAATAACGTGACTAATGCGTGTATGGATTGTGACGCACCATGCGAAGAAGCATGTATATCACCTAATAAAGTTAGAATAAAAGAAATACTTGAGGATTCATATAGACAAAAAAAGTATTTCAATCAAGAAATTAAAGAATCAGATATTACAACTGATTTCTGTGGATTTAAAATGGAAAATCCATTTATATTATCATCATCAGTTGTAGGCTCATCATATGAAATGGTTTCTCGTGCCTTTGATATGGGCTGGGCAGGTGTTTCATTTAAGACAATATCACTTATGGATATACATGAGGCATCTCCAAGATTTTCTGCAATTAAAAATTTTGATGGCTCATTCTTAGCATTTAAAAATATTGAACAGCTATCTGATCACACAGTTATTGAAAATGTTGAGATATTTAAAAAGCTAAAAAAGAATTATCCTAATAAATTCCTATTAGTATCAATAATGGGTAGGGATGATTATGAATGGGAATACTTAGCAAAAATCGCAGAAGAGGCTGGCGCGGATGCCCTTGAGCTTAATTTCTCATGCCCTAATATGACTGAGGAGCATTCCGGAAGTGATGTAGGACAAGTGCCAGACCTTGTAAAAAGATATACAAGTGTTGTTAAAAATAGTGTTAAAATACCAGTTATTGCAAAATTAACACCAAATGTACTTTCAATTATTCCTAGTGCAAAGGCCGCCAAAGACGGTGGGGCTGATGGTGTATCTTTAATTAATACTATTAAGTCTATAACCGAATTTGAGGCAGTAACTAATCTTTACCACAATAAGAAAAAGGAAGTATTCTCTATTGGTGGCTTATCAGGAAGTGCAGTTAAGCCAATATCATTAAGATTCCTATCTGAAATAACAAAGGATGAAAGCCTAGATGATTTATATATTTCAGGTATGGGTGGAATATATACATTTGAGGATGCCCTAATGTATTTTTCACTTGGTGCCTCATCAGTTCAAATCACTACAGCCGTAATGGAATATGGCTATAGAATAATTACTGATTTAGTTGAAGGATTAAAATTGTTCTTGGGAACATATAATTTTAATTTTGAAAATATAAGAGGCTTTAATATTAAAAACCTAAAGGATGTTAAGGAAAGAGAAAGAGATATGGTTATCTATCCTAAATTCATAAGATCTAATTGTATTGGATGTGGAAGATGCTATATATCTTGTATGGATGGCGGACATCAAGCAATTAAATTTGAGGATAGAAAGCCTAAGCTTGATCCAAAAAGATGTGTTGGATGCCACTTATGTGTTATTGTATGTCCAGAGGGCGCTATCGTTTCAAGCGATATAGAAACTAAGATAAAGGAGTAAATATATGTTACTTGATATAATAATTCCACAATATAAGGAAAAGAATGAGGATATTAAACCACTACTTGATTCAATAAATAATCAAGAGCGTGTCGATTTTAATAATATTAAGCTTACTATAGTTAATGACTGTAGTGATGTATTATTAGATGAAGACTTTCTAAAGAGCTTTAAGAATTTAAATATTTCATATATTAGAAATGATAAAAATACTGGTCCTGGTCTTGCTCGCCAAAAGGGTATAGATAGTACATCATCAGACTATATTATGTTTTGTGATAGTGATGATGAATTATTTGATAAGAAGGCTTTATATATAATTACTGACTTTATATCAAAAAAGGAGCCTGACTATTTAGTTACTAATATCGCACTTGAAACAGAAGAAAAAAATACACTTTTAATTAAAAAAGGAAAAGATACCTTCCCATGGATGCATGGTAAAGTATATAAAAGAAAATTCTTATCTGAAAATGGAATTAGATTCCATCCGAAGGTAAGACACCTAGAGGATTCATTTTTCACAACATCTATATTAGGTACTATTAAGCCTGAAAATATCACATATTTAGATTTTACAACATATAGATGGAAGAAAAATGATACAAGCTTAACAAGAATTAAAAGAAAATATAGCTATACAGTAGAAACATTTGATGATTTCTTTGATTCACCTATTTATACATATGAATTCTTAGTATCTAAAAATAGCTATTTAAAATTCAATTATTTAATTAGCTTTACCTTAGGTATTTATATTGTTTTATACTCAAACTTATTTGATTATGAGGAATTAAAGGATAAGAAGGAGTATAACCTAAATAGATTAAAGGAATACTTAGCAACAAAAAGAAATATCTTTATAATCTATGGTAGAGAAAAGGTAGAAAAGATATTTGAAATAGAATATAGTGAGCTAAAGGAAAGAAATAATATAACAAGTATGTCTAAGACATTAGATGATTTCTATTCTGAAATGTTAAAGATGTAAAAAAAGTCCTAGTGGAATAATAATCCATTAGGACTTTTATATTGTTATATTTTAAGATTCAAATTCGAAATCTGCGCTTCCTGCAGTAACCTTACCAGAAATAGTTTTAGTTCCTTCAAAGCTTGAGCCTAGGTTTGATGATGCGGCAGCAAGATCAACTGCACGCTTATAATCAGCCTTAGCTCCTTTAATATATGAATCAATAGAAGCAGCATTTGCTATAAATGTGAATGTGTTAACAGCAGTTTTGATTTTAACATTTCCTGCATTTACATCTATATTTAGTTTATCAATTGTTGAATCCTTAATTTCAAATGATCCAGCATTTATTTTCATATTAACTGAATCAGCAATTATATTCTTAAGGTCACCTGATGATGCGTTAGCTTCAAAATTGAACTTATTTAAAGTGATATCGGTATCACTTTTTAATGTAGATGCATTTATTAAAATCTTAATATCGTTATTTTCGATATCTGTTCCTAAATAGATATCGATTTTATTTTTGAAGTACATTGATAATACTCCCCAAATGTTCTTTTTAGAAATAGCAATCTTATTTCCTTCTAATGTTAAATCAGTATCCTTAACTAATTTAGCAGTAACCTTAGTTTTAGCCTCAGTAGTCTTATGAATTACAACATCAGATGTTGCAAATTCAAAATCATAGTTAATATCTTCATCTAAAACTATTTCTTTATCAGTGTAATTTGTGAAGGCTTCGTAGTCTTTGACAGCGAAAGTAACAGAGGCACCTACTACAACTAAGCCTATAACACATAGGATAATTCCCCAAATAACAAGTAGACTAGTCTTTTTCTTCATATTACTCACCTACCAATGAACTTCTAAATTTTTTACGCCATTCTTTTTTATTCTTAAAGATATAGCGTCTTAATAGATTTGAAAAATATAAGAATAAGAATCCAAATCCAAGTGTGAATATTCCAATTCCTATCATTGTAAATCCAACTCCAATACCTTCTTGAAATTCATAGCCACCAAATGCTATCATTGCGCCTCCTGCAAGGTTAACAATTACGGCAGCTACTATAATTGCGATTGCAACTATACATAATATTACAATTGAAAATGAGAATAAGAAGTATATTAAGCCTGAAACAAAGCCTAAGTGCTTAGAAGAAGTATTACTTTTTTTATCACTCTTAGTCTCACTACCATCCTTATAATTAACATTCTCACTTTTTTCTACAAACCTTGAAGCTTTTTCCTCATCATTAATTGTTACGTTGTCTCCCTGATTATTAAGGATATCATTAATAATCGTATCAACGTTTCCTAATGATTTAACAGCCTCAGCTTCAGATAATCCATTATCCATCTTATCTGATATTAGTTCATAATAATATGCAACTATATCATTCTTATCTGGATAATCTCTTAGGCCTCTATTTAACTTATTAATAAAATCTTCTCTAGTCATCTTAAATTCCTCCCCTTGAATTTATGAATCTTCCAACCTTTTCGATTTCCTTCCATTCTTCGATAAACTCAATAATTTTAGATTTTCCGATATCCGTTATTTCATAATATTTTCTTAATCTTCCGTTGTAATCTTTAGAAAAAGTAGTTAAGCACTTTTGTGCTTCCAATCTTTTTAGTATTGGATATAATGTTGATTCGCTTAAGCTCATGATGTTTTCTAAATCGGAAATTATTTTATAACCGTATGATGCTTCCTCTTTAAGTACAGCTAAAACACATACGTCTGTAATTCCTCTTTTTAATTGTACATTCATCTTAATGCCTCCTCATGTATAATATTACGCCTCGCATAGTATTATGTCAAGCATAATATTAAAAAATATTTATGATAGTGTAAACTATCAAACAATTGATTATAATCAGAAAATGTGATAAAATTAAATGGTTTTTGGAAAAAAGGAGGAGAAGTATTTATGAATGATGAATACAATAACTTTGGTCATGAATTGAATAAAGCTATTCCTGAGTTCAAAGATATTAAAGCAATCGAATACTACGCTCCAAAAGAGACAGTAAATCCTTCTCCTGAAGTAGTTAATGTCCCAGAAACAAGCCAAGATATTTATGGCATGGATAAAAAGCCATTAACAGCAGATACTGAACCTCGAAAAATCGAGGAACAGATTGATGATAGATTTAGAAATACGGCAGATGGACAACAATCTCCTGATATAAATGCAGGTAATGTTCAAGATGCATCAAGCCTATCAGGTGATGTAGGAGCAGACGCAACAGCCGCATCAAGTAGCGCATCGGCCTCAAGCAGTGCATCTGCATCAGGTAGTGCATCCGCATCAGGCGCATCAGCTGGAGCCTCAGCAGGAGCTAGTGCTGGCGCATCAGCTGCATCTGTTGCAGGTGGTGCAACTGTTGTAGCCTTTGCTACAGTCGGTGTTGTTGCACTTGCTGGTGGTACAATTATGGCACCAGAACCACAAATTTTATCTGCAATTTATGATGTAGGAACAGACTACATTAAATATGAAATAGATGTTGAAGAGTTAGCTCCAGGAGTTAACTATAAAATTAAGATTTATAATAATACGTTCTATGAGGAATACCCAATAACTGAGCCTGGTATACAAAAGCAAATTGTTACAGGACTTACTCCTTATAGACCATATAATGTTGAGATAGTTGGTTCGGCTGAAAATTTAATTGAAACACGATTCTTATCAAATGTAGTCGTTACAAGCCAGCTTCCTGAACCACAAGCTGTATTTGATTTTAATCCTGTATTTGACTATGAATCACTATCATATGATATTAATTATGATATTTATATTTCAGATCACTATTTAACAGGATCTAATCATAGAGTTGAAATTACAGCAGGAGGAGAGCCTGTAGAGGGAGTTCCTGAAACTATTGATGAGGATAATTTCTTTAGAGGTGTCATTAGAGGCCTTGTTGACTTAGATGTAATTGAAGCAATTGCGTACACAACATATTGTGACAAAGAAATCGTAATTGGTGAATATAACTATAGTGCTAAATATCCAGATGATTTCGTTGCAGATAATGAGAAGTATGATGCCGTATATTCAGTTCAAACACCATCTATTGAATATTCAGATCAAGGCTTTAATTTATCAATTCAAACAGGATTCTCATCAACTGACCCAAGAGATGGATATATTATCGATGTATATGAAACAGAAGTATCAAATAACGCAGATACTGATAGTGAGAATACAACTAAGCCTAATAAGACTCCGCTTGCAACATATACATATAATAAATATGAAAAGCCAAATGATGATGGTAGTATAGCAACACTTCTAGTTCCAGGAAATGTAAGTGGTATTGATGTATACTATACAGGAACTAAAACTACTAATAAGGCTTTGAAAAAATATGAGTCTAAAAAGATTTATTCATATCCAATGGAAGAAGCAAGAAAAGATGCACCTATTTATACATCTTTAGACTTCACTGAAGACTTTGATTTAAGTTTAGATAAATATAAGCTAAAGTATGATCTAGAAATTAACGATGTATTTGATAAGTGTACTGATTATATGGTAGTTGAAAAGGTTAATGATAGAGTAGTTGATGAGCAAGTTCTTACATCAAAGACTTATACAAAGACATTTGAGACAACAGCAAATGGGACTACAGTTTATGTTTCTGTTTATGGAAAGCTAAAGGGTAGTGACGAATACGAATTAATTAAGACATACTCACATGGAATTGAGCATCAAGATCCATTCAAGAATGTTAAGTTCGTAATGCTTGATGATAATTACTTTGTTCAATTTGAATATTATAAGGATGATTCAGCTAAGGAATTCAATGTAAATATTACTCAAAATAACCTTGATGGAACTAAGAATGTTTTAAATGAATCATTTACTGGAAGCTATCAAAATGAAAGTGTTCCATATTCAAATGATGATAGTGTAACATTAAAGGATATTAAATCATTTGATATTTCAATTTACTCAGGTGACATTTTAGTAAGAGAATATACTATTTTACCAATGCAAGAAACATTTACTTGTGGTGAAATATCAGTTGATGGAAACGGAATCGTTACTGTTCCATATGAAATAACTATTCCAGATAACGCAACTATAAATGAAGTATTTGTAGGCTTTAATGGTGCTTACGAGTCCTCAACTAGTGAAAACCTTGAGGGTGAGGTAAGATTAGAAAACCTATATAGTAATCTACTTACTCCAACATTTGAGGTTACTTATGTATTAGATGGCGTAGAAATTAGAACAGGCTTTGAAATTGAAGATATTAATTTAGGTGCTGAATATGAGGTTTCATATTATGCAACACATTTTAATAGCTTCTATAACTATATCAACATTAAGTTTGATACTAAGATAGACGGCAAGACTGTTAACATTAATCTTCAACCAATGGTTAAGGAGTCAACAGATTCAGGCTATGAATATGTAAATATTGAAGAAAGAAATATAAGTGAGCTTTCAACTGGCATTTACCAAAACTACTATATTGTTAAGACAATATCAATTGGTGATGAAAAAGGTATTTCTTATAAGATTTCAAGTAACGGCTTCGATACAGAAGAGCATAATATCCTATTGGATAGTACTATTACAACTGAAAGCTTAACTGGTGGTTATAGTGCAGGATTTACAGATAATGACACTAGATATATTAAATATGCTAAGACGTTAAATTCTGATGGTACAGCTAATTTCTATTTCGATACTAACGCAGCTAACTTAGGTGATGATTATTATGGAAGAATTACTTATAGCTATACTGAAGATAATAAGACTAAGTATTTCCATACTGATTTCTTTAATACAAAGACATATAGCATTTTAAGCTTAAATGATAAGGATTATTCATTTAGCTATCAAATATTCTATAAGAATGGTGACACTTACTATGATGCAGACCTAATAGGTGCACAAGGTAAGCTATATCCAGCAGAATTAATTAAGCTTAATGGCTTAGAGGATAATACAGCATCTATTGCTAAGCTTACAACACAAGATGCTGAAGAAAGAATGGTTATTTACTTTGAACTTCTTCAAAATAATATTGATTCATCAAAAGCAGTAACATTAACTTATGATGGAACTGAATATAATATCGCACTTCCAACTACAGCTGATTCTCCAGAGACATATGAATCACAAGATGGAACATATGGATATATCGCTAAGATTGAGGATGATATTATTAGAGTTGAAGCATATAAGAAGGTATCTGCAATATCTGGAGATATTTTATACACTGCCCAACTTGAATATAGTGCAGTTGCTAGTGACTTCATTGATCAATTCGATGATATGATTGGTAAAGAAACACTTCAAGGTGATATTACTAAGACAATTGGTGCTTATACAGGTATCTATAATTTAGAGGATGTAGAAGTAACACATGAAAAGTCAAATCAATTAGCTCAAGCAAGAATATTTGTTAACGGAATCAATTTCATTAAAACTGACGAAAGAGATAGATTAATGGTTGTTGTTTATGCAAATGGTAATGTAATCGGAAGTGATTCATACGTAGATGACGGACCAGCAGTTATTGATATTGATCCAGTATATTCAACTGTTGAAGTTAAGATTATTGAAACTAAAAATCAATATGTTAACACAATAAATGAATATCAAAATGCAGAAATTTTTGCATTAACATATAATGAAACATTACTTGATACTATTGAATTTGAAAAGGCTTCAATTATTACAGGCGTAAATTTAATGGAAGATAATATTGATTTAGAGGATGTCTGTGATGTAAGCATCAATGTTAATGGTGAAATACTTGATTCATTTGATGATTATCATATGGGTATAACTTATTATTATGAATCAAATGGTAATGTTTCATCTGAAGAGGTACAAGATATTTCTCAAGGCTCAACTGAAACTCAATTTAGCTTACATGATGAGCCAGTTAAGGTAATAGTTGAGGTATATCAAAATGATTACTATGGTAATAAGGTAGTATTCGATTCAATTGAAGTACCATTTACTACATCTATTACATTAGGTGAGGCCGATGTAAATAGTGATGGTGAAGTAGTAATACCTTATGAAATTACACTTCCTAGTGATGCAGAATTATTAACAGGTCAAGATATTACAAACGTAATTACATTTATGGGCTTAGAGGAGCAATATGAATTCAGCACATTAACTGGTAATATCACAATAGCTGAATTAACAACTAATACTTTAATACCTTCAGTTGAGGTTAATTATTCATCAAATGGTATAAACATTTATCATAGAATAATTGGTGATTCAGTAGACTTAGGTGCAAGATATGAAGTATCTTATTATGCAACACATTATAATAGCTTCTATAACACAGTAAATATTAAGTTTGACACATATTTAAATGATAAGCTTGTTAATGCAAATCTAGATATAGAAGTAGCATATGACAAGGAAGAAGATAGCTATGTATTTGTTAAAATGGAGGAAAGAGAAGCTCCAGGTAGTGAAACATTTGAAAATGGCTATTATGTTGTAAAGACAAATGAAATATATGATCAAAGTACATATGATGTTATAGTTTCTGAATTAAAATATAAGGTTACATCACAAGGATTTGATAATGAAGAATATACCATTACTGTTGATAGAACAGTAACTGATGGTGCTGGTGATTCTAATCTTCAAAACTTTAGAGCAGGTAATTCAGATAAAAAGGTTGAATATATTAAGACAGAAAATTCTGATGGTACAGTAAATTATTATTTCAATACTAGGTTCCAAGAGTTATCTTCAAATCACTACGGAAAGCTATTATATAGTTACAAGCAAGGTAATAAAACAATATATCGTGAAACTGAATACACTCAAGATGTAATTATTAAGCTTTTAAATATGGAAGATTTAGATTATACATTTAAATATCAAGTATTCTATAAGAAGGATAATGTTTATTATGATACAAACGCAATAACTATTGATGGTTACTCTACAACAGATGATCATTACAAATGTGCAGAAACTAACGTATCAACTACACTTGATTTAGCAAATGCAACAATTGGTATTGAAGAAGGAAGAGATAGCTATACTGCTGCAATCTTCTTTGATTTAAATCCTGATAATTTTGATAATTCAACACCAATAGTTATTAACTATGCTGGTAAGGAATTAGAAGTATTATATAAGGAATATGATGAAACCATGACATCACTTGGTGATGGAGCATATGGATATACAGTAACAGCAAGTGATAACTCAACAAGCTATGTCGTTGCTGTAAGAGGAGATGTAATTGAGGTTGAGGCCACATTCTTCTCGTTAACAAACGCTCCAACGACTGCGACAGTATCATTCAGTGGTGGACCAAATGACTTCATTGCAGCATATATTGAAGCTAATGGCTCAAATGATATTGTTAATTACGAGGATCTATCAGGTTCTACAACAGTTACAATCGGTGAATTCACAGGTAAGTATGATGTTGACTCAATTACAGATGAGACAGAAGAAGATCCAACTTACGCAAATGTAATTGAGATTAAGCTTGATTATACAGCTACAGATAGTAGAGATACATTAATAGCTCAAGCATACTTTGGTGACGAGCTAATTAAAGAATCTTCATACGCAAATGGTCAAATCCGCTTAAGTTTAAATCCAGGATATACTAAAGTTACAGTTAAAATCATGGAAGTTAAGACCCAAGAAATTATGAGCAGTACTTTAAGTATATCAAGCTATCAAATCCATTATAATGTCTTTGAATATAAGACATATGAGTTTGAGCAATCTGATATAGTTAAGAATATGTCAGTTACAACTAGTGGCGATACTATGACTATTGATGTAACATCAGATGATACATTTGATGACTATTACTTAAAAGTTGAACAATACTATAAGCCATCTTCAAGCGGAAGTGTTACAACATTAACTCATACTGGAGATCAAGGCTCAAAAACTATTGAATTTAATAAGCAATATGAAACAACTAAGCTAATTGTTTCAGTATATAAGCATTATTCATATGGTGGAGATGTAATATTCTTAACTAATGAAATAGCACTTGATGCTAATATTAGTGATTTCGTTTATAACGATAATGATGATCATATCACACTTCCAACAGAGCTTATTCTTCCAGAGGGTGCAGAGCTTGATACAGCTAATTCAAGAGTAGTTTATGGCTCTCAAGATCCACAAAGCTTCAATGCGGATGGAACATGTAATATAGATATTTATCAACTAGAATCAAATTTAGCTTCACTTGAATTTGATATTCGCTATACACTAAATGGCATGAATGTTAGCTACACATTCACAAAGGTTCATTCAATAGAAAGTGAAGTTAATCTAGATTACGCAGTATATTCGATACTAGGAAATTCATCATATGGTAGCTTCTCATGTAATATGTCTGCAACTAAATATGATGAAGATAATGATATAGTTTATATCTTAAATCAAGAAGATGGAAAGTATTATGATGCGGATGGTAACGAGGCTCCTGAATCTGGACTTGAATCTCCATGGACTTATAATGCTATGTATTATTTAGCAGGTTCATTAACAACAGATATCGGATGCTTCACTAACCTACCATATCGTGGAGATTACACGTTAAGTGTTCATACAGCCGGTGAAAATATCATAGATACCTCAACGGGTAGTCTAAAGGATGAATCAGATCTTCAGTCTATTAGACCAGATAACAATTCGGCATATATGGAACAAAGTGCAGATATTGGAGGAATATATATAACATTCCTACATGAGGTTCAAAGTTATGAATACTATAACTATGATGTTCATGGAGTAAGCAAGTGTACACTTGAATTTGATATCTTTGCAAATGGTGAAGCCATAGTTACAAAGAGTATTGAATTCACTGAAGTAAGACTTGATACAATTCCAGAAAGTAATAGCTTTAGTTTAGATAGAAGCGCAATTAATAGTTCAGCTACTAAGAATGCTGATGATACTATTAATCTAACAATTAACACAGGCTTTGATTCAACAGCAAATCCAAATTATGCTTACAAGGTCGAGCTTCATGAGAAATTAAGTTACAATGGTTATACTCATGAGAAGTTATATGAATCTGATTACTCAACATCTTCATCTGTATCATTTAGTAATGTAAAGAATACAAATTATGAAGTGTACGTAACAGTTTATAATGTCCAAGATGGTAATTATATAAAATATGAATCATATAACCTTGGTAGAGCTAATAGCCCAATTGAAGATACTGATTGGAAGTATGATTCAAGCGCTGGTACATATAGTAATATAATTTACATTGATAAAAATTATATCAATCCTGACTACTTAGATGGATCTAAACTTCTATCATTTAAGACAGGCACAATTGATTTATCTAGTACAGCAAGTCAATCAGTTTCATCAAATACTGTATTAGTTGAGGTTCAAGGTAGTGGTATTTATAAGATCACTATTACAGCATCTAACTATAATGACCCTCGTGGTAATTTAGTAATAGAACAAGGTAACTCAGAAATTGGTTACACAGAAGTAACATATTCAATTTAATTGGAGGAAAAGAAAAGATGAAAACAAAAAACAAAAAGGCATTTACAATTGTAGAACTCGTTATTATAGGCGTAGTCCTAGTAACATTCTTAACATTTTTAATTATTGAAATGGCTGCTCCTGAAACACCAGTTGGCGCTTGGGTCCAAGCTAATGTATGGAACACATATGAAGCCGGTGCGGCATTCATGGACCACTTACCTGTTTTAATCAAGTGTATAGTTTGGGTTGTTGTAATCTATGCTATATGTAAGTTAATTAGAATGCTATTCCACAAGGTAATGGTAAAATCAAATAGAACTAAAACAGTAGTTACATTATTAGATGGATTAGTAAAATATGCATGCGCAATCGCAATTATTATATTTGTACTTCAAGCATTAGGTGTTAATGCAATGGCAATTTTCGCATCAGTTGGTATCCTAACTTTAGTTATAGGTTTAGGATGCCAAAGCTTAATTGCTGATATCGTTGCAGGTATGTTCATTGTATTTGAAAATGAATATGAGGTTGGTGAAATTATTACAGTTGGTGATTTTAGAGGAACTGTTACAGAAATTGGTATTCGTTCAACTAGAATTTTAGACGCAGCTGGTAATATTAAGATTATCAATAACTCAGATATTTCTAATGTAATTAACATGTCAAGAGAATTATCTTTAGCTATAGTAGACTGTGAATTCCCATATGATGTACCTATCGTTGTAATTGAAGGATTATTAAAGGATCATTTTGATATGTTCCGTGAGAAGATTCCTGCAATAGTAGAAGGACCTTTCTATAAAGGTGTTTCAGGCTATGGTGATTCAAACGTTGCTGTTAAGATTGTAGCTAAATGTTTAGAAGAGGATAGATATCAAGTTCAAAGAGACTTATTAAGAGAATATCGTATGGTATTTACAGAAGCTGGTATCGATTTATCATTCAATCAAGTTGTTGTTCAAAACTACAAGCCTACAGAGTATCATACTACTAAGAAGATGAAGCAAGAGGCTCAAGATTTCGTTGATGAACAAAAAGAACTATCAAAGACTATGGATGGTCAAGAAAACAATAATTAAAAAAAAGAGACGCGAGTCTCTTTTTTATATTGCTTCAGTTATTTTCTTTAGGAATTCCTGTTCTTCCTTATTTAGCATTGGTGATAATTTTTCATAAATATTTTTATGATAATTATTTAACCATTCCTTCTCAAACTTTGTTAAAAGTGAAGGCTTAATTGCATTAATGTCAATTGGAACATATGTTAGATTTTCAAATCCTAGGAAATCACCATATTCAGTTGATTCCTTCTTAACACATAATAATTCACTTTCAATTCTTACGCCAAACTTATTTTCAATATATAAGCCTGGTTCATCAGTTGTAATTGTACCAACTGTTATTGGCATTGTAGCTCTTGATGTATTTGGTCCTTCATGAACTGAAAGAAGATATCCAACACCATGACCAGTACCGTGACGATAGTCTTGATATGTTTTCCATAGTGGCATTCTTGATATTGTATCAAGCTCCTTATGAGTAATTCCACTAGGGAATACTGCCTCAGCAAGTGCTATATGTGATTTTAATACATTAGTAAATGCTGTTTTAGCTTGGTCATTTATCTTACCAATTGCGAAAGTTCTTGTGATATCTGTTGTACCCTCTAAATAATGTCCACCACTATCAATTAATAATAGACCATTTCCAGTAACCTCAATATTTGTCTCTTTAGAAGAAGAGTAGTGAACTATTGCACCGTGCTCTTTATATCCACAAATAGTTGAGAATGATAATTCAACGAACCCTTCCTCAGCTGCTCTAAATCCATCAAGCTTATCTTGGATTGCAAGCTCATTTAGAGGAATTGCGCTATCAAGCTCCTTATATAGCCAGTTCATGAATCTAACCATTGCACGAGCATCCTTTAAATGTGCATCTTTAATATTCTTGATTTCAGTTTCATTTTTAATTGCTTTACTATAGCTTGTAGGATTTGGTTCATTAATAAGCTTATTGTTATTACTATTGATAATAGAATAAGTTTTATAATTGATTTCATCCTTATCAATTAGGATTTGCTTATTCTTAAGTGTATTAATGAAATCGTAGAAGTCATTATAATCCTTAACTGTTATATCATTTTCATCAAGGTACTTTTGAACCTCAATATTTAATTTAGCTTGATCGACAAATAGATATACTTGATCTAATGTTATAACTGCATAAGATAAGAATACTGGAGTGTATTCAATGTCATTACCTCTTAAATTGAATAGCCAAGCTATATCAGTTAATGATGATAGAATATGTGTATTTGTATTACATTCCTTCATCTTAGCTCTTAAATCACTAATCTTATCCTTAGTTGATTTACCAGAGAAGAATGTATCAAGCTTATAAAGAAGACTAAATGGTAAAGCTGGACGCTTTTCCCAAACGCTATTAACTAAGTCCTCAGCAGTCTTTAATGTGATCTTTTTATCGATTGTTTGAAGTAGGCCTTCAACATAGCTTGCTGTAAGAAGTGTACCATCAAATCCTACTACATCATTGTCCTTTAGTTTGTCATGTAAGAAAGTAGAAATCCTTGGAGTGTCCTTTGTTCCTGCCTTCATTAATGTTATACCAGAGCCTTCTAGTTGATGCTCTGCTTGAATAAAGTATCTACCATCAGTCCATAGGTATGCACTGTCTTCAAATACTATTAAGATACCAGCAGAACCAGTGAAGCCTGATAAATACTCTCTTGCTTTAAAATAATCACTTACATATTCACTATTATGTGAATCAGAAGTTGGAACTATATAGCATGTATAACCTTTAGAAGCTATTAGTTCTTGAAAATTAGATAAATTACTCATCTTAAAACCTCCCACAAAGTATTATATTACAAGATTTATAATTATTAAATGAAAATCAGTTCTTAAATTTGTTGTTTTTTAGAGCATTTTGGTCTATAATCGAAAATGCAAATTGAAAGGAGGATACTTATGGATTTAGGATTTTGTGGTCTAATGGACGTCATTATAGTAGGTCTTGCTATAGTCGCTATGTTTATAGGTTACCTTAAAGGATTTATTCATAAATTCGTTGTATTAGTTGGTATTATTTCAGCTATACTACTTGGTATATTCTTCTGTACTTCATTTGCTTATATAATGAAGGATTGGGGCTGGTTCTATCCTGGAATACAATCAAGTATTGATGGAGCGATATCACCAAACTTCTCATCACCTGATATAAATATGGAAACATTGACTGAGGCATTAGGTGGTAATTCATTTATGGCATGGATTATTTTATCTATAACTCATCCAACAACAGTTCCAGAGGTTGTAGAAGCAATAACAATGCTAATAATGAAGTGTATTGCCTTTGGTATTATTTTCCTAGGCACATTCGTTATCATTATTATTTTAGTAATTGTTGCTAAGGTATTAAGAAAGAGTAAGGGCGTAAGAGTAATTGATGGAATTTTAGGTATGGTATTCTCACTTGTGATTTATACCGCTACAGTTTCACTATTATTATTCTTCCTAAATTTAATATATAAATATGCAGGATGGACTGATCTAAATAATTGGCTTGATGTTGATATGCAGCTTACAACAGACAGCTTTAGATTATCTAAGTGGCTATTTAACGGTAACTTGTTTACATTTATCGTATCTTTATTCCAACCAAAATAATCCTTTGGTTGGAATTTTAATTTCGCTTTAAATTTTATATCTAGTATGATATAATCATTTTGAAATTTTTATAGTAGAAAGGGTACCCTATAAGGGTACAGGTGAGATTTATGAGAATAAATCAAAAATTATTCGCTGCAGCTAATGAGGTTGCACCATTTGAAACTCAAGAACTTGAAGGAAGAAAGATTGAGCTTTATTACATGGATGAATTTACAGGAGTAAAGGAAGAATTCCTACTTGGTAAGGGACAATTCGCTGTATGGTCATCTGTTGACGGAGTTAATTATAGATTGTTTATTGAAAGAGGCTATCACGAGGCAGTTGGTGAATTATATTCAAAGGAAGTAAATAAGATTTGGACTGACTTCTGGGATAGAACAGATAAGATTTCTAAAAGATTTACATTTGGTATGATTTATCCTCTTATGGGTATCTTAGTTGTTATGTGTGTACTATCATTTGTATTTGCTGAACAATTAAAGGGTGTAATGCAATGGGTAATCATTGGTGTATTAATTGGCTTATTCTTTGTTATGCTATTATTCAACTTCTTAACAAAGAAGAAAATTACAAAAGAAAATATAGCAAGTAGAGATTTAATTATTAAGCATTTAGGTGAAGAACACTTCGATGAGGTAATTGAAACTCAAAAGAATTATATGGATTCTTATTTCGATAGCTTATATCAAAATAATGAAGAAAACTTAGATGAAGAAAATACTGAAGATGCTCCTGTAGTAGCTGCTATTGAATCTGATACTGTAGAAGAAGTAAAGGATGAAGAAGTTAAGGAAGAAGCTACAGAAGAAAAGGTAGAAGAAGTTAAAGAAGAAGCTAAGCCTGAGGCTGAAGTTCAAGTTAAAGAAGTTACCGAAGAAGTAACAACAGAAGAAGAAAACAAGTAATTAGGAGTAATAACATGAATTCAATTGATTCACTATGTATAAATTCATTAAGAGTTGTTGGAGCTGAAATGATCACTAAGGCAAAGAGTGGTCACCCTGGTATCGTACTTGGTGCTGCTCCAATTGTCCATACTTTATTTACAAGACATATTAATATCAATGCACAAGATGATAAGTGGTACAACAGAGACAGATTCATCCTATCTGCTGGACATGGTTCTACACTTTTATACATGATGTTACATTTATCAGGTGTAAGCTTAACTATGGACGATTTAAAGAATCTTCGTCAAAAGGATTCTATGACTCCAGGACATCCTGAATATCGTCATACTAAGGGTGTTGAAATTTCAACTGGACCTTTAGGACAAGGTATCGCAAGTGCAGTTGGTTTTGCAATTGCTGAAAGCTATTTAGCTGCTAAGTTTAATCAACCAGGATTAAGCGTAATTGATAATAATACTTTCGTACTTTGTGGTGATGGTGATTTACAAGAGGGTATAGCTATGGAAGCTATGAGCCTTGCTGGTCACTTAGGCTTAAATAAGCTAATCATTTTACATGACTCAAATGATATCCAACTTGATGGTGAAGTATCTTTCGCAACAAGTGATAACTTAAAGGCTAAGTTTGAGGCTATGGGCTTCAATTATATTAAGGTTGAAGATGGTAATGATATTGATTCAGTTGATGAGGCTATTTCAACTGCTAAGAATTCAAGCGACAAGCCAACATTTATTGAAATCAAGACTATCATTGGTTATGGTGCTCCAAATAGTGGAGAATCATCAATTCATGGTAAGCCAATGAGCCAAGATGATATTAAGGAATTAAGAAAGAATTTAGAATATAATTATCCTGAATTAGAATTCGCTAATGAAGTAAAGGAATTCTATAAGAAGAACGTTACAGAAAGAGGCATTAGTGCTTGTAACGAATGGAATCATTTATTAAGAACTTATGAAAAGAAGTATCCTGAAGAATATGCTGAATTAATGAAGTTCGTTTATGACGACTTTGAAATTGATTCAGTTGATGATATTCCAACTTGGAAGGTTGGAGAAGCTGAATCAACTCGTAAGGAAATGGGTAAGATCTTAGATTGGTTATCAACTAAGCTACCTAATATTATGGGTGGTTCTGCAGACTTAACTGCTTCAACAATGGTTAAGGGTGCTGATGGTATTTACGGAAAGGATAATCCACTTGGTAGAAATATTAAGTTTGGTGTAAGAGAGCATGCAATGGCTGCTATCACTAATGGTATTACACTATACGGTGGTATGAGAGGCTTCTGTGCTGGATTCTTCGTATTTAGTGATTACCTAAAGCCAGCTGTAAGACTAGCCGCTATTATGGGTCTTCCTTCAGTATTCCTATTCTCACATGATACAGTATGTGTAGGTGAGGATGGCCCAACACATCAACCAGTTGAACAATTAACAATGTTTAGATCAATGCCTAATACAAATGTTATTAGACCAGCTGATGCAAAGGAAATGACTGGAGCTATGCTTCATGCATTTAAGAAGGATAATACTTATCCAACAGTTATCACATCAAGCCGTCAAGGTCTTCCTAACCTTGAAGAAACAAGTGCTGAGGGTGTATCTAAGGGCGCTTATGTTGCATATAAGGCAGCTAAGGATTCTAAGTATGCATTCGTAACTTGTGGATCTGAATTATCTTTATGCTTAGAGGTTGCTAAGAAATTAAAGGCTGATGGAATTAATGTTGATGTTATTTCAATGCCTTCAATCTATTTATTTGAAAAGCAATCAGATGAATATAAGAAGTCAATTTTAAAGGATAGCCAAAAGAGAATGGCAGTAGAAATGGGTTCATCTTTAGGCTGGTATAAATATGCATCATATGTAAAGGGAATTGATACTTTCGGTAAATCAATGCCTATATCAAAGATTTTTGATGAATATGGATTTACAGTTGATGAAATTTATAATGAATTTAAAGAAAATTTAATGTAATAATAAAAAAAGTTCACGTTTTGTGAACTTTTTATTTTGCTTACTTTAGGTATTTATCCTTAAATTCATCCTTTGGAATTGGCTTATCAAATAGATAACCCTGAATTAGGAAGCATCCGATTGTTTTTAAGAATTCGCAATATTCGTTTGTTTCAACACCCTCACATAATACCTTGATATCTAAATCCTTAGATAATTTCATAATTGATTTTAGGATAATTTCTTCCTTTTCGTTTTTTCTATTTGAACAGAAGTTTTTATCAAGCTTTATAATATCAAAGTTTAATTTAGCTAAAGATGCTAAGTTAGAGAATCCTGAACCAAAATCATCCATTGAGATAGTATAACCGATTTTATGTAATTTATTAATAAAGTCAGATATTACATCTACATTATCAATATACATACCCTCAGTTATTTCTATTTCAATAAGTGATGGATCAATATCATATTTTTGTCTTATTGTCTCAATGTTATTAATATAATCATCAAAATCCTTTTGATATCTTGATACATTAACTGAAATAGGAATAAGTGTTAAATTGTTATCTATGCATTCACGCTGGAATTTACATACATTTTCAAATACAGCATAGTCAAGCTTAGATATAAATCCATTTTCTTCAAATATGGAAATAAATAAGAATGGACTTAATATAGTTTCATTATTAAAGTTCCATCTTGTTAATGCCTCAGCTCCTACAACCTTATTTATAGATGTATTAACCTTTGGTTGTAGGTATAGAAGGAATTCTCCATTCTTAAGAGCATCCTCCTGATGAAGCTCAATTTGAGAACGTCTCTTTTGTTCTAAGAAGTTTTCTTCTGTATAGTAATATAAATGAACCTGAGAGTTCTTTATTTTTTTAGCTTCATTTGCATAATCAACAGAAGTATTAAGTGTTGTTTTATCTATGTTGATATAAATACCACATTTTAAGAATACCTTATTTCCAAATGGAAGCTTTAATACGCTAGATTCAATATCATTATAGGCTTTTTCTATAATGTCACAGTTAGTAGTTTCTAAATAAACTAAGAACTTATCTCCTGTGAATCTACAGAATATAGCCTTAACATAATCAATCTTTTTAAATGATTCAGCTATGGCCTTTAAGCACTTATCTCCTGCTTTAGTTCCGAATTCTTCATTTATTGTTTTAAAGTCACTTATATCAACACTTAAGATAGAATAATCTTTTTTACTCTTAAATACATATTCAGAAACATCATCACGCCATTTAGTATAGTTATAGATATCAGTTAGCTTATCATAATATAAATCCTTTTTAATTAATTCCTCATCATGCTGTTTCTTAAGCTTAATTGCAAATAGCTTACCAATTAAGTTAAGCGATGCAACATCATTAGGCTGCCAGAATTTATTTATTGAGCACATATCATATTTGATTAAGCCCATAACTTTATTTTCATATCTTAACTCAAAGGCAAGAGTTGCAGTAGTGCCTTCACTCACAAGTAAATCATAAATAGGGCTATTTTTATTCGCACCTGTTTGAACTATTTTAACCATACCTGTTTGATCGAGTGCTTTTCTAAATAAGTCCTTTCCCTCCTGATTAAATCCTATCGGTATTTCAAAAGAAGAAGACTGGAACCATGAATATTGCTTGTAAGGCGCATCTGTATTTGGATCAAGTGCTAAAACTGATATTCTATCAAGAATAAAATAATTTCCTATTAATGATAAAGAGTCATTAATATTTTTATCTAGGTTGTTATCTCTACTTAATATTTCAAGTACACCTGTAATGATACTATAGTTATTAGATGTATTAAATAATCTATCAATGGCTTTAACATCTGAAATCATTTCATCGGTGATTTCGCCACATTTTTCTTCGCTATAGATAATAAAGCAGTTTCTACCTTTTCTTTTTCCTCTATATAATGCTTTATCGGCTTTTTTAAATAGTAAATCATAATCAAGTCCGTCGTTAGGATAAGTAGAACATCCTACAGTTACTGTTATGTTTTCTTGTTTTATATTGTGCTTTGCAAAATTCCTTATAGTTTCTCTTAAGGCAGTACATTCCTTATGTGTTGTATCGTATGTCGCATCAGTATAAAGCATTACTAAGAATTCATCGCCACCGATTCTTGCAACATAGCCTCGTTTATCTGCGAATTTCTTTAAGGCACTTGCAGTTTCAACTAGGATAATATCTCCATATAGATGTCCATATGTATCATTAAATAATTTGAAGTTATCAATATCTATAACCATAAGAGCGAATTTTTGATTAGCATCAATTGCTTTTTTAATTTTATTTACAATGTAATTCTTAGTATATAGCTTTGTAAGCTGATCCATATCATTTGTATGGTCTTCTATATCTTTCTTAACAGTAAATAATACCATGTTTTTTTCAAACATAAATCCATTATAAATAAGTTTAATAGGAGAACCATCATCTAATCTATAGTCAACTGGTATTTGAAATGGTGCAGAAGAAGGTAATAAATTATCTAAAAATCTTATTAGTTTAGCCTCAGCCGCATCATTAAGTCCAAAGAATACACAGAAATTATGTGCAAATTCTTTGTATGTAATATTTTCGTCTTTTTTATTTTTGCCGTTATATACAGATTCAATTGTCTTTGTTTTTGAATTAACGACAAAAGTGATACTATTATTTAAGAATAGTAGACTTTCTAGTAATTTACTTTCATCCATGGTATCACCACACCTTTATTTGAATCGAGAAACCTTTTATTTATTATAACTAATTTTATAAATTAAGTCAATTTGACCAAAATTGCAAAAAGGCGAAAAATTATTTTTAAAATTTGAAATAAATGTGATAGAATTACAAAGTAAAGAAATTAGAGGTAATAAAGATGTATGATGTTATAGTTGTTGGTGGAGGTCATGCAGGTTGTGAAGCATGTATCGCAACAAGCAAGATGGGACTATCTACCTTACTTGTTACTGGTAATTTAAATATGGTTGGTTCAATGCCTTGTAATCCATCTATTGGTGGACCTGCAAAGGGTGTTGTTGTTCGTGAAATAGATGCGCTTGGTGGCTATATGGGTAAAAATGCTGATTTATGCCAAATCCAAACTAAGATGCTTAATAGAAGTAAGGGTCCTGCAGTTTGGGCTTTAAGATTCCAAGAGGATAAGCTTCTATATTCAAGAGAAATGCTTAAGCATTTAAAGACTGTTAAAAACCTAGACTTAAAGGAAATGATAGTTGAGGATTTAATAGTTGAGGATAACACTATAAAAGGCGTAGTTTTAGAAAATGGTGAAAAAGTATTTGCTAAGGCAGTAGTATTAACTACAGGTACCTATTTAAACAGTAGAATTTTAAGAGGTCACTGGACTAAAAAGGAAGGACCAGATGGACAAAAGACATCATATGGTATTAGTGAAGCTTTAAGAAGATGTGGGTTTACTATTCAAAGATTAAAGACAGGTACACCTCCTAGAATTAAAGCATCATCAATTGATTATTCACAAACTAGTGTTGAAAATGGTGATGAAATAACATGGCATTTTAGTCATGATAAGGGCTATGAATCAATTTTAGGTGTAAAAGCTCCTTGTTATTTAGCATATACAAATTTAGAAATTCATTCACTTATAATGGATAATCTTGATAAGTCTGCAATGTATGGTGGAGTTGTTGAAGGAATTGGTCCTAGATATTGTCCATCAATTGAGGATAAGGTTGTAAAATTTAAGGATAAGGAAAGACACCAAATATTTTACGAGCCTGAATCTTTAGAAATTGATCAGGAGTATATTCAAGGTTTCTCAACATCAATGCCTGAAGAGATTCAAGATAAGATGATTAGATTACTTCCAGGCTTAAAGGATTGTGAAGTAATAAGATATGCATACGCAATTGAATATGATGCGATTGACCCACTTGAATTATGGCCAACACTTGAAACTAAGATTGTAAATAACCTATTTACTGCAGGTCAAATCAATGGTACATCTGGCTATGAGGAGGCTGCAGGTCAAGGCTTAATTGCTGGTATTAATGCAGGCTTGAAAATATTAAATAAAAAGCCATTAGTATTTAGAAGAGATGAAGCATATATTGGTGTTATGATTGATGATTTAGTAACTAAGGGTACAAAAGAGCCATATAGATTATTAACATCAAGAGCTGAATATAGATTATTATTAAGACATGATAATGCAGATTTAAGATTAAGAGAATATGGCTATTATGCAGGTACTATTAATGAGGATGAGCATAATAGATTAGTATTAAAGAAAGCTGAAATCGAAAGATTAAAGAAAGTATTTAAGGAAGTAAAGATTAATCTACATGTTATTAATGATAATTTAAAGCTTGATGAGCCAGTTAAGGAATCATTAAGCCTAGAGGCTTTAATTAAGCGTCCTGAGGTTTCAAGCAAGGATATCATTAATCTTTTATCCTTATCTAATATAAATATAGATATTAAATACGATAATGAATATGAAATCTATGAAGCAGTAGAGATTTATTTAAAGTATCAAGGATATATTAAAAAATCAATTGAGCAAGCAGATAGAATGAAGTCTCAAGAATCAAAAGAGATTCCATCTGACATCAATTATGATTTAGTAGATAATATAGCATTAGAGGCAAGAGAAAAATTAAAGAAGGTTAGACCTCAAACAATTGGTCAAGCTTCTCGTATTTCTGGAGTTAATCCAGCTGATATTTCTGTACTTTCAGTATTCGTTGAAAAAATGAGGAGAGAGAAAAAGTGAATTTTAATTTAGAAGTATCTAAACTTGGCTTAAGTTTAAATGATGATAAATTAAATAAATTCGAGCTTTATTATAATGAGCTAATTGAGGTTAATAAGTATATGAACCTTACCTCAATAGTTGAACGTGATGAGGTTTATAATAAACATTTTTATGACTCTTTAACATTAAATCTAGCACTTGATAAGAGTGATATTAAATTATGTGATGTTGGAGCTGGTGCAGGATTCCCATCTATTCCTCTTGCGATAGTAAGAGATGATATAGATGTTACTATTATTGATGCGCTTAATAAAAGAATCAATTTCTTAAACGATTTAATTAAAAAGCTAGGCATAAATAATGCAAAAGCAATTCATGCAAGAGCAGAGGATTTCACTAAGACTAATCGCGAGGCATTTGATGTTGTTACAGCAAGAGCTGTCGCAAGATTAAATGTATTAGTAGAATTATGTATGCCACTTGTTAAGCTAGATGGTTTATTTATAGCTATGAAGGGTACTGAGTCTGAATCTGAAATTAAAGAGGCAGAAAAGGGTATTCAAATATTAGGTGGAAAAATAGAGAAGGTAATTGATTTAGATTTACCTGATAATTTAGGTAAAAGAGAATTAGTTATCATAAGAAAGTTCAAGAATACTCCTAATAAATATCCAAGAATGTTTGCTAAAATAAAGGAGAGACCACTATAATGTATGAGCTTAATGAGATAATTAAAACTAAGAAACCACACGTTTGTGGCTCTAACGAATGGAAGGTAATTAGAGTTGGTGCGGATATCAAGCTTGAGTGCTTAGGATGCAAAAGAATTATTATGTTACCTACCTACGAATTAGACAAAAAAATAAAGAAGTAAAACTGGCGAAATCAATCGCCATTTTTCTTTAATAAAATCGTAAAAAAATTATAAATTTATTGTTGACAACTAGAATTGTTATGGTATAATGAAAAAGCACTGTGACCGAAAGTAAAGTGCAACTAAATAAATTATGGTTGGGTAGCGAAGAGGCTAAACGCGGCAGACTGTAAATCTGCTCCCTGAGGGTTCGGCGGTTCGAAACCGTCCCCAACCACCATCTTATTGATCTTTGAAAACTGTATATGACGAAGGAATTACAAACAATAAAAAACGCAATTCAGATTTAAGAATTGAGCAAAAAAGATTAAACAAACAAAAAACATAAATTTTATGGAGAGTTTGATCCTGGCTCAGGATTAACGCTGG